>Ga0315338_1000855_pt1 | contig 50814 bp, 40 predicted proteins | sample ASW8metaG_FD_204518 | JGI IMG/M metagenome (GOLD analysis project Ga0315338, IMG submission 204518) | Ammonia-oxidizing marine archaeal communities from Monterey Bay, California, United States - ASW #8 | ecosystem: Environmental > Aquatic > Marine > Coastal | place: USA: California | collected... | reverse complement strand
GCGGGCATCCTCACTACAGACTCCGCACGAAAAGACCCAGCAGGCGGAATTGGACCGCATGATTCAGAGCCCGCATGACAAGGCGACGCTAACAGAGATCACCGACCAGACCTTCCGCGCAAAAGCGCCGCACCGTGCCGTGGATCAACTCATCCACATACTCGATGTCCAGGGTATCCCGCGTTTTTTCAGCCGCATGGACCGTGCGCTGCTGAAAGGGTTCCAATCGTTTGGCAGCTATCTGCCTGGGGTCGCCGTACCGCTCGTCAAAGAAAAGATGCAGCACGAAACGGCCAATGTCATCCTTCCGGCCGAAGAGGAGTTACTCAAAGCCCATCTCCGCGCCCGCTCGAATGAGGGATTGCGGATGAACGTCAATCTCCTCGGCGAGGCTCTCCTTGGCGAACGCGAAGCAGAGCGGCGACTTGCCGCATATCTCTCTGCGCTCCAAATTCCAGAACTGGAAGTCCTCTCCGTCAAGATTTCCACGATCTACTCGCAGATCCGCCCGCTGGCACGCAGACAGGCCGTGGCGATACTTTCCGACCGAATGGAACTCCTCTACCGCGGTGCAGCAAAATTGCGTTTTATGCGATCAGACGGCCAGGAGGTGCCCAAATTTATTTATCTCGACATGGAAGAGTACCGGGACATGAGCATCACGGCCGAGGTCTTTATGAAAACCCTCGACCGCCCGGGGCTAGAGAAAATCAGTGCCGGAATCGCCTTGCAGGCCTACCTGCCAGATTCGTTTCCCGTACAGCAACAGATCACCGAATGGGCACACGAGCGCGCCGCTCGCGGTGGTGCGCCAGTGACGATCCGAATCGTCAAAGGTGCCAATATGGAGATGGAACGGGTCCTCGCCTCACAGGCAACCTGGCCGCAAGCACCGTTCAAGACCAAGCGGCAAACCGATGCCAACTATAAACGGATGCTCAACTACGGCTGCCAGAGCGAAAGGCTTAAAGCTGTCCGCCTCGGAATTGCCTCCCACAATCTTTTTGATCTCGCCTATGGCCTCGTCCTCGCGAACGAACAAGAGTCCCTTGCGAGAGTCCAGTTCGAAATGCTGGAGGGCATGGCCAACCATCAGCGACGGGCCCTCTTCGAGCTGGTCCATCATCTACTGCTCTATGCTCCGGCTTGTGCACAGAACGATTTTATCCACGCCATCGGCTACCTCATACGGCGACTCGATGAAAACACAGGCCCCGACAATTTTTTGCGGCACGCCTTTCATGTCCAAGTCGATAGTCCACAGTGGCATAAGCTGGAAAATGATTTTGTCGAGAGCTTTCCTATCATTGACAATCTGCGCGACTCGCCTCGAAGAGAACAGAACCGATTGGAAGAGCACTCTCTAAGCGTAGAGCAGAATGATCTTAAACAGTTCACCAACGAACCCGATACCGATTTTTCTCTAAGCGCCAATTATCAATTTGCAGAAAACATCATTAAACAGTGTTTGGCTACCCGGCAGCAAGAGCCACGCAACATACCACTCGTCATCGATGGCGAGGAAATCATTGCCGGTGACAATTGCCGCGAAAGCTTTGATCCCTCAGAGCCGGCCCGCATCGTCGCCACGGCCCGGCAGGCGACGTCAGAGGAGGTCGCGCGGGCAATTCGCGTCGCGCAGCGTGACCCGGATGGCTGGCGCGATCAATCTTCGCAGCAGCGAGAATCGATCCTCATGCGTGCGGCCGAAGAAATATCTCGCGCCCGCGGCTCGCTCATGGCAGCCGCCCTGACGGACGGAGGAAAGACACTGGCCGAGTCCGATCCCGAAGTTTCCGAAGCGATTGACTTTGCGCGCTTTTACGCACTCTCCGCTTCAGCGTTGTTTTCGCAACGCGATCTTCGATGCAGGCCGATCGGTACGGTGGTCGTCGTCTCTCCCTGGAACTTTCCGATCGCCATCCCCTGCGGCGGTGTGGCGGCCGCATTGGCGGCTGGAAACACTGTGATCCTCAAACCGGCATCCGAGGCGGTGCTCCCCGCTTACCTGCTCTGCGAATGTTTTTACCGGGCAGGTATCTCACGGCGGACGCTGCAGTTTGTTCCCTGTCGCGGAACCGATCAGGGGGCCCAACTGGCCGGCAGCGACCATGTCGATGCTGTCATCCTCACCGGCGGAACGGCGACGGCCGAGGCGATGCTCCATAACAAGCCCACAATCAATCTGCTCGCGGAGACAGGCGGTAAAAACGCCACCATCGTCACCGCCCTTGCAGATCGCGATCAGGCAATTGCACATGTACTGCACTCCGCGTTCGGGCACAGTGGCCAAAAATGCTCTGCCACGTCTTTACTGATCCTGGAAGGTGAGGTGTATGATGCGCCGCACTTTAAAGAGGCGCTCGTGGATGCAACGGAAAGTTTGGCCGTCGGACCCGCCTGGCAACTCGAGAGCCGCGTGGGGCCACTCATCCATTCGCCCGACCCGCTCCTGGCGAGCGCGTTGTTTGAACTTGAACCAGGAGAATCGTGGGCCTTGCGGCCCCGGCGGTGCGAGGACAATCCGCAACTTATCTCACCGGCGATCAAGTGGGACGTTCAACCCGGCAGCGTCACGCACATGACCGAATTCTTCGGCCCCGTACTCGGTGTCATGCGGGCAGACAACCTGGAGCATGCGATTGAACTGGTCAATGCAACCGGCTATGGGCTCACTTCGGGGCTAGAAAGCCTCGACGACCGGGAACAGCACGATTGGGAACAAAACGTCCGGGCCGGCAATTTGTATATCAACCGACCGACAACCGGTGCCATCGTGCTGCGGCAACCGTTTGGCGGAATGGGCAAGTCGGCGTTCGGACCGGGCATCAAGGCGGGCGGGCCGAACTACGTCGCGCAATTGTTAGATATCGAAGATCAAGCCGATCCCAAAGAGCCCCAACAACTCGAGTTTGGCACGCTCGCAGATCTGGTTGGCTTTTTCGCAAAACTTGTCGACGAGAAAATCCTCCCGGTCCAGGATCAGATGCGGCTCCACCGTAGCGCTGCAAGTTACGCGCGGTACCATGACGAAGAGTTCGGCCGATGCCACGACCACTTCCGACTGATCGGACAGGACAATATCCGCCGCTATCTGCCCGTAAAGCGATTGGTAATCCGACTGCACCCGGACGACACATCGGTCGACATCCTTGCGCGGCTGGCCGCGGCTCTGGTCTCCAAGGCTGATTTTATGTTGAGCGTTGGAGAGAATGTGGCTTCACCCCTCATCGACCAACTCGCCGAATCCGACCAGATACCCCTGAGTGGGTTGGCGTTCATCGCCGAAAGCGACGCCGCTCTGGTGGCCCGGATGGAGGGGGGCGCAATATCGAGACTTCGCTATTCATGCAAGAGCCATGTTCCAGATTCCGTCCGCTCTGCTGCGGCCGCAAACGCCATCCCGATCATCGATCGGCCGGTTCTCGCTGCCGGCCGCATAGAACTCCTCTGGTACCACATCGAACAGAGCCTCTCTTTTGACTACCACCGCTACGGAAATCTGGGCACTCGCTCCGACGAGCAGCGATGTGAGCCGCTTTAATCCTTTGCAGCGGTACCTTTTGCAAAAAACATCTTTTGCGAATTTGACCGACTTCGATTATCATTCGCCTAGAGAGTCGTGAGCAGCCATAATGTAGATTTAATCTGGAGAATGATCTTGTCCAAGAGACTTTCACGACGCAAGTTCCTCTATGGCACCAGCACGGCCGCATTGGCTGCCGGCAGTGGCCTGTGGCACCAGCAAGGGCACTCGGCCGAGAGCCGCTCGGCTGGGGACAAACTAAACATCGCCGCCATTGGGACCGCGAACCGCGCGTCGGCCAATCTTAAAGCGGTTGCAAACGAAAATATCGTGGCGCTCTGCGATATTGACGCGGCGTACCTTGAGAGGGCGGCTGCCCGGTTTCCTCAGGCCCGGCAATTTCGCGACTACCGCGAAATGCTCGAGAGCATCGGGCCGAACATTGATGCATTGGTCATTTCCACCGCCGACCACCATCACGCGCCGGCCGCGGCACGGGCACTGCGGGCCGGAAAGCACGTCTACTGCGAAAAACCGCTTTCACACACGGTCGCCGAAGCGAGGCTGCTGACCCGCCTTGCGCGGCAGCAGGGAGTGGCCACCCAACTCGGCACACAAATCCACGCCAGAGACAATTACCGCCGCGTGGTCGAAATGATCCGTTCGGGTGTGATTGGCGATGTCGGCGAGGTTCACGTCTGGGTCGGTAAATCGTGGGGTGGCACCGCACAACCGGCCGAGGGCCAAAAGGCACCGCAAACACTCTCCTGGGATCTCTGGCTCGGTCCGGCACCCGTGCGGCCCTTTGTGGCCGGCCGCTACCATCCCGGCCAGTGGCGGCGGTGGTGGGATTTCGGACAAGGTACGCTCGGAGACATGGGCTGCCATTTTATGGACCTGCCATTCTGGGCCCTCAATCTCCGCAATCCGGTCCGCATTGAGGCTGTGGGGCCGCCGGTTCATGACGAAAGTTGCCCTCTGGGCCTTACGGTACGCTACGAGTTTGCGGCCCGCGATTCAATGCCCGAAGTCCGGCTCACCTGGCACGACGGACACAACATTCCACGGACCCTCGCCGGCCATCCGGTTCCTGCCGATGGCGTGATGTTCCTCGGAACAGACGGGCAACTCTATGCCAATTACGACACCTATCGCCTTTTTCCCCAAGAGCAATTTGCGGATTACCGACCTCCCGCGCCGACCATTCCCCGTTCCATCGGCCATCACGCCGAATGGCTCCGCGCATGCAAACAGGGCACAGCGACCACATGCAACTTCGATTATTCTGGCCCGCTAACCGAGACTGTCCTGCTGGGCAATGTCGCCTACCGCACCGAAAAACCCCTGCTCTGGGATGCGGACTCGCTGCGGGCCACGAACTGCCCGGAGGCCGCGCAATTCGTCCACAAAACCTACCGGCCCGACTGGGAGGTGGCGGCAGGCTAACGACCGTCGTCGCGACTCTATAATTATGTCATCCGAAATGGGCGGCTTTCTGCTGCTGCTCCTGATACTTTTTGTACATTTCACGGCTCCCTGTTGGCCTGCCGCTCTGCTAACGCTCGTCATGGTGTTGTCGCGCAGAAGACAATCCTCTTTCCCTTTTCGTGCATCTGTTCGGAAATATGGGTATCGCGTGATGCTGCTGGTTGTTGTTGTCGCGTGGATTCTCGGACTCGCAAAGTCGACAGCTTTGCTGATGCGAGGCATTCACATCGACTTTTGATGACACCGCGCGCCTACGGTGAAGGCTTTGCAAACAACTGATTCCAGTCTTTCTCCATATCAACCACGATCCAGCCCCTTTTCTTAGCTGCTGCTAAAGCCGTCTTTAACCTGCCGCTACTCTGCGGGTTTTCGTCGTAGGCGTACTCGCGCTGAGCGTCGGTGTGATGCACTATCAACCCTAGGCTTGGACTTCGTCCCACGGTTGTCCACTTGAGCATCGCCTCATCGCCATCCGAATTACCAAAGGCCGCGAGCGGGCGTCGACCGATCTGCCGATGGATTGCAATTGGCTTGCCATCCTTATCATTCACAAATTCGAGTTTCGGCTCTTTAATAAGCACCGGTATCCCGTCGCGCATTTCAAAACGCACCGCACCAATAGAACCGACTGCTTGCTCCGGCGGGATACCGTACACTTGTTCGCACCAAACACGCATAAAATCTGCGCCGCCACCAGAAACAATGTATACGCGAAAGCCATTGCTGCGAAGATAGTCGATCACCTCCTGCATCGGTTGATAGCCGAGTTCGGCATAGGGGCGGCGGAACCGGGGATGCTTGGCACGTGCCATCCAATCGCGAACAAGTCGATTAAACTCCTCGGTGGTCATCCCCGCGTGGGTCTTGGCCATGACCGATTCGACAACCTCTTTTAGTTGGCCCCTGATGGTTGCCATATCTGCGTCAAGGGCGGCGGCCAGCAGCGGGTCTTTGCGCCACTCGGGATGGTTAGGAGCTAATCGTTTCAACTGATCAAGGGCGTACGCCATCTGAAATGGAATCGGATTCTCCGGCCAGAGCGTGCCATCGTTATCGAATACCGCAACACGCTCCTCGGGCACAACGTAGCCTTCTGTACCTTCTGTAGTCACTTTTTCCACAAACTCAATAATGGCCGTCTTTGCCGATCCCTCATTCCAAGAAGGCAGTAGCCCCGAGGCGTACCCGCAGACAGGATGCACCAAGTGCATGACAATAGCAGGAAGTAGAAAACTGAGCGATGAAACAGTAGAGCGGAACAATACCATGGCAGGTCTCCTGTACATCAACAACCGCAAGGCGAGAATCCAGAACAAAGAACGCCAACCCACCATGCGCAACTTGATGATTTGATGTGAAACAAAATAGCGTCACTATTATTATGTCCAATGCCCGTCACTTCCCTATGGGGCACGAAATGGGATCCCGACGTCCTTCTTTTTTGCCGCTTGCAAATACTGCCGTGAATTGTACGGTTAAACTATTCGTACAATAACAATGGCATCTATTTTGATTCACGACGTTCATGCATCGTGAGCACAATAGGAGTATTTCCAAGAAGAAAGGCCGCCGAAATGAAACGAACTTTGCTAACACATTCGATGACGTACATCGCCACACTTGTTACAGTGCTTCCGTTATTAGCGGCAGAGCAATCGGACAGCCAGCGTGATGAAGCGGCCGCGATTGATGCCTACATCTATCTCTACCCGATGATCACGATGGATATCACGCGACTGCAGATGACAAACGCCCCGGAGGGCCAAAGCAGCGCAATGAACGCACCGATGAATGTGCTTTATCATTTCCGTGCCTTCCCCGATGTGGATTTTAAGACCGTGGTCCGGCCTAATTTCGACACTCTGTATTCCTCACTCTGGGCCGATATGACCGAGGGCCCGGTAATCGTCACCGTTCCCGATTCCGGGGGGCGTTACTACCTGCTGCCCATTCTCGATATGTGGACAGATGTGTTTGCCGCACCCGGATGGCGAACAACCGGCACAGGGCCGGGAAATTACGCCTTCGTTCCACCCAACTGGAAAGGTGAGCTACCAGAGGGTGTCACGCGGATCGATGCTCCTACGCCGTATGCCTGGATGATCGGGCGTACCGAATCTTCTGTGGACACCTACGAAGCGGTACACAAATTTCAAGACGGACTGAAAGTGACACCGCTGGCTGAATGGGGAAAGAACAGTGTACCGAAGAATGCCGTCATCGACCCGAGCGTCGATATGAAAACCCCGCCGCTTGAGCAGGTCAATACCATGTCGGCTAAAGATTATTTTGAATATGGGGCACGACTGATGAAGTTGCACCCACCCCATACTACCGATGCCGATATCGTGGCAAGAATGCGGCAACTGGGCATCTCTCCTGGCAAAGACTTCGATTACAACACGCTGCGTCCGACGGCCCAAGCGGCTATCGACACAGCACCGGCAGAGGGCCTGAAGCTGATTAAGGCCCACCTGCCGGAAGTGGGAAGCATGGAAAATGGCTGGTCCGTGATGCGTGAAAACGCGGGCGTTTACGGTGCCGACTTTTTGCAGCGGGCCACCGTTGCCCTCGCAGGACTCGGCTGCAACAAACCGGTCGATGCGGTCTATCCGCTGATCATTTCAGATTCTCGCGGAAAAACACCCACGGGGGATCAAAACTACGTTGTCCACTTTGAGAAGGACAACCTGCCTCCGGCCGAGGCCTTTTGGTCACTCACGATGTACGATGCCGATGGATTCCAAGTACCCAATCCGCTGAATCGCTTTGCCATCGGAGATCGCGACAAACTCGCGTTTGGCGACGATGGGTCACTAGATATTTTCATCCAAGCCGAATCACCCGGCAGGGACAAGGAATCGAACTGGTTGCCCTCTCCAGACAAAGGGACACTCGGATTGACGATGCGGCTGTATGCACCTGATCGAAGCGTCCTGGATGGAACTTGGCAACCGCCGGTCCTCAAACATGTCGGAGGAAAAGCGGCAGCCGCAAAACTAGGTGACGGACTGCCACCCGATCAATAATGCGGTCAGAACGCATGCCGCCGGAAGCTGGCAAGGGGCGAGCAGATTCTCCGTGGCACTCCCAAACAAATGATATTGCTCAAAGGCTGGCCGCACCTCGCAGAATGGTGGTGCGAGCTGGCCTGGAAATTGGAGGAGTGCCCAGGCCGGCAATAATGGGTCTCGGCCGGGGATGGCATCCGTGCCGTCGAGAAAATAAAATGGTGATCGATTCAATCCATGATTATTTGAAACGGGGCAGTTCACCATGAACATTCTCACCATCGACATCGGCGGCACCCATATTAAGTTGCTGCGGACCGGAATGCAGCACAAGAAGTCATTCGATTCAGGGCCTACCATGACCCCGGAGGAGATGATCCGGCAGATCGATCTGGTCAAGGGCGACTGGGACTGGGATCGCGTTTCGATTGGGTTTCCCTCCCCATGTACAGAGAACCGTCCCCTGAAAGAACCTTCCCACTTGAAAGATGGCTGGGTAGACTTTGATTACGAAAAAGCACTCGGCAGCGAGGTTCGCCTCATCAACGATGCGGCGATGCAGGCCCTCGGGAGCTACCAGGGTGGCAAGATGCTTTTTCTGGGACTCGGTACGGGGCTCGGAACGGCACTGATTGACGATGATCACCTCGTTCCCCTGGAACTGGGCCATCTCAAATACAATGGCAAAAAGACCGTTGAGGATTTTGTGGGAGAGGCTTATCTGATGAAGAAGGGCCACAAAAAATGGCTCAAGCATGTCCTGAGCATCATTGAGATGTTTCGGGAGACAATCCTCCCGGAATACATCGTTCTCGGTGGCGGCAACACCAACAAAATTTCCGATCTGCCCAAAGGGGTGCGGCGAGGCTCAAATCACAATGCATTTCTTGGTGGCTTTCGCCTTTGGGACAAAAATGCGGAGATGCTTTTGACCAAAAAGGGCGAAAAGTCACAAGCGGGCATCGCCTAACGATTGCCCAGATATTCGAGTTGGATCTCGGTTTCTGGCAGTTTCTCTTTTAACGCGGCAACCCCTTTCTCTGTTACTGCGGTGCGGGTCACCTTCAGATCCTTGAGGGCGGCAAGCCCCGCGAGTTGCGGCATGCCGGCATCAGAGACCGATGTCGAGCCAAGGTGCAGAAACTCCAGCGACTGCATCCCTCGCAGGTATTTTAGGCCTGCATCGCTCAGCTGTGTGTTGTCGAGATTCAGCCACCGCAACTCTGTTAACCGTTCCAAATCCCGAATGCCCACATCCCCAACAGGAACCCGCCAGAGATTGAGGCGGGTCAACTGCGGCATCTTTGAAAGTGCCGAAAGCGATTCGTCCGTCAGTTGGCTGCACTCGCTCAGATCAAGCTCCTTTAGGTGTTTGTTCTTTGCCAAGGCGACCAGACCCTCGCCCGTAACCTGGGTCTTCGCCAAACGGAGCTTTTTGAGGCGAGGCAGATGACTGATTGCGGACGTCCCTGGATCGCCGAGGAGCGTCCCTGCCAAATACAATTCCTCAAGTTTTTCAAGATCTGCGAGCTTCGCAACGCCTGCATCGCTGATCCAGAGGTAGTCGAGGAGCAGCGCCTTTAGGTTTTGCATCTTACCGATCTGCCCAAGTGCAGCGTCATCGACTCGAGTGTGGCCACTTTTTCCGGAAAGTCTGAGCGCCTTGAGTTTCTCAAGGCCGCCAAGAGAACGTATTCCCTTGTTGGTAATTGCGCAGCCGCGGAGATCGAGATTTTCGAGCGTACGAATCTTGCCGAGCGTTTGCAGTCCAACATCGGTAATCCCCGTGTCATTCAACAGGACCGAGCGAAGGTGGGTTAATTTGCCCAGCGGCACCAGATCCTCATCAGCAATGTGCGCTCCGCGAAAATTGACCTCCACGACGTGACCGGCTCGGTCACGGCGGATTTTGGTGGCACTTTGCGTGAGTGCTGCAAGCGCCTGTGGATCATCGCCGCGAGGAGTTTGAGCGGGGGCAGAGGCTGAGAGAAACCAGGCACATCCCAGCAGCAGCACAAGCCAATAAGGATGCTGTTTACTCCTGGACATCGCTATTGAGCCCACACTTACTTTTAAAGAATGCTTGGTACTGCTGCATGATGTTGGGCAAATCGAACTGTTTGATTCTTTCGCTTGCAGCTCGCACTAATTGCTCCGTCCTCTCTCTCCCTCCATGCAGCTTGCCGATGGCAGTCGCGATACTCGTCGCATTGATCTCACACAATTGGCCATCCACGCCGGATGTGATAATCTCGTCCGGTCCTGTTGGACACCGCGTCGCAAGAACCGGCACGCCGCAGGCCATTGCCTCGAGAAGGACATTGGGCATTCCCTCCCAACGCGATGAGAGCACAAATAGATCGGAATGGGCCAGATAGGCATAGGGATTCGACTTGAAGCCAAGAAACTCAACCCGATCCGCGATGCCATGACTGGCAGCACGTTGCTGCAGCGAGGATTCCTCTTCCCCAACACCAAGAATTCTCAATCGCCACGGAATGTGCTCAAGTGTGGCAACCGCATCGATCAGCAAATCGAACCCTTTTTGCCGGGTCAGGCTTCCAATAGCCACTAAGTTAAATTCGTCGTCACTGAAATCGACCGGTTCTGCGGACAACCCACTGATCTTCTCAACATCGACCGGATTATGAATCACCTCAATCTTCTTGGGATCGATCTTGTATTGTGTCTGTAGATATTTTGTCATTTGCCGCGTGGAGGCAATCCATGCCTTACAGGACCGGAACCCTGTTCTATTGAGCCAGCGAATGATAACACTTTGATTTGCATACGGATTGGGAGTGCAGTTGGTCTCTCTTAGGATCGGGAAGGCCCCAGCTCCGGATAACCGCGCAGCGAGAGCAACTATCGGGAGCATCATAATAAAGACAATCTGCGGCCGAAGCCGACGAATTTCCTGGCGCAGAAATAGCAATCTCGCAAGGCCGCTGCGATTGCCTGCAGAAATAATCTCTACATCATCCGCCAAAGAAGTGAGATACCCTCCTTTAATCTCCTGCAAATAAAGAACGGGTTCGAAAATATCCCGATCGAGATGATTCAGGAGATTGAGCATGACCCGCTCCGCACCTCCGCTCCCAAGCGTGGGAATCACCATCAGAATCTTGACCTTGGGCATCGCAATCTTCTCGTTGCAATAGGGAACTAAAGGAACCGCCAAGCGTCACGCCAAGTCGACCAGCCTAGAACAATGCAGGATGGACTTCAAGACTGAACGCTGTCTGGAAGAAAATGCCATCAAGTACTACTCGACATCTAGCCAACATCACCGAGTTCAAGAACCGCACCATAACGTCGCAGGACACGCTGTCGCAGCAGCGCGTGCTCCGGACTGGCCAATCCCGGATCCGCATCAAGCACTTTCTGAGCGTCGCGGCGTGCGGCCTTCACCACCTCAGCATCACGCAACAGATCCGCAATGCGTAAGGGCGGTAAGCCATGCTGCCGCGTCCCGAACAGATCTCCCGGCCCCCGAAACTGAAAGTCAAGTTCAGCGAGTTCAAATCCGTCACCGGACTTTACAAACGCCTCGAGCCGAGCCGCGGTAGCTTCATTTTCCAAATCGGCAAACAACGTACAGTAACCGGGGTGCGTGCCCCGCCCGATACGGCCTCGCAATTGGTGCAACTGCGCGAGCCCAAAACGTTCCGCCCCCTCAATCGTCATCACTGTGGCATTGGGGACGTCCACGCCAACTTCAACAACAGTGGTGCCGACCAGGACCTGAATCCGACCATCGTGAAACTGTCTCATGACGGCATCTTTTTCCTTACCACTCATACGACCATGGATCGTACCAAGACGGTAATCCGAAAGGGGGCCGTTCGCGAGTTCCTCATACACCCTAGAGAGGCTCGCCACATCCCACGTCTCCGACTCCTCAATCAAGGGCGCAATCACGAATCCCTGGCAGCCTTCGCTTAACTTGTTACGGAAAAACTCCCACCACTTCTCTCGCTTCTCGTCCGTTGCCAGATAGGTATTGACCGGTTTTCGTCCCGGTGGAAGGTCTCGTATCGTGGTCACGTCCAGGTCACCAAAAAGCGTCATCGTCACTGTCCGCGGAATTGGCGTGGCGGTCATCACAAGATAATGAGGCCCCGCATCCTTCAATTCCGCACGTTGCCGCACCCCGAATTTATGCTGCTCATCAATCACCACTAAACCAAGATTGGCAAATTCCACATCAGGCTGCACCAAAGCATGCGTTCCAATTGCCACATCGACTTCACCACGTTTTAGTTCGCCAAGCACCATGCTTCGCTGGCTCTTGGTCAAACTTCCGGAAATCAATGTGGCACGGACCCGGCTTGCCTGAAGAAACTCTCCGAGCACCCGGGCATGCTGGCGGGCAAGCACCTCGGTCGGAACCATAATCGCCACCTGGTAACCATGGGCCACCGCCAGAAGGGTGGCATAAAGAGCAATCACTGTCTTGCCACTACCAACGTCACCCTGCAGCAGGCGATTCATAGGACAATTTCGCCCCATGTCGGCCACAATATCCGCAATCGCGGCATTTTGTCCCTCGGTAAGCTCAAAGGGGAAACGTCGGCGAATCCGTGCGTCGATCTTAGCGGTCGCCTCCAATACGGGTGCCGTCGCCGTCGCGGAACGCCGCTGCCGTCGCAGGCCCAAACCCAACTGCAGAAGTAGCAGTTCCTGATAGACGAGCCGCTTGCGGGCATTGGCAAGACTCGTTTTATCATCCGGAAAATGGATATTCCGGAGCGCATCAGAGAGCGAGGCGAGATGATGCTCTGCAAGAAAGGGCTCGGGAAAGATTTCTTCTACGCTCTGGACACATTCATCAAGTACCGCCCTCACCACCCGCCGCAAGTGTCCCTGATAAACGCCTTCGGTAAGCGGGTACACCGGAAGCAGACGGCCCTCCGCCTCGCGGTCCTCTTGCTCGATGACTTCAATGTGAGGATGCGTCATCTCCCAGACACCACCACGCTGCGATGGCTTGCCTGCGACAAGCAAATACTGTCCTTCGAAAAACTTTTTCTCAAGAAACGGCTGATTGAACCACACGGCACGCATCCTTTGTGCATCTTGTCGGATTTGGACAGTCAACAAGCTCCTTCCCGGGCCGATCGAACGAAGGCTGACGTCTTCGACTTCGCCGAGCACACTGAGAAGAGTACCTTCTTCAAGGTCTGCAATCGCCCGGACATCGGTAAGATCCTGGTAGGCTCGCGGAAAAAAGAAAAGGATATCCTGTGCCGTGCGAATACCAAGATTCGCCAATCGCAATGCCCGCTGAGGACCAACTCCCTTGAGAAATTGCACCGGCGTTGTCAGCTGCGCACCACTGCCGGAGGAAGCTGGATGAGACATAAAATCCTACGCGTAGATTTCCATTCACGGATACCTGCATACTAGATCTGGATTCCATGCAAGAAAAGGGGGACGCCGGTCGCCCAGAAGCCCGATCCGGCCGGTTTTAGGATGGACAAGTCCGTCGACGAGCCGCGAACTGCTAAAGATACTTCTGATATGCAGCAACAGCCAGTTGATCACAACGCTCGTTCTCTTCATGTCCGCTGTGACCGGCAACCCAGGAAAAGAGAACCTGGTGTTTGGAAAGAAGCTGATCGAGCTGCTGCCAGAGCTCAACATTTTTTACAGCAGCCCTGCGCTTTCCCTGTCCACGGGTCCAGCCATTGAGCTTCCATTTGGACATCCACTCGGAAATACCTTTGCCGACGTATTGGCTATCTGTAAAAAGCTCCACGCGGCACGGGCGATCTAGCGATTCTAGTCCTCGAATCACTGCCAACAGTTCCATCCGATTATTGGTCGTCTCCCTTTCACCACCGGAGACCTCTTTTTCGCTTCCAGTTCGGGGATGCCTTAAGACATACGCCCAGCCACCAGGCCCCGGATTGCCAGAACAAGCACCATCTGTGAAAAGTTGCACTAGAGCTTTGGGGACTGCTTCTGAAGTCATGGGGTATCCAACGTGTATTACCGGATCCGCAACCAACCGGCTCTGCCACTACAACTGCGAGGAGTCACTTGCCGGTGGATGATCGGGAAGTAAAGACTCTTGATGTCGCGAGAGCTCCGGCCGAGGTGGTTTGGTCAATTTCTCAAGCTCCTGGGACAGGGGGGATTCGAGCCTAGGCTGTTCCGAACAGACCCAGGGAAGCCTGGCAGTAAACGTACTGCCCTTTCCGAGGTCACTTTCCACCGCAATTTCACCACCTAACAACTTGCATAGTTCCTTAACAATGGAGAGGCCAAGTCCGGTACCCGAAAACTCTCGTGTCATGGCATCGGTCGCAATTTCGCTCTGACTCTGTCTGAATTTCTCAAAGATAATCACCTGATCCTCTTCGGCAATACCGACGCCCGTGTCGACCACCTGTAGCACAAGTCGATCCCAATTATCCCGCTCCGCCCGAACATCAATGCGCCCACCTTCCGGTGTAAATTTAATGGCATTGGAGAGAAGGTTGTTGAGAATCTGCCGGATTTTAGCCATATCCTGGTGGACAGGAGGCAGCCCGGGCTCAATCTCCATGTGCAAATCAAGATTCTTCTTTTCCGCCAGCGGTCTGGCCATATCGCATTGCGCGGAAATGACCCCGTCAATGTCGAAATCTGTGAGGTTCACTTCCATGCGACCACTTTCAATTTTCGCAAGATCGAGCGTGTCGTTGATCATGTCCAACAACACGCGACCGGATTTTTGAATATTTTCAACATAGCGTCGCTCTTTGGCATCGACCAAATTGCTCGAGGACAACACATCTGAGAACCCAAGAATGCTATTAAGCGGTGTGCGCAGCTCATGACTCATCGTAGCGAGGAAGTCTCCCTTAAGGCGATTCATTTCGAAGAGCTTCATATTCGCCTGTGCCAATTCATCCACTTTTGTATCGAGATTGTCATTCACACTGCGAAGTTCCTCGGCCGAGTCAAGTAATTGCTGCAACATACGGTTAAACGCAAGCCCAAGGTCTTCAAACTCATCGGCGGTTTGAATGTCGGCCCGTCGCGTAGTGTCTCCCCGACTTACCTCATCACTGACTTCGCGCAAGTGCGTCAGGGGCTTCACAATCACGTACCGAACGATGACATAAAGCAGCACCATTGCTAAAAAGACCGTGATGATTGCGGTCGCCAACAGCAAGGCCCAGTTCCGGTTGATTGCCGCATGGGTCTCCTCCAGCGGTATCCGCACTTTAATGATGGCCTGCAGATCTCCTTCCGAGAGGTCCGGATTGCCGTTTCGCATGCGGTGGCAGAGCACACAGTCTCCATCGGCATACACGGGCTGATAATAGTGATACTCCGCAATCTCACGATCTGCGATCTCCCCCTGACCATCGTCAATCTCGCGGACAACAATTTGTTCCCGTTCAGCATAGGCAAGCGATTTGTCCTCTTCACCCTCATCCGCCGGAGACATTCTTCTCCAACGTTCCAGCAATTCTTCCTCAAAGGAATCCCGTGGCTTCTGGTCAACATCCGGATTGTTCGCATCAGGCCGGATGACATCCCAATCGTAATCATCTTGATCAAAAAAATTGATCAACTTGTCTACCACCGGAAGAAAATCCTTGTTTGTCTCCAACTCCTTCCAGTGATGCATCATGATGGTATGCACCAGAAGACGACCGGTTTTGGGGTTCTGCTGATAGACAATCTCCTTGGTCCGTTCGCCATACAACAAGAAACTGCCCATGATCAGAAGCAGCAGACTTGTGCCAAAAAGGAATCGGCACTTCCGCTCCAGATTCGATTCGCCAAATATGCGTTTGAAAGAATGGTAGGACACAGATCAATTCGTAATTAAGGGACTTGGCACATTACCGTGGCCAAATAGCGGCATGTCATAAGAAAACCCACTCCATTCTATGCGTTAGGCAGGCGGGTATCCAAGATCAAAGAACGTGCCTACCGCTTTTTCCGGAGGCGACATCAAAACGGTATTACTTCCCTGAATCCTCAATCGGACCGGAATGTACGGGCTTTTGAGCAGCCGCGCGGTTTTTCTTAGATTCTGTCGCATCCGTTTCCATCGGTTGCGGAGTGATGAAGAGCCTCACTTTGGTCCCCTTAGGGGGAATGTTGTCCGTAAAAGCTTCAAAGCCGAGCGCGCTATTCTCGGAACTGCTCTGCACCGGAAGATCCAGAGTCGCTGTGGGAAAGTTGGAAACACAAACAAAGTCGCCGGTCCGATCCGCAAGATAAAACTCCTCGCCTGTATTTCGATCTTGAGCGATGTGACTTCCGCCAAAGACCCACTCGTGGGCCAGGGGGCCGCCCACGACGAGCAATTGCTCAATCTGCTTTCCTTCCGGGCTCGGGCGCGTGAGAAAATCGCGGTTTGCAGAAATCTCAGCTGTCCGGTCGGGCAGGACCGGCTCCCAGCGGGCCCGCATACGGCCATCGACAATGACATCGTTCTGCTGCTGAGACAACTCTTTAGCACGCTCGATCAAGTCGGCATGTCCGGACTCGCTGCGAAGTGCCGGGCTGAACTGGAAACGATAAAACTTTTTTGAGGGATCTCGATCTGGGTCGAGTGCCTTCGGATCCGTAAGGATCATCAACTGCTCTATCTGTTTGCCTGCACGGCTCGGTCGGGTCACCATGTTGCCATTCTTGCGAACGAACGGTGCTATCGCAGGAGGGACTGGTATCCAGCGAGCCCGCGGTTCACCATCAAGCAGAAGAACATCATCCTTGGATTTGTTCGCAAGTTCGATCAACGGCCGGTCGTCCTCGGAACCGAGCAGAGCCGCTCGATCGATCCGTCGGACAAATTCCTGGCCCTGTGCTTCGTGTCGCACACCTTCCTCATCCCACCAGAGGACGAGTATCTCTACAACAGACCCGGTGGCAGGTTGATACTCAGGCCCATAAGAAACTGGTGACCCTTGCTGGCCACCAACGGCCAACAGGCCCGCATGGACGGCAGATGGCTTGGCGTCCGTTTTGATGACCGCCTCATGGGTTTTGCCTCCTACCGGACTCACCAGCAGTTCGAGCGGGCCCTTCGTCAGGCAGATTTCACCATCGACCACGATCCGTTTCTTGCCTTTGTCAATCCATATCGTTTGTTCCCGGTTGAGGGCAATCAAACCCTTCACCGGAGGCAGTGGCGAGAACACTTGGTTGCCGGCGGACCCCAACGATGGGTCACTCTCAAATTCTCCGGAAACCGTTCCACCCGGTTCGGTGCCGGGGGGGATGTTATCGACCGGTTTCTTTTCGGCCTGACCGGGAGTCTCTTTTCCAGCCTCAGGCCGAGAACCATCCTCCTCGCTGCCTGGCCGCTCTGCCACGACCGGCTGCGGAGGAGTGGTGGGTGACGCGGGCGGCTCAGCTTGGGCAACTGTGACTTGGACAACTGTGGCTTGGACAAGTGCAGTGGTGAGGACGGGGTAGCTTGAAACTTCCGGTTCCGGTGGAAGATCCCCACAGCCTGCCACGATTAGCGAGAAGATCCCCAGCAGGGCAAAGGAATATTTGGTTGTAGATACGATCGAGTAGGACTCCATGGGGTCGTGTCCATCCAGGGGTACATGGCTGGGGGGGAAGCGATTAGATGACTTTGTTGATAGGATAACCGCTTTGATAACAGGCGTCCAACCGCGAAATAATTTTTGCCGGCTCGTCGAGGTACCCCCTTTGCCGCATTTTGGTAAATTAAGGCCTTACAACTGAGGATCACTAAGGAAACGGGACACCATGAGCGTTGTAACATCCTCTTCCGGGACCGCATCTGGAAAATCCACCGCACCAGCATCGGACCGCTGGGACGCATCCGAATGGCAGCGACCACTTCCCAAAAAAGTCATTCGGGGTTTTGCGGACGAATCGCTGAATGCACCCTGGAATGCGTGGCTCCAATATCTCTCCCAGCGCAAATGTCCGTCTAGCCTTGCACGATTGCTGCCATCGCGCCAGTCACCACTCACATGGAGTACCGTTGTCTCACTACGGAACGAAGAGACCGAGAACATCATTGCGTTAACGCATCGCTATCACCGCAAAAGAAACAATTGTGAAAGTGAAATCCAGGAGCGACTTTCTGCCTGGTTACTAGAAGCGGACACGATAGCCATTGATTCCTCTCACGCCCTGGAATGTGTCGCCTGGGCATGGGTATTGCCATCCTTGGCTACCCACTGCCCCGAACCTCTTTGGTGGAACCTCCAGGGCCGACTGATTCAAAATGCAGCCGATGCCTGCCAACTCGACGTCACGAAATCGCCTCTATCGGCAATCCTGCTCGGTGGAGAACTACCCTTGGTCCTTGCCCATTTATTTCCAGAACGAAAGGCGACTGCCGAACTGCTTGGACTTGCGATTACGAATCTTTCGGAATCACTCACCGAACTGCTTGATGGCGAAGGGATGTTGCCGGCAACACATCTGCCGCTACTACGTCCTTTGCTTGGCTGCTGGACACGCTGCCGGGCGATCATGGAAAAGCGGCGAAAATTTTTGTGGAGCAACGATGCTGAAGACCAATACCGCTGGCTCGTCACACAGACATTGCGAATGAGTCGTCCGGGTGGAGCGATGGTTTTTAATGGTTCGACGTTCAGCGGATCAGCACGCCAACTGTTCCGAGCAGCATTGCAATTGGGTGGCAACGACAGTGATGCAGCGGCTGCAGACTGCCTGTTTGCGGGGCCAAAAGATGGCGGCACATTAACGAACAAAACATTGTCTCCTGCGTACCATTCGGAGTGGTCGGCGTTGGCCATACTTCGCAACAGGTGGTCTCGTAAGGCCCGCCAATTGGCCATCACCTATGCAGATGGACAAAACAGAATTGAACTCTGCCAAGGCCCCTCAGTCGTTCTTTCGGGAAACTGGTCCTTTGAAATCACCCACAATGGCCAGGCGAGGCCACAGGACGCTTGTGCCGAGTGGGAAGAGATTGCGTTCGAATCGGACGAGGATGTGGATTACCTCGAACTTGAGATGGAAGTGACTCCTCAGATTCGGATCCAGCGAAGCTTTTTGCTCGCCCGCAGAGATCAGATTCTGATCCTTACTGATGCCGTACTTTGCGATCAGCCGGACCCGATCGGATACAGAAGCCAGTTGCCACTCACCGATGAGATGACAGCTCACCTTGAGGCGGACACTCGTGAAATGACACTTAAATCGCCACAGCCATGCACTCGGATTCTTCCGCTTTGGCTGCCGGAGTGGCGGACAGCGCACGGAAATGGAAAAATGGACGTCCAGAATCGCCGCATTGTCATGGAGCACTCCGGTAACGGTCGACTTTTTGCACCCCTCTTTTTCGACCTTTCTCGCAAGCGGCACTCTCGACCGCTCACCTGGCGTCAACTCGCCGTCGGCCAGTTGCGTCACAATGTGTCGAGAAATCAGGCTGTCGGATTTCGCGTCCAGATCGGCCAAGAGCAGTGGCTCCTCTACCGCTCTCTCACTGAAGTGGCAAACCGAACCGTGCTCGGACAGAATCTGATGTGTGAACTACACGTCAGCCGATTTCTAAAAACCGGTGAAGTGGAAGAGCTCATTGAAGTTCAATAGCGGCAATGACAGATGTCCAGCGCATAATCGCCCAAAACATCGGCCGCATTCGTGAACGGATCGCGGAAGCAGCAAATCGGGCGGGTCGTTCAGCCTCAAACATTCGCTTGGTTGCTGTCACCAAATACGCTTCTGTCGATGCCACCCGACAGTTAGCACTAGCCGGACTCAAAGAACTAGGCGAGAGCCGTCCCCAGCAGTTATGGGCAAAAGCAACCACGCTCGCCGACGAGAACATCGACTGGCATTTGGTGGGCCATCTTCAGCGAAATAAAGTACCCCGAACGATACCGCTGGTCCATCTGATCCACTCGATCGACAGTCTCAAGCTCATGGAGCACATCAGTTGCGAGGGCAGTAAACAGAACACCACCGTCGCCGGCCTTCTGGAAGTAAACATTTCCGGCGACAAAGACAAACATGGCTTTTACCCCAAAGAACTAGCTTCTGCGATTGAGGCGGCAGCGAACTTCTCACACCTTGAGATTCATGGTCTGATGGCCATGGCACATCGCGAAGGTGGAATCGAAGTAGCGCGGAGAGATTTTGCAGCTGTGCGGGAACTCAGAGACCGGCTAGCCAACAATGCACCTGACGGAGTGTCGCTGAATGAATTATCGCTCGGCATGAGTGGTGACTTTGAGGAGGCCATTCTTGAAGGAGCAACGATCCTGCGCGTCGGCCGGGCACTGTTTGATGACGTGGAAGGCTAAAACCAACCCCAGCGCGGGCGATTATTCATCAAAGTTGATTTCGAGAATTTCGAAATTCATTGTTCCCGCCGGCACGTCGATCTTCACTTTGTCACCGAGTTTTTTCCCCAGCAAACCTTGCGCTAGCGGGCTGGTGACAAGAATGCGGCCCTCGTCATAATCTTCCTCGCCAGCACCCACGAGTACGAACGTCTCCTCGTCATCAAAATCGAGATCCTTGACAACGACTCTGGCACTAAAAGCGACCTGGTCTCTAGGAAGGTTGGAGGTGTCAATAATATCGGCACGGGCCAACTTGTCTTTGAGCAGATTGATTTTTGCCTGGAGCATCCCCTGGTTTTCACGGGCTCCGTGATATTCGGCATTCTCGCTAAGATCACCTTCAGCCCGGGCAGCGGCGATTTGCATTTCAATCTTAGGCATTTCCTCGTTTTCAAAACGTTCCACTTCAGCTCGGATTTTGTTGTAACCAACCTGTGTCATTGGAATACGCTCAGACATCTATCACCTCTCAACTTCCAGCGATACAAAGAAAACCCTATGCCATCAAAGCCCCAGAGCAGCATCTCTACTCTATTTTCATGGAAACTGTTCCTGTCGTAAAGTAGTGTCGCGACAGCTTATATCCAGCATTACCCATCTATGATCGACACTCATTTCCCCGAAACACCGAACGCGAAAATGAAAACCCCTGGGGGAAGCAAACCCACTATTGCAGGAATAATACCGATCTCGGCATGCCGTACCCAGCCACCCTTTGCGAATGAAGGCCATATTGACACAGTCGCGCCTGCTGCGAGAGTGGTAGGGACAAAAGAAGCTGATCCCTTACATGGTACTTCGTAATTTTTCCTTTTCTCCGACCCACAAAAGTGACGATGCGGCCATGAGCAAAAAACCGACACTCCTGCTCCCGTTTTCATTCGCCGTGGTGCTCTCATGCCTCGGTTGCGGCCTCTTGGTCGAAACCATATCTGCGGACGAAACGGACCATTCACATCCCGTAGAATTACCGGGGCGACTTTTGACCGATGGCGAGACCTTTGGCAACAACCCTGCCGTCGCAGCAGATCAACAAGGAAACGTCTTTGTGGCCTGGATCCGTCATCACACCGATGAGGGTGACGAGGTAGTCGTTTCCGATCCCGACGGCAAACACCCGATCGTCCTGACTCCCAAACTCGGCCAGTATCTCCGCCCCGTCCTGGCTGCAACCGACTCGCAAGTCCACTGCGTCTGGACGCAAACCAATAAAGATCGTGTCTCCACCATATGGCAAGCGGTACGCCGTGAGGGCATCTGGTCGCCACCTACAAGACTACTACCCAATGAAACACGTGCACACCAGAATCCAGAAATTGCGGCCACCCCGGATGGCCGCGTCGCGGTTGTCTATCAACTGCATAATGGAGACAACTACGAAATCCAGATTAAAGACAAAGGGATGGTTCGACGTCTCAGTGATCCAGAAATCAACGCCTGGGATCCGGCGATCGTGTTCAGCACTGCCGGCGTGTGGCACGTTGCATGGAGCGGGTTCTCTGAAGGTGACTACGATATCCATTACCAACGAGAGGGGGGCGCGGCTCCGCGGCGTATTTCCTCACGAGGCCAATACGATCTACACCCGGCTTTGGCGGCGGCCGCGAAGGACCTGATCTGGATCACCTGGGATGCGGTAGAAATACCGGGACACGCGAATTCAGGGTCAACCACAATCATCGGTGCAAACCCAGGCCACAAAATTCCCTCAAACTATGGCAAAGGTCAAAACTCCTGGATCGAGGTCCGCGTGATCGACGATGACGCAATCCTTTTGCCAGGCAACCCACGCAAAGAGATTGTGCCCCCGCCGGGTTATCGGACGGGCCACGCAGCGTTGCCGAAGATCGTGGTGGGTCACGATGGCTCAGTTTGGATCGCCTACCGTGCACTGCACAAGCAGCGGGGCGGTTGGCTGGCGAGCGGTGGCACCTCCTATTACTGGGACCTACTCGCCCGGCCCCTCGAGGGCAAACAGTGGGGCGCAGCTGAACGGCTCCAATATTCCGATGGCTACCTCGAAGAGCCTTCGGTGGCGAGCGGTCCGGAAACAATGTACGTCGCCTACGGTGGTGAGCAGCGACTCGGGTCGCATGAGCGGCTCAAGCAGGCGAGAGAAGGCAAGCCACCGGCAAAACCAGACCCGCACAATCACCACAGCGATTTTTTCGGCCGCGTAGGATGTAACGGCGAGGTTTTTCTAGCCACGCTTCCGAGCGATCATGTACAAAAGCTGGATCTTGTTGCCGCGCCGCCGCTTAACGATCGACCGATGCGCTCGAGAATTCGCCAACAACCGTACGAGGTGAAGGCGGGGAACAAAACATACCGTCTCCTCTGGGGCGATACGCACCGGCACTCGAACGTCTCGCGTTGCAGTGTAGGGCTCGAGCCGACACCGGATGATCTCTACCGCTATGGCGACGACATCTGCAACTACGATTTTTTTGCGCTCAGCGATCACGGCGAACAGTTCCAGGACACCACCGCCGATGCGGGCCAATATTACTGGTGGCTCAATTTGAAGCTGGCCGATCTCTACCACATACCCGACTACATGAGCGTGCTTTACAACTATGAATGGACGATGGACTTTCCCCACGGACACCACAACGTTCTGTTTCCCGGTCGACCTACACTGCGGATGGACCGCACAATGGCCGAGTCCGACACGCTTGCCAAAGGCTGGCAGACACTCGAAAAAACGGGGATGCGGGCGATCACCATCCCCCATACCGGTGCCGATCCCGGGCAGGGGACTGCCTGGCAGGTGCAGGATGATCAGTTCCGTCGCGTGGTGGAAATCTTTCAATCCGCCCGCGGCTCCTACGAGCACGACGGCTGCCCGCGCCAGTGGCACAACTCGTCCAACAAAAAAGGATTTTACTGGAAGGCGTTGGAAAAAGGGTTCCACCTCGGTGTGATTGCCAGCAGCGATCACGGCTATGGGGTCGCCTATGCGTGCGTCTACGCCGAGGACAATTCCCGCGAGTCGATCTGGCAGGCAATCTGGGACCGAAGATGCTACGGATCGACCACCTATGGCCTCCTGCTCGATGTCCGTAGCGGTGAGCATTTCATGGGGGAAGAGTGGACCGCAGCAGAAGCCCCCGAAATCGAAGTTTTTGCTGAAGGTCCGGTACCGATCCGCTCGGTAGAAATCATTGGACGCTCCCAGGTACTCCATACCGAAGGGAGCCAAAAAGAACCGCTGAAAAAACTCAGCCACCGGTTCCGCTGGACCGATCCGGATTGGGCAGAACAGGACGCAGAACAGTGGTATTACGTCCGCGTGATTCTGCAGAATGACGAAATCGCCTGGTCGAGTCCGATCTGGGTCACACCCGCCAAAGCGAAAAAGGACAGCGGCTAGTCCAACTGTGCGGGGACCGAACCTACCGAAAAGGTGCCGCCCATCTTACAATGGTGGTTGTTCCGCTCCCAACAAGGAAAAACACCGATGGCTGCTACCCGCCTGTTTATCGCATTTGTCATGATTTGCGTTGCGGCCCCGCTGCTCGGCGCCGATGAGCGACCCAACATCCTACTTGTCCTCGTGGACGATATGGGCTACTCGGATCTCGGTTGTTACGGGGGCGAAATCGACACACCCCAGATTGACTCTTTGGCAGCAAACGGACTTCGGTTTTCCGGTTTTTACAATACGGGCCGCTGCTGTCCGACACGAGCCTCTTTGCTCACCGGCCTTTATCCGCACCAGACCGGTGTGGGCAAAATGACCTTCGAGGAAAACCGCCCCGGGTATCGCGGTTTTCTTCAGCCCAACTGCGTGACGATTGCCGAGGTACTCCGCGAGGCGGGTTATCAGACCTCGATGGTCGGCAAGTGGCATCTCTCGCAGACCCGTATGGGACCGCGGCACATGCGGAATCTCAACAATCAAGTTTTGCTCAAGCAGTTTTCCGACCCGGAAACCTATCCGGTCGGCCGGGGCTTTGATTCGCACTACGGCATCGTCTGGGGTGTCGTCAACCACTTCGATCCGTTCACGCTGGTGCGCGACACAACGCCGGTACAGAACGTCGAGCCGGACTACTACGCCACCGATGCCTTTACGGATGAGGCCGTCGCCAACATCCACGAGCATGCCGAGAGTGATTCGCCCTTTTTTCTCTATGTGGCCTATACCGCCCCGCACTGGCCGCTCCATGCCAGAGAAGAAGATATTGCCCGATACCGGGAGACTTATAGCGACGGTTGGCAGAGCATCCGCGAAGCGCGATACCAAAAACAACTCAAAATGGGACTCTTTAAAAACCGAAGCGACATCCGCCTGAGCCCACGGCACGATGCAAGCGTCGCTTGGACCGACGAGCCAAAAAAAGAGTGGGAAATGCGGGCAATGGCGGTTCACGCCGCGATGATTGACCGGGTCGATCAAGGTGTCGGAAAACTGGTCGATGCCCTTCGAGCGACCGACCAATTTGACAATACGCTGATTCTCTTTCTCTCCGACAATGGCGCAAGCCCCGAACGGCCTGCCGTGCCTGGCTTCGATCGCTACAGCCAGACCCGTCGCGGAGAGCCGGTCACCTATTTCGGACCCGGCATGCCGCGCGATGTACTTCCCGGCAATGAACTCACCTGCGCGGGGATCGGGCCACGTTGGGCCAATGTCGCCAACACCCCATTCCGTTACTGGAAGGGGGACCAGCACGAAGGGGGGATTCGCACGCCGCTCATCGCCCACGGGCCAACGGGCCTTGTGACCAATCCCGGGAGCATCACCCACCAGAAGGGGCACGTGATGGACCTCTGCGCGACCTGCCTCGATGCAGCAGAGGCCCGATATCCCAAAGTCTACCAAACCAGGATTATCACACCGCTGGAGGGCAAAAGCCTCCTCCCCATTCTCCGGGGAAAGGACCGTGAAGGCCACAAACAGCTTTTCTTCGAACATTATGGCCATAGAGCCGTCCGCGAAGGGGACCTGAAACTGGTTGCCGGGGAAAAAGGGCCCTGGGAACTCTACGATCTTTCAACCGATCCGACCGAACTCCATAATCTGGCCGAAGAACAGCCAAACATTATTCGCCGCCTGGCAGCCGATTGGCAACAGTGGGCTGAGCGAACCGGTGTGGTTGATACAAAGAATGCGAAACAGAACGCAGAGGCCAAAAAAAAACTCACCCGACGGTGATATGCAGGATATACCATTTCCTACCATCGTCGGCCTCGGGGAGGCCGTCTTTGACATCTTCGACGATCGCTCTGTGCTTGGCGGCGCGCCGCTAAACATGGCCGTCTGTGCCCACCAACTTCTCTCGCCTTTCGATGGCGCCGGAATCGTGGCCAGCCGCGTCGGTGCCGATGATTTAGGTCGCCGCTTGTATCGTAATCTCGAAGAACGGCGTATGGACACCGATTTTGTCCAGCTTGATCCCGATCGGCCTACCGGCCAGGTGCTCGTAACCATTGCAGAGGGCGATCCGAGTTATGAGATTTGCTCTCCCGCCGCCTGGGATGCGTTACAGTTCGACCGTCGGTTCGTCGCGCTTGCCAGTAAATGCAGTGCGGTTTGCTTCGGATCGCTTGCCCAGCGTAGCGTGATGACTCGTGAGGCCGTTGAACGCTTTCTCAGGAATGCTTCGCAAGCCTTGAAACTTTTCGATGTAAACCTCCGACAGGACTATTTTAGCGAGATTACAATCAAACGGAGCCTGCACCTCGCCGATGCGCTCAAACTCAACGAACACGAATTGGTGCAGATCAGCCAATTGCTTGAAATGCCCGACGGGCGAATTGAGGATTCGTCCTGGTGTGATGGGCAATGTTACGCCTTGGGCGAAACCTACAACCTTGAGTATGTCGCACTCACCCGTGGCGAGAGAGGCACTGTCCTTTACAGCGACAACGCGAGGCATGAAATGGAACGGGTCTCTTATCCACAACACCCCGAGGCCGACTCGGTCGGCGCGGGAGACGCGGCCAGTGCTGGATTGCTCCTGGGCCACGTGCTCGACTGGCCAACACATCGCACGCTCAAACTGGCCAATCATCTGGGTGCCTTTTTGGCCTCTGTACCGGGTGCGACACCGACACTTTGCGCAAAAACGCTGGAAATGGTCTCCCCCTAGGTGCCACCCATGCGGCATTGACGCTTCTGCCTGATTGACCCACCATGGGCGTTTTCACAACGCGTCTCCAGACGAACCGGCACCCATCCTTCCATGACTGTTAGCCTTTCTTCCATTTTTCTTTACGTACTTCTCCCTATTCTGGTGATGATCCTGCTCGGCGTGCTGGTCAACCGGAAGCGAACACTCCATATCGATTCACTCAATCAACTCACCATCTATCTACTAGTACCGGCCTTTCTCTTCGAGCAGGTGTATGACAGCAGCCTCTCCTGGGGGGACATTACAGAGATCACCTATGGAGTTTTTCTGCCGGTTATCATCCTTGGGGCGATCCTTTGGTGGATCTATCACCAGCGAGGTTATCCGGGCAGCACAACCAGCGCGTTGCTTCTCGGCGGCCTTGTTTATAACGCAGGTAACTTCGGTCTTCCGGTAACCGAGCTTTTCTATGAGCAACATCCCGATATCTTTCCCGGGATGAACGGAGAGGGTCTTTCCGTCCAGGCCATGGTAATCATGCTTAGCAATATATCCGTATGGCTGGTCGGCTATGGAGTCATCGCCTTCGGTAAAGGGCAGGGAATTGGGGGGCTGCTCGGTTTTTTTCGCCTCCCGATGATCTATACCGTACTGGCCGCCTTTGCCGTGCGCGAGACGCAAACCACCATCCCGGCATATCTACTCACCCCGATTGAGTTTCTCTCGGATGCCACGGTTCCGATCATGCTCCTGACCCTAGGAGCTCAGTTAGCTAAAAATGCGAAGTGGCCCCAATGGCGGCTGATCGGCCCGGCGATGTTCGTCAAACTCCTCCTGATGCCCGCGCTAACCGGCTTAATCGCGTGGTTATTTGGCCTCTGGCCCTGGCCGGGAGCGCAATTGGTCATCGCGGCCTCTGCCCCAACGGCGGTCAACACGCTGATCATCTCCCTCGAACTTGATGGCGACAATCGAACGGCAGCCGATTGTGTCTTCTGGACGACGATCGGCTCGGCGGTGACTGTAACCGCCGTCCTGGTTATCGTCGTGCTGCTGGGCGGGGTTTAGGGGTATATTGGGTGCCCGTTCGATGCACGTTGTGGCGGTCGGGATTCTGCCGGACGCTGCGTTCGAGTCGCATTTTGCAGCATAACGAACCCTCCGCGCAGAACCCATGAAGCCGGGGCGCAGAGGAAACGGAACAAATGTTCTATAAATCAACGGCTAGCGATTGATCGCTTCGATCACAATACGAATAGAGTGCTTGCCAGGATCGTGACCTCGGCTTGGTCGATGCCCGAGCAAACGAAGGAGAGGGGATGATGGCAGTGCAGGAACAACAAAGTTTGAATTCACTCTGGCGTACCGAGTGGGTGCTGGCGGTGAGTATCCCCGTCACGATTCTATTCCTCACCGCCAGCAAGTATCTTCTCGGCGATTTAAGTAATCAGCTCTGGTATGATTTCCTTTTTGTAGTACTGTTTCTGGTCATACTACTGTCCGCGTTTTCAGTAGTCCGGCATGCGGACGCTTTGGCAAAGTTGCTGGGCGAACCGTACGGTACGCTGATCCTGACGCTCGCGGTCATTGGGATTGAAGTGATCATGATCGCTGGAGTGATGCTTACAGGGGCGAATAATCCCACGCTCGCCCGCGACACGATGTTTTCGGTGTTGATGATCGTACTCAACTTAATGGTGGGGGCAAGTATTCTGCTCGGTGGCCTGCGGCACTATGAACAGAGCTACAATCTGCGAGGAGCCAATGCCTACATGGGGGTGCTGCTGCCCCTCTCGCTACTCGGCCTGGTGCTGCCAAGATTGACCGGTTCAGCCCCCGGAGGACAAGTGTCGATGGTTCTGGGGGCTTACCTGATCGGCGCCAGCATTTTGCTCTATCTCGTGTTTCTAGGGATTCAAACCATCCGGCATCGCGATTTTTTCAAACCACCGCAAAGTGCGGAAGGTACGACTCCTGGTGTTAGCGATCATCGGCGGCCAGTACGGAGCGTTTCTGTGCATGCAATCTTTCTCGTCATCACGATGATCCCCATCGTCTTGCTCTCAAGTTCAATGGCCAAACTCATCGACCACGGCCTGGAGGTACTCCATGCACCGGTGGCGATAGGGGGGTTTTTCGTAGCAGTCCTGGTCTTGACGCCGGAAGGGCTCTCCGCTTTTCAGGCATCACGGGCAGACCGCCTGCAGCGTTCGATCAATATCTGTCTCGGGTCGGCACTTTCCACGATTGGGCTAACGATCCCTTGCGTCCTTGCAATCGCGATGTACACCGGCACATCGGTCGTTCTGGGATTGGAACCCGTTGATATTTTTCTCCTCGTCCTCACGCTGGCAGTCAGCATGATCACCTTTGGAAGTGGGCGGACGAATGTTCTCCAGGGAGTGGTGCATTTATTGCTGTTCGCCACATATGTGGCGTTGATCTTTGATTGAGGAATGGTGCGGGAAAGCCGGAAGGGTCTGTCCGCAAACACGAGAACATGCTCGATTCGGACTAGACCCACCATCCTGGGGGAAAAATGAGCCTCTGGCCAGAATATTGGGGCGACAGATGGCGATGGGCACAAAAAAGGATGGGCGTTAAAAAGGATGGGCGCAAAAAGCAGGCCTCTGATGTGCCAAATACGATTTGACAGTGCCGGGCGGCCAGGGGCAAGGCAACCATCCAGCTCATGTACATCAGAGGCCTACGGGCCAGTCGAATTATCAAAGGTGCTCTTCAGTTCTGAGCACCTATGCTTTCTTTTAAAGGCAACCATCGTGCCAGAAACGAATGCCCCTCAAACTGGATAACGATCTCCTGACGCAGGTGGCTGCCGCCCAAGGACTTAAGTAATTATTTAATTTTTCTTCTTTTTTTTGGCGTCACTACGAACACCCCAGAAGAGGCGCAGCAAAATCGCTCAATTGCGCTAAAACAATACATCTAAAATTGCACAATACCCGTTAATGACCTAAAAAGGGCCCGAGCCAGATGTAACTATCTTCCTCTGAACCAAGGGGTTAGGATTCCTCAGGTCGACCCGTCGCCTCTGCTCGCTGCCGCCGTTTCCTAACATCGCGTTTAGGGAGTGCCAGAGTGCCTCGGAAAAAATTATATTGTTTTTTCAGTCGTCAATCGCTTTTTCACAACTTTTAATACCTCATGATTTTGGTCCTTCGTGCCTCACAATCCCATCAAAATTGGATCGATTGAATGCGGTTTAAGTAAGCGACTGCTGGTCATTGCTGGACCGTGTGTCATAGAGAGCGAACAGCTTTCCCTGAACATTGCAGAGCGGTTGGCCGATATCGCCACGCGGCTGGACATCAACCTCATCTTCAAGGCCTCGTTTGACAAGGCAAACCGCACGAGCGTCGATGCCTTCCGTGGACCGGGGCTCAAGGACGGCTTGGCAGTACTAGAAAAGGTACACACCAAAACCGGCTTAATGGTTACCACGGATATCCATGAACCCCATCAGGCGGCACCTGCCGGGGAAATATGCGATGTATTACAAATACCAGCTTTTCTCTGTCGCCAAACCGATCTGTTGGTTGCCGCCGCGAAAACGGGTCGTGCCGTCAATGTCAAAAAGGGCCAATTTCTTGGCCCTGAAGACATGCGGCATGTCATCGATAAACTCTCCGCCAGTGGCTGTACCAACATTTTGCTTTGCGAGCGGGGAACCTTTTTTGGTTACGGCCGTCTCGCAAGCGACATAAAATCACTCGTAGCCCTTGCCGGCCTCGGACCACCCGTTATTTTTGATGCTACCCACAGCGTCCAACAACCAGGATCGCTCGATGGATCAACAGGCGGCAACCGCAAGCTTATCGAACCCCTTTCCCGGGCAGCTGTGGCCGTAGGGATTGACGGTCTTTTTTTTGAAACACATCCAGATCCGGAATCATCACCGAGTGACGGGAAGAATATGATTCCACTTGATGATTTTGAGACAATGCTTTCCCGACTCGTTATCCTCCGCAAAACAGTAGATTCTCTCTATCCAACAAACACTGCAGTAAACCGCCATGAAAACAATGATGCCCTTTCCTAGAAAACAAGAACCACAATCTTTTTCTGTATGGCTTCTCATTTCCCTGACGGTTTGCATGGCCATCGTCGGATGCGGCCAACAGCCCGTCATTCCCCTGCGGGCCAACCAACGTGACACCGATGTACACAATCGAGATTACTTCGTGTACGCGGTCGAGAACCTCGATCAGCTCAGCGAGTTCGGCCCGAACGAAATACTTGCAAAAATTGTTTCTCGACTCAATCAGTGGGCCAAGACCGATGCACCAAAGTCCAATTGGCAACTCGACCCGCTGATTGCAACTCTTCCGGAGTCGATGCAGAGTGACGTTTTGCTGGACGACTTGAGTGCTTCAGAATATTCGCCCTACGATGGGGCCTTTCTTCGGGAGGCCGTCCTCATGCGAAATATTTCCCGGCATGTATCTAAAGATGCCGACAACGATCTGGAAACAGCACAAAAACTCTTTGATTGGACCGTAGCAAACATCGCCCTCGACCCGGAGCCTACCGACAAGAACAAAATCGGCACGGTTCAGATGCCATGGCAATCGATTCTCTTTGGCCATGGCCGGGCGATCGACCGAGCATGGGTGTTTTCGCTTCTCGCACGACAGCAACATTTGGATGTCGTCATGCTCTACGTCCCGGTTGGCAAAAAGATGCGACTCTGGTCCGCTGGACTGGTCACCGATGGCCAGATCTATTTATTCGACCCAATGTATGGCGTTCCGATCCCTGGCCCCACGCCTGGCAGCGTTGCCACTTTAGAACAGGTGGCAACAGACGCGAGCCTGCTCCACCAACTCGATCGCGACGGTTCGCCATACCCTTTTACTGCGGATGATGTCACCGAAGTCGATGTCTATATTGAGGGGAGCCGCCAGTATCTTTCCGAGCGAATGAAACATATCCAGTCGCGGCTCACTGGAGACCACCGACTGGTACTTACTGAGCAGCCTTCAATCATTGCGGACAAAGTCGCTGGCTTGCCCCATACGTCGCGCCCACGTCTCTGGCCCTGGCCATTTGCTGCTGAGATATTTTTCGCAGATCCATCCTCTCCGAGTCGGGCAGCCGCCGGGCAAGAAATGAAAAAATTTGGCAAGTTCGTCACCGGATTGGTCAATCCTCTTTGGGCGGGTCGCATGCAACAGTTTTCCGGAAATTATACGACCCAGTTGGCGGGGACACCGCGCAGATCCCATGACGCGCCGATTGGTGAAAAGGGAGCGAAACCATTATTCCTTAAATCTCGCACCTTGGTCCAAAGGGCCTCAGGGGAAACATTGCCGGAAAATGTGCGCCAACAGATCGAAGCGGTCTACGAGCAGGCGGATGTCATCCGCAGGGACGGCTCTTTCTGGCTCGGTATGATTGCCATGGACGAGAACAATTACGATTTGGCAGATTTTTATTTCGTGGCGGCAGGCAAACTTCAAGCGAGCCCTCAATGGCCCGAAGACGTTGCGAAGCTGGATACCCACCTTGCACGGGGCCGTGCACTGCAAGCTGCTGGCAAAAACGATGTGGCCGTAGAACATTATTTAGCGGTTACCGGACCTGCGGCCACAGAAGCGCATCTTCGCGCAACACGATTGGCCCAAGAAGCAGGTAAACCACTCAGCAGCTACCAGCCGGCAAAAGACCAGACACCAGAGGAATCGAGTTTTAAAAAGCCACCCGGCACGGCGCCGGCTGCTGGATCGGACACGCAGGAAAAAACGCAAGCGGCCACGACAAAGAAGGCGGGCCCATCGGGAGACTCCGACGGCAAAAACAAATGACCCTTTCGCAGTCGTCCTCCGAACCTGAGATTCCTGCCCTCGCCAATGTGGCATGTGGACTCTTTGCCGCACAGTATGGAAAAGAACCGAGTTGGATTGCGTTGGCACCTGGCCGAGTCAATCTGATCGGTGAACACATCGATTACAACGATGGTTTTGTACTGCCGATGGCAATCGACCGCTACACTGCGATTGCCGCAGCTCGTAGCGATTCTGGCCAAGTCCGTTTCGTCAGCAGGGAGATGTCTAAAACAATCGCCGTGCCGGCCACCGCGATCCGCTGCGATGCACAACCCGACTGGTCGGCCTACGTACTCGGTCCCCTGGCGCTTTGCGCAGAGCGTGGCCTAGAAGTTGGCGCGCTCGATGCCGCTGTGGCATCTGATGTGCCGGCCGGATCGGGACTCTCCTCCAGTGCATCGCTGGAGGTGGCCACGGCTACACTCGCCGAGGCAATATGTGGAACCAACTTTGAAATCATGGAGAAGGCAGAACTCTGCCAAATGGCGGAGCACCGCTACGCCAAAGTACCCTGCGGCATCATGGACCAGGCAACGAGCACTGCAGCCACCCGGGGTCACGCTTTGCTCCTTGATTGTCGTAGCGGCAGCTACCAGCACGTCCCCTTCTCGGACCCCGACGTTGCCATTCTGATTGCCAATACCAACGTACGACACACGCTCGCTGACGGCCAATATGCCCAAAGACGCAGCGAGTGTAGCAGCGCACTATTAAAAAGTGGTGCCGATTCATTTCGAGATCTGACTATGGCGGATCTTGACAAGGCCAGCGGTCAAATGGACTCTGTCGAATGGAAACGGGCGCGACACGTGGTGGGCGAGATTGGCCGTACACTCGCAGCGGCCGACGCAATGCGACTGTGCGACTGGAACACGCTTGGAACATTGATGTATGAGAGCCATCATTCTCTCCGAACAGATTTTGAGGTTAGTTGCAACGAACTCGATACGATGGTGGCACTGGCGGAGAACATCGGACCCGCGGGTGGAGTCTATGGATCGCGGATGACCGGGGGCGGCTTTGGTGGCTCTACGGTAACGCTCATCGCCGCGAGCGGAGCGGATGCCATCGCCGAGCGGCTAGAGAGCGAGTACCGGCAAAAGACCGATATTGAACCGACGCTGTTCATCACCCAGCCGGCGGCGGGCAGTTTTCTCGCCCGAGGTGGGGCGGACCGCAAAAAAACGGGCACATAATTCGGCTTTGGACCTCGTTTTCGCCCATTTTTGTGAGCTACAATTGAGAAACCGATGCAACCCGACCATCGGCACAGGCCCCGGGAAAAGGCGATGAAAGCCAAATCACTCGATACAAAACTGGCCAAGATCCTCAGCGATCCGTCCTGCGGAGAGTTTTTGCTCGCCGACGCGAAGGATGCCGATATGGCGGGTGGAATGGCCGCTCCAGGCAGGAGTCCGGAACACCATGCTCAGGAAGGCCACTTTCGTTCCCTCCAGCAGTATCGCGAATTGATTCGCCAGAACGTTCACCAGGGCCTCGTCGATATCATGCTCATGAGCACCAGTTCCAACGAAGTGCTCACCATCGGAGAACGACTCTTTGACGAAAGCCACGTTACGCCGGCAATTCGCGCAAACGACACGACCGACATTTGGCTCGCCCGAGGAGGCCAATACCCCGCGCAACCGGCTCGCCCCTTCCGGAGTACGACGATCGACCACGGCATGTGTGGCAAAGCCGATTGCGACCCGGCAGAACGTGCCCTCGGTGCCGACCTGGGACTCTTTTCGGTTACATACAACAACGATACCCAACTCGATGCCGCCATGCTGCGAAGCTACAAAGAATTTCGACTCGAAGCAGAACAAAAATCCTTCCGGCACTTCCTCGAGGTCTTTCCTCCCAACGCGCCACAGGCGGCCATTGCCGATTTAGGCCAGTTCATCAACGACAACATTGCCCGAACCCTGGCCGGTGTGGCAGGCAGCGGCCGGCCGCTCTTTTTGAAGGTACCGTACAATGGCCCCGCGGCGATGGAGCAACTCGTCTCCTACGACCGCAATCTGGTCGTTGGAATTTTAGGGGGTTCCTCCGGCACCACCTTCGACGCATTCCACCAATTGTACGAAGCGAAAAAATATGGTGCGCGCGTCGCTCTTTACGGACGGATGATCAACAATTCCGAACATCAGGCCTCGTTCATCGAACACCTGAGATTTTTAGCCGATGGCGAGATCACAGACCCCGCCGAGGCAGTACGGTCCTATCACGCGGTGCTACAGAAATTGAATATTGCACCCTACCGTGCGATCGACGAAGACCTTGTGCAATCGTTGCGGCAGAGTGCCTATAGCGGCTCTTCCAAAACCGCAGCGATGCCGGGCAGAGCCGGGAACTCTGGCACAAGCAGGGCAACCGAAGCGCCCGACACCGAATCACCCGACACCGAATCACCCGACTTTGCAAACATGACGACCCAGGAAAAACTGGCCTGGAATCGGCGGCGGCTCGATCGCATGCTTGGCGATTAGATCCAAGTTGGGCTAGATCATCATCCGGAGCATCATCAGACAGGCATCCACCTGTTCATCACTACCGACCGAAATCCTCAAACCATCGCCCCACTCGGGGTAGTCCATATAACGGACAAGGATCCGCTCCTCTCTAAGTCTCTCATAGAGCGGCCGCAGTGGTACGGTCCGGTGCGTACACCAGAGGAAATTCGCCTGCGACGGGGGAATGTCAAAGCCTAGATCTCCCAGAGTCTCCGTCATTCGACTCCGAGTCGCAATGATCTTTTTACAATTGTCACTCCTCCACGCCTGATCGGCAATCGCCGCCGTCGCACCAACAATGGAAAGCGTATCGCAGTTGTAACTATCCTTCACACACAATAATGTATCGACGATGGACTCTTGGGCCACGAGAAACCCAAATCGCATTCCGGCCAGGGCATACGATTTACTCAACGATCGGGCAACCATAATCCGCTCATTCGCTGCAACGAGGGACATGCAGTTTTCATCAGAGAAGTCGGCATAGGCTTCGTCCACCAACAGGGGGCAGGGGAGCTTCTCAGCGAGCTCAATGATTCGCTCTGGAGAGATTGTCGTACCCGACGGGCTGTTTGGATTGGCAAGGACCGCGAGCTGCACCTTTTCACAGTCGGAGACGAACGCATCGGAGAGAGACCAGTCCCGCTCATAGGGAACGGTCGCGATTTGGGCACCTTGAATGCCAGCAAGCGTCTCGTAGAGCAGGTAGCTCGGATAGGGAACCCGCAGGCGGCCTCCTTCACCAACCAATGCTCGAGTCACCACTGTCAATAGATCGTCACTGCCGTTACCGCAGAGAATCCAACTCGGTGGAACGCCCAGGACCGCGGCAGCTTGCTGCCGGAAGACTGTGGCCACAGGATCGGGATAGCGGGTAAGTCGATCGGCAGTGAGCCCGCCAATCGCCTGCATGACCGCGGGTGAGGGGGGGTAGGGATTTTCGTTCGTATTGAGTTTGATCCACTTTCCCTGCTGTGGCTGTTCTCCGGCAACATAACTTTGTAGGGAAGCAATATTGGGACGAAAGAAAGACATGGGGACTCGCGATCTGGTTTGGGTCGGGCCACTATTGCCCCGGCACCCGGTAAACGTGTTGCAGCTATATGATTTTAGTTCTCATAAAACGAAACTATTAGGGGCCATGTTGTTCATCGCCAGATCGTTCCTGCTGACGACACCGCAAGTCGACACTAAGGTAATGCGCTGTCAGCCCCTCCCGCTCGGCAAGCTGTTTAAGAAATGGCGCTGCTGCAGCAGTCGCCCCCTGTTCGAAATGGATGACACCATAGGATCGCAAAAAATCGTTCGCAGAAAGGCCGCTGGCAAATCTAGCGGTACCACCGGTCGGCAGGACATGCGAGGGACCGGCTACATAATCGCCCAATGCGACCGGGGAATAGGGTCCGAGAAAAACCGCGCCCGCGTTATGATAGTCATCAAGATGGGTTGCAGCATCGACGGTGGCAATCTGCAGATGCTCGGGCGCAATCGCGTTGGCCAGATCGGCAGCTGCACCGGCGTGGGGGACCAGGATGAGGGCCCCAAATTCTTCAAGACTTTCCCGTGCCAACGCGCCTCGAGGCAGTCGCGAGCACATTTGCGAAAGCTCACCGGGGAGCGCGTCCCATAGTTCCTCGCAGGTGGTAATGAGGATGCTCGCACCCGGAGCATGTTCTGCCTGCGCGATCAGATCGGCTGCCACAAATTCTCGAGGAGTCGATGCATCTGCAATCACGACCACTTCGCTCGGGCCGGCGATCGCATCGATGGCCACTTCGCCAAAGACATAACGCTTGGCAAGGGCCACGAAGAGATTTCCCGGCCCGGCGATCAGATCGACCGCAGGTATTCCATCGACCCCGTACGCGAGTGCAGCGACCCCCTGAGCACCGCCGGCGCGGTACACCTCCGTGATGCCCAACTCGTGGCAGGTCGCCAGCAGATCAACATTTTCAGTTCCAAACGGGGTGGGAGGAGCAACGATGGCGATTTGCTCCACCCCTGCAACCTGTGCCGGGACCGCCGTCATCAGTACGGTCGACGGGTAGGCAGCCGCACCACCGGGTATACAGAGCCCCACCCGCCGCAATGGGCGATAACGCTGCTGCAGCAACCCGCCACCGGTCACCTCCACCGAAACATCCTCATGCCGGATCGCCTGTTGGAACGCGACCAGATTCTTTCGGATCGCGCGGAGAGCCTGCAGAAAGGCATCATCGGCCTGGCGATGGGCAGTTTCAAGCTGCTTCGCAGAGACTCGCAGTGCATCGCGATCCACTTTGACCTTATCGATCTGCTCGGTGTATTTGAGAACGGCGGCGATGCCGTCGGATCGAACCGCATCACAGATTGTCTGCACGACCTGCTGTGGGGTAAGGGGTTGTCCAAACACCTCCATCGTCCGCTGTTTACCGGCCTCGGAAACCACATCGCCACGAAGACCGATCCGCTTGCGGATCGCAGCGACCTCTGCATGCAGATCATCACGGCGATAATCAATTCGCTGAATATTGAGAATGTCTGTCATCGGCATACTGGTGGAAAAGCTTTTTTGCGCGTAGACTGCACCCGAGGGAGCGGCTCACCGCCTGCAGGGATGCTTCCCATGAATCCGCCACAAAAAAAGCATCACCCGTTGTTTATTCTGACCGCTCGCGGTGGATGGCGGAAGGGCTATCCTGCTGTATAAATCACCGCTCATCCACCACCACGATCCCCATACCATGAAACCCGCACCGAGTGACTATCGCAGCGATACACTGACCCAGCCCACCGCTGCGATGCGTGCTGCGATAGCCGCAGCGGACGTCGGGGACGATGTGTTTGGCGAAGATCCGACGGTCAATCGGCTCCAGCAGTATGTTGCCGAACAACTCGGTAAAGAGGCTGCGATCTTTGTGCCTTCCGGTACGATGTCCAACCAGATTGCGATCCTCGGACACTGCCAGAGTGGTGACGAGTTTCTCTGCGAGGCGGGATGCCATATTTACAACTATGAGCAGGGGGCCTTTGCTCAGATCGGTGGAGTCATCAGCAGAACATTCGTCGGGCATGGCGGCATCCTTGAGCTTTCACAGCTGCAAAATGCAATCCGGCCCGACAATGCCCACGTAGTGCGGACCCGACTCGTCTCCCTGGAAAATACCCATAACATGGCCGGCGGCCGGATCCAACCTTATGAAAATGTCGCGGCGATCTGCTCCTGGGCACGAAAACACGATTTGGCGACCCACCTCGATGGTGCCCGACTCTACAATGCAGTCGTCGCGACAGGAATTTCAGCAGCCGATTGGGCACAACATTTTGACTCGATCAACATTTGCTTCTCCAAGGGACTCGGAGCTCCCGTCGGTTCGATCTTGGTCGGCTCTGCCGATTTTATCGCTTTGGCCCATCGCCGCAGAAAATGTCTTGGCGGAGCCATGCGTCAGGCGGGGGTGCTGGCCGCTGCGGCACTCTATGCCTTAGAGCACCATGTCGACCGCCTCGATGAGGATCACCAGCACGCCCGTGCCCTCGGTGAGGGAATTGCCTCCATCAGCGGTTTGCAGTTAGAGGCACCCGAGGTCGACACCAATATCGTAGTCTTTAACATCGACGATCGCCTCTCGACCGCCGGGGAATTTGTCGATGCCCTTGCGGCACGGGGTGTCCGTATGCTCGCCATTGGCGACCAACGCGTTCGCGCCGTTACCCACCTCGACGTGCCGCTAGAGAACGTGGATGATACCATCGCAGCATTGCAGGCCACTGCCGCCCAGTTCGATTAGGCGTGAAAACACCATCCACCCCAGATTCCATCGGCCCCGCCAAAATCACACCATGCCACCGAGTGCCCGATTTCTGATGTGCCCTCCCGAATATTATGGGATCGAGTATGAAATCAACCCGTGGATGGACCGCCTACAACCGGCAGATCACCAGCAGGCCAACGCACAATGGCAAGCATTGCATCAGTTGCTTTTGGACACCGGCGCTTCTATTGCACTTGCCGAACCTCAAAAAGGGTTGCCCGATCTGGTGTTTTCCGCGAATGCCGCGCTGGTGTACCAACAGCGGGTTATCCTGTCCCATTTTTTGCACGAACAGCGGCAGGCAGAGCAACCCTATTGGGAACGCTGCCTTACAGACCTCGGCTTTCAGGTGGATGCAGCCCCCGCGGGAATGTCCTTTGAAGGCGCCGGAGATGCCCTGTTCTGCGGAACGACCCTCTTTGCCGGATACCGAATCCGCAGCGATGCCTTGGGACACCAAAAGATTGCCACAGATCTCGGAATCCCTCTCATTCCGCTCGAACTCGTCGATAACTACTACTACCATCTCGACACCTGTTTTTGTCCCTTGAGCGCCAACCAGGCGATTTACTTTCCCCCAGCATTCGATCCATACGGCCGTCAGGTTCTCTCCCAAACGATCGAAGACCTGATTGCCGTCGACGCCGAGGAAGCAGCGCGATTTGCGTGCAATGCCGTAGTCGTTGGCAAAACAGTAATCACCAACAGTGGGTGTCCCCAACTGCATGAGACACTTGCAGGTCGGGGATACGAACCGCAGGAGACCCACCTCAGCGAATTCGTCAAAGCGGGTGGTAGCGCCAAGTGCCTGACGCTGCGTCTCGATGGCGAAGAGGCAGCCGACTGGGAAACGGGAGGTGATGACTGAAAATGCCTCTAGATACCGTTTCGCAATTATCCGGTATGTTCCGCCAAGCATCCAGCAGGATTAAATCGTGAGGGCCTGCGATAAATCGGCAATCAGGTCTTCGGTATTTTCAATTCCACAGGCGAGTCGGATCATGTTATCAGGGATGCCGTATTGCTCCCGCTCCTCCGGGGTACAGCCGTAATAACTCATCACCATCGGTTGCTCAATCAAGGATTCGACGCCACCAAGGCTCGGACCAATACGCGGAATGGTAACAGCATCCACAATATCGGCTGTCTCCCGCCAATCAGCACCGTTGACTAAAAACGTCACAAGGCCGCCATAGCCACGCATCGAGCGTCGGGCGACTTCGTAATAGGGATGTGTGGAGAGACCAGGATAATAGACACGCTCCACGCGTGGATGGTCCTGAAGGAATTGGGCAACCGCCAGGCCATTCTTATTGTGACGATCCATCCGCAATTCTAATGTTTTCAATCCTCGAGAAAGCAAATAGATGTTGTGCGGGGCGCTCACAGCACCCATGACACCGCGCAGATTCCGCACCGGCTCAAGAGAATCTGATTGTCCGATCACGACACCCGCAAGCAGGTCGTTATGCCCACCGAGATACTTGGTCGCCGAATGGAGAACATAATCAACTCCCGCTTCGATTGACCGCAAGTTACAAGGCGTGGCCAGTGTGGCGTCGATAAGCGTCTCGACACCATGCTCTCTGCCGATCTGCACAAAACGGTCTAAATCGATACAGCTCAAATGCGGATTGGTCGGGGACTCACTGATAAGCAACCGCGTTTTCGGAGTAATGGCTGCTTCCATTGCTGCATAATCACAGGTCGGCACCTGACGAGTGACGACACCATACCGTGAAAGGTGCTTTGTGCAGAACTCGCGACTACGATGATAACATTCATCAAAAAAGATAATTTCATCGCCATGCCCGAGCTTCGTCATGAGCAGGCCAACAATAGCCGCCATCCCGCTTGCAAAAAGAACCGCTTCCTGGCCACCCTCGAGTGCTGCGATCTTGGCTTCGACAAATTTCTCCCCTGGCGACCCGTAACGTCCGTACTCCTCGCGGTGTTGTTTTTGTTCGATAAAGTCAATCACCGACTGAGAATCGGTAAATGTGAACGTTGAGCTACAGAATATGGCATCTGTAATTGCATCACCATATTTCTGCCGGGCTTCACCAGCATGGACGGCAATGGTCGAAAGGCCCTTGGGAGAACCTTCATCTGCTACAGCCTGCTTGTCTCTAAGTCGCGAATGAACCACGATGAAAACATTCTCCGTACATTGCCCGAATGCATTGTTTCTGCTTGTCCACCAACTGAAAAATGGCGCACTCTTTCAAACGGCTACCTATCCATAAAAAAACCGCGATCACCTGGATCGCGGCAGGGCAGCAATAACACAATCGCTGGTGCCGAAAAGCCCAAAGGCGTCTCGGTAGGCAGCGATGGCACTTTAGCAGTTGTTGGCTGCAAGCGGCCGCAAATCCCAGTAACCTCATCCTAAGCGGTTTATTTCCCATCAGCAACCACCCATACATACGGAAAAGGCGATTCAGACCGGCCCGACGCGATTTCCGAGCACTAACAAACACCTCTTGGGGCCGCATTTACTGGACGAGGCAGGGCAAAAAATCCTACAATAGAGGGCATCGCCAGGCGGCACAAATGCCCACTGTGGCAGACACCTCGATCGAAATGACAAACATGATGATGGCAAAATCGATTCCATGTATTTTGCAACGCCTTGCTCGATCCGCGCAGGCGCTCCCTTGTTGTTACCTTTTGCTGATATTGATCCTTATTCCATCGAATGTGGATGCTCAAAGTGCCGACGCGGCCGCTACCGCCCAACAAGCCATCAAGCAGCTAGGGGATTCTTCTTTCGCGGTTCGTGAAGCAGCGACCCGCAGGCTGCTGCAACTCGGCATCCAGATCCAACCTCAATTAATCGAGTCGCTCAATCATCCTGATGCCGAGGTCCGCCAGAGAATCCGCCGCATCCTCCACTCTGTAATGGAAGAGGATTTACGCAAGCGGATGAATTCGTTCTCCAGCGGGAAATCCATCGCTGACGGACGACAACTCCCCGGATGGGATCATTACCGGAACATTATCGGCAGCGATGAACAGGCCCGCGAACAATTTACCGAGGCACTTCAGGCGGAGCCTATTTTAATGGAGTCTCTTGAGCAAGAGCCTGTCTATACGGCCCGAGCGATTCAAATTCGCACGCAAGTACTTTATCGCGAATTGATCCGTACTCCCGGCAGCAACGCTCCCGGCAATTCCTCCAGCTCCCTTCGTAAAGCGCCCACACCAATTGCAAATGTCACTGCCCTGCTCATTGCATCGACAAACCAGGAAATCCCCATTGACGAACAAACCGGACAGAAGATATTCCAACTCATGCAGCATTCCGGATTCACGCAGCGGCTATCTGCCAATGGAGGACCAACACCTGCCCGTCTACTCGCAGGTCATTTTATCCGCCACTCGACTGGCACATCTCTGGCATACCAGATGTTGTGGCTCGCGATGCAATGTAATTTAAAAGAAGGACTCATTCCTGCTGAGGCGATCATACGCGACGAGAACCGACAACCGTATGTACTGCAAAACGCTATGCTTGCGATTGGGAAACTCGGTGGTGATGAACAACTTGATTTACTCGATGCTTTTCTTGACGATGACACGTCCGTCAATAATCGCCGCGCTACCGATGGCTTTAGCCCGAAAATTCGGGATGTCGCCTTGGCCGTCACCATTCACATCCACGGCCAGAACCCCAGGGATTTTGGATTCACCAAAATCCGCGACAATGCCCAGACTTTGTTTCAGGCCAATACCATGGGCTTCGACAGCCAGCGAAGTCGAGAGGCCGCCTTTACAAAATGGGAAGCGTGGCTGAGCAAACAGAAAACACCTTCTGAACAATAGCCGCAGTGGACTTAACTCTGTAGAGATATTCGGCACTGCCTTCTCTGCTGCAGCACCACCATGTCTACAAAACATAGCGGTCCGACACAGAAAGAGCTTGTGATGGGAGCGAGCAATCCGGCGATACGCCCACTTTCGGAACTAGCCGATGGTGAAAAGGCCGATGTATTTGTTCTGATGACAGCAAAAGAGGCCCTTACGACTCGCGATGGAAAGCCTTACTGCATGGTGGCCTTTCGCGACGCAGCCAGAGAGGTCCGATTCCCTATCTGGGCCGATTCGAAGCTGGCCATTATGTGCCGTGATGAGTGGCTCGCCGGAAACTTCTATAAGATCCGTGGTATCTACCAGGAAAGTTCCTACGGGCCGCAGTTGATGATCCATGACATTCGCGAAGTGACCGATACTGATTCTGCCGATGGTTTCGATCCGAGCCTCTGCATTCCCGCCTCTCGCTTCGATTCTGAGGAGATGATGTGCGAGCTTCTGGATATCCTCAAAACCAACATTGCCAATGAACCGCTTCGCAACCTCTGCGTGCAAATGATCGAAGACCATCGAGAGGTGTTTCTTATTTGCCCGGCGGCTCGATCTAACCATCATGCATTTCGCAGCGGGCTTCTAGAACACGTGCTGAGCGTGACAAAGACCTGCCTTTTTCTGGCCGATAAGTATGCTGCTTACTACGAGACCCTTACGCCACCACTGGATGGGGATGTGGTCATCGCCGGGGCTGCACTGCACGATATTGGCAAACTGCGGGAATACGACCTGGGCATCGAGGGTGTGGAATATTCCCCGGCAGGTAATCTTATCGGGCATATCCTCCAGGGGCGGGACATGGTCCGGGAACATCCTGCAGCAACCGAGGTCGACGGCGAATTATTGCTGCGGCTGGAGCATGTGATCGTCGCCCATCAGCGGCTTCCCGAATGGGGGTCGCCCAAGCCGCCCATGACCCCCGAAGCCTTGATTGTCCACTACGCAGATGATTTGGATGCCAAGTATGCAATGATGGCAACCGCTCTCTCGGAGGCTGTTGGTGAAGACGCCATGACGAGCAACCGGAATCCGCTGCGACAACGCATCTATCGCGGAGTGAAACCGCGCTGAGTCGGCCTGCTAGATCCGCCGCGCCTGGACAACCCGCGCATGCCCTGCATGATCCTTGGCGATGCTTTTTAGCTGCCACTCCCGGTGACTGTCAAAAATCTGCCTTACAGCCCCTTCGATCATGGGGCTGATCTCTAGCAGCAACCAGCCACCCTTTGCGGTACGGGCAGTCGATTCTGCGACAATTCGCTCAATCACTTCAGTACCCTGCTCACCGGCCAAGAGCGCCCCTCGGGGCTCATACTCACGGATATGGAGGGGAAGCTGCTGGTATTCCTGTTCGCTCACATAGGGTGGATTACTGAGCACAAAATCAAATACATCGGCAGATTCAACGTTGGCAAACAGGTCGCCGGAGAACCAACGGATCCGATCGGAGACCGCATGGGTTTTCGCATTACGCTTGGCAACCTCTAGGGCTTCACTGCTCGTATCGATCGCAGTGACGTTACATTCAGGCAGGTGCACTGCTGCCGTAATCGCCAGCACACCGCTGCCTGTACCAATATCGGCAATCCGCAGTAGTCCCTTATTCGGATTGAGCTTTGCCAGATCGAGTAGCGCGACGATTAAAAATTCCGTCTCAGCTCTGGGGATCAGGACCGCCGGAGTCACCTCAAAGGCCATGGCATAAAACTCCTTATGCCCGACCAGATACGCTACGGGCGTACCCTCAGCCCGCCGGCGAACCAATTGCCGATATGCGGTCCGTATTTCTTCATTTGCGATCTGATCGAATGCGGTATAGAGATCGATCCGCTCGCAGCCTCGAACGAACGCCAAAAGAACTTCTGCATCGAGACGGGCGCTGGGTGAGCCATGGCCGGAAAGATACTCTGCCGTCCAATTGAGCAGGCGGCCGATCGTCCAGCTATCTTGATCGGCGCACATCGGGAAGACGACATTCCTGTTATGGGTGAGCAAAACACCCTGGATGCTTATTCAACCGTTCCCATCAAATCCCGGAGTGCCTGGCGGTCATGTTCAATCAACGCATCGGTGACCGGTTGTAACCCCCCGGAAATCACATGATCGAGCTTGTAAAGCGTCAGATTAATCCGGTGGTCGCTAATCCGATTTTCAGGGAAATTATAGGTACGAATTCGCTGTGAACGATCTCCCGACCCCACAAGGGTGCGTCTCGTATCGGCCCGCCGTTTGTCCTCTTCCTGACGGCGAGCCTCATACAGCCGTGTCTTGAGCACCCGAAGAGCTTTGGCAAGATTTTTGTGCTGGCTCTTCTCGTCCTGACACTGGACGACCACACCCGACTCATAGTGCGTGAGCCGGATGGCCGATTCGGTCTTGTTCACATGCTGGCCGCCCGGACCGCTAGCGTGAAATTTATCAATACGATAATCGTCCGGCTTCAAGTCAATTTCGACATCTTCTGGTTCTGGCATTACAGCAACCGTGGCCGCTGAGGTGTGGATCCGCCCTTTTGCCTCGGTATCAGGAACCCGCTGCACGCGATGGCCGCCGCTCTCGTACTGAAGTTCTCGATAGACTCCTTCCCCTTCGAGTGCTAACGAGATCTCCTTAAAACCTCCGAGTTCGGTGGAGCTATGGTCCATAATCTGCATCTTCCATTTTTTTGACTCCGCATGATGCTTGTACATCTCGTAAAGATCTCGGGCAAAAAGAGCGGCTTCGTCACCACCCGTACCAGCGCGGATTTCCATCACCACGCGAGTCCGATTGGCATCTTCACCACCGACGGTCATATTGAGCAAATCTTCCCAGGCACGCTCTCGCTCCTCCTTCAGGGCTGGTATCTCTGCGGAAGCCAACTCTCGCATCCCGATATCATCGCCTTCGATCATCTGCTGCGCATCGGCAATCTCGGTGTTGAGTTCCTGAAAACGGCGATATTTGCTGGCCAATTTAGCAAGCGATCCATGTTCTCGTGAAATCGCCGCCACCTGTTGTGGATCTGCCAACACCGCAGGATCTAAAAGCTGCTGCTCCAGATACTCGAAGCGACTCAACTTGCCATCAAGCATTTCGCGCATGTCAGAAAGACCTCAATCATGTCCAACGAACCATGTCTGATTTTACAAGACCGGATGGAAGGCTCACCGCCGGCTGAAACAATAACAGGACATCTCTATACCTCCACAACATACAGGGGAGGGTGCCCGGAGAAAAACATCCGTGTTAAGAATCCGCTGGTTTCTTAGACGCCTTCTTCTTACTTCGCTTGAGACTGGCGTATCCAGCGGCAGAAAACTTGGTCTTAAATTTTTCGATGCGACCTTCCGTGTCAACGAATTTCTGCTTACCCGTATAGAAGGGGTGACAGACATTACAAATATCGACTTTTAACTCTTCGCGTGTACTGCGCGTGGTGAACTTATTGCCACAGCCACACTTGACCTGACAATCGTGATATTTAGGATGAATGCTTGTTTTCATGACAGCTTGAGCGGGCGTATGTGGCGGGCTTTTTGGGGCTGATCCAGCGGACCCAAAGAGCAGTATCAGTTGTTGCAAGTCCACATCTTAGACGCATTGCTGCCACTTCGCAAGGCGGAGGTGTTCGTCTGGTGGCAGGCAGATTTTTCCGCGGCCTAGGATCCGATCCGGGACAGTACCTTCTGAATCGTCTCTTGCAGGAGTTGGCCACTTTTCCGAATACCTTGCACTTCTTTGGGCCAAAGTTCGATCTCGTGACACTCCACAATCCCACCATGGCCGACCACGGTCGGGACCGACAGGGCCACATCACGCAGGCCGTAGCACCCCTGCTGCACGCTCGAAATCGGAAGCAATTGTCGCTTATCGAGCACCATTGATTCGATTACATCTCGAATTGCGATCCCTACGGCAAAGCCGGCGCCCCCCTTTTTCTTAATGACCTCAGCACCAGATCCTTTGGTGCGGGTAAAGAGTTCGTTGGCAAGAGTGGGAGTCCACCCTGGGTATTTATCCAGTGGCACCCCATTGACGTTAGCGCTGGAAAAGATCGGCACCATACTATCGCCATGTTCGCCAAGAATCAGAGCCTTGACCTGTGTCGGTGGGGCCGATAACTCTGCCGCAATTAGGCTGCGAAAACGAATCGTATCAAGTTGCGTTCCGAGACCGATAACTTTCTGGGGGGGCAGGTTCAATTGTCGCGCTGCCAAGTAAGTCAATATATCGACAGGATTGGAGACCACGAAAACAACCGCGTCCTCTTTCATACCGGCCTTCTGCAAGGAGTCCAGAATTTGAACAAAGAGATCTACGTTGCGATTGATCAAGTCGAGGCGACTCTCATCCGGCTTTCGCCTTAGCCCTGCAGTGATGCAAATGATGTCACTATCGGGAATATGCTCATACCCCCCGGCGACAATCACCTGATCGGCAGTACTCGGACCGCCATGAAGAAGATCGAGTGCTTGGCCCGATGCCAATTCCTCATTTACGTCAATCAGTGCGATCTCGCGAACCACACCCCCATTTTGCAGCGCAAAAGCGGCGCACGACCCGACAAGACCACCCGCACCAATAATGCTTACCTTCATAACTCTTGTTCCTTAACCATTATCTGTCTTTAAACATTGAATGTAAAACTCGGGAGATAATATGCCCACCAAGACAAAACCGATCAGCGGTTTCCCAGAGCCTCGATAACCTGGTCGGTGATCGATTGGATGAGAGATTCCTCAGCATTCAAAGGAGCATTCGCTTTCAGATTTGCATGTCGCCCCTTTGCTGCCGGTGGATCTTTGAAAGCCCGACGCTCCACACCAGCGGTCTGCCAACTGTTACGAAAAACATCGTTTCCACAGAGATCGCAGTCTTCCATTTCTTTCTCATTGCGAGGATCGGCAAATCCCCACTGCGTCTTAAGGTCAAGCAGATCTCTTTCTTTCTCTGCGGTAAGATAATTCACATTACCGAGCGAACGCGCCATCAGCAGCATGCGACAATAAGCATCGAGTATTTCAGTCCACCAATAGGCTCGCTCGACACTTTCGCCCCAACTTACGGTACCGTGATTTGCCAAGACGACCACATTGGTTTTCTTAACCAGTGGAATAATCGTGTCCGCGAATGCCTGTCCGCCGGGGGTCTCATACTTACTGATAGGCACGTCGCCCAGAAAGATCTCTACTTCGGGAAGGACACATTGCGGGATCGGCTCACCGGCGATTGCAAATGCCGTCGCATGCGGCGGATGACAATGTACAACACTCCTTATATCGGGCCGTTCTTTGTAAATCTGCAGGTGCAGCAACGCTTCACTGCTCCGTTTTTTAACACCCCCGATTTGATTCCCCTCCATGTCAATCAGGCAGATATCTTCGACTTTGAGAAAGCCTTTCGAATGCATCGTGGGAGTGCAGAGCACTTCATTATCGCTCAAGCGATACGTTATGTTGCCATCATTGGCAGCCGCAAAACCCTTGTTGTAGATGCGGACACCGATTTCGCATATTTCCTGTTTGCGTTTATGGGCATTTTCCATCAGTCGTTGCTCTCCAAATTTAATTGATCGATGATCGCCGCGTTGTATGCGTCGATCGGCTTTTTTCCCGGATAAAATGGTGCCGCCGCTTCCCGACTCTCACTCAAGGCGATACGGCTCCCAAGGCCTGCACCCAACTCGTCATACACTACGAGGGAATCTGACTTGGGTGTGTCAGGTCCCAGCAGTTCCTCTTCGCTAAGCGCCACGGCAAGACGAAACGTCCCCGACTTGAGGCTTTCATGGCAGCGACTGAGCGTTACCGTTCCGATGATCTGGGCAATTCGCATCGTACTATCTCTTCTTACTCTTAGTTACGGTATTGTCTATTTCGTTTTTGCAGCAAGGATCGTCTGGTATTTTAATAGCGGATGCATTGTCTTGGAGTTTACAAAAGTGTTAATCGACTTTGCCAAACATCCCATCTCACGTTCCATTGGATTAAGCACCAGAAGATTTGGGGCAATTTCTTCACACGCCTGCCGGATTTCTTGAACGCTCCTAGCATGTAATGCCCGTACAGCCCCTGAACGGTTTGCCATACAGGCTGCAGCTGCCATGTTCTGTGTGAGCAGGACAACCCGGTCGACACCTTCAGAGATGTGGTCCACAGCCAAACGAACCGCTTCTGTGAGATGTAAAGTGTTTTGGACGTTCAATGACATTCCCTGACGCTCCACTTCTTTGCCTAGCAGATCGGCATCAAATCCTGACGCTGCATTCACGATCCGGAGCGGATTGTTTCCGGCATTGTTTTTCTCGTTTCCAGCGGATCTCACAAGGGTTACGTTGCGGTCGCGCAACATATCGATTGCGGCAGGCGTCACGACGGCGCTCGGTGGTACGCGGATCGCTGTGCCGGGCATAACGGTTGCGATTTGTTCGGTTGTCACGACACGCTCCGAAAGTTCTGCCACAGGCATGTTGGATTTCGCATTTGGTAAATGTTCCTCATCCATTGTGGGCGTTTGTATTTGCTCCAGCACACGCCGTACAACTTCTTCAATTTCACGGGACGAAAACGTCATCAGTCGCAAATCCCCATTACCGTCCAGCGTACTGGAGTGCGATCATCGCCTATCAGTTGTCGTGCCTCTTTACCGTCACTTGTAAGCATTACGCACTGTCCACGTGCAGCGCCAAATGCATCAATGGCAAGGACAGGATCGCCGTCGGCGGTTTTCCTATCGGCATTAAGCATACGTACGACAAGCAGCTTCCAACCGGAAAGGGAAGGGTGCTTTACAGTCGCCGTTGCCGAGCCAATTACTTTTGCAAATACCATCCGGCTATTTCCCCAGGATGCAGAGGTCATCAATCAACGAACACCGCCTCTCGCGCGTAAAACTCAAAGGAGTCGTCACCCCTTCTCCTGTCGGCGTGGCAATTGAAAAAGAAAGATATCCCTCGCCACCCAACCCCAGAGAAGCCATGCAGGGGCCGTTTTTGACGAAAAGCGTGGTATCCATCACGCGACCCATCTGCGTCATATTACGGACATCGTTGGAGTGAATGATGGCTGTGTGGCGGTAGCCATGTTCATAGTATTGTGCCTTCGCAATCGCTTCGGCAGCATCTTTGCACTGAACGAACGGAAGAAATGGCATCATCTGTTCAACAGCGACAAAGGGGTTTGCTTCGTCCGTCTCACCGAACAACAATTCTGTACTTTCGGGAACCTGCTTACCGATCGCAGCGGCCAAAACGGAAGCATCCTTTCCGAGCAGGTCTTTCGAGGGGACCTGGTGCGAATGCTCTCCCTCACCGACAGTTGTCATCGCCACGCTCGTCAAGGCATCAACCTCACTTGCATTGAGCCGTACCGCTCCGGCATGCTGCATTGCGTCAAGCATCGCATCAAAAACATCTGCAACGACAAAGACTTCCTTTTCAGCAATGCAAAGGAGGTTATTGTCGTACGATGCCCCCTGAATGATCGCCTTTGCCGCCCGATCAAGATCAGCGGTCTCGTCGACCACCACTGGTGGATTGCCGGGACCGGCCACAATCGCCCGCTTTCCACTATTGAGGGCTGCTCGGGCAACCGCAGGGCCGCCCGTCACGCAGATCAACTTCACCCCACGATGGTGGAAAATTGCATCTGCGGATTCTAGGGTCGGTTCCGTGATCACACAGATCAAATTATCGATTCCCAAGTCTTCGTAGATCGCTTGATTAAAACGCCGTACACCTTCGGCCGCGACGTGCCGACCACTGGGGTGGGGATTGACCACCAATGTATTGCCACCGGCGATCATACTCACGGCATTGCCTGTAATCGTCGGGAGCGAATGGGTCACCGGGGTGATTGCTCCAATCACTCCGAAGGGTGCATGTTCAATGACAGCCAGCCCGTGGTCTCCGCTATAGACCTGACTGCTGAGAAACTCGACGCCCGGGGTTTGTTTGCCGAGTGTTTTTAGCTTTTCTATTTTATGCTCCAACCTGCCAATCTGGGTTTCTTCCATTTCCATCGTTCCGAGTTCAACAGACTGATCGATCGAAATACGCCGAATGTGCGAGATGATCCGCTTACGATCTTCGATCGGCCTTTGCGACAACTGCTCAAAAGCATCCGTTGCAGCGGCCACAGCCTCATCAACATCCGTAAAGAGACCGTATCTGCCGACATAGGCACTCTCGTCGCATGCGCATTGTCCACTTGGACTCTGCGTGCATTCACAATCTTCTTTTGGCGCTGCCTGTGACGACGGCAGTTCAATGCGGGCAAGCACCTGCTCGACGACATTGCGAATCGCTTGTTCAGTAACCTGCATTCCTTTTTCCTTGTTCTATCTGTCTGTACCGATAAGCCGTTATGACGCTTCGACGTGCTCAGTTTTCA
>Ga0315338_1000854_pt1 | contig 50825 bp, 41 predicted proteins | sample ASW8metaG_FD_204518 | JGI IMG/M metagenome (GOLD analysis project Ga0315338, IMG submission 204518) | Ammonia-oxidizing marine archaeal communities from Monterey Bay, California, United States - ASW #8 | ecosystem: Environmental > Aquatic > Marine > Coastal | place: USA: California | collected... | reverse complement strand
GGCCACACAGCTCTCTGGGGTACGTACCCCCGGCAGAGTTCGCGGCCCGCTGTACTGCTCCGAGCGCCCAGCGGAATTACCTAACCCAATCTTCATAAGCCCTGGAACAGAAAATCAAAGCCGGTCAGTTCCACTGCCGAGCGACGGGTCTGTCAACTGTGTCCGGGCCAATTCACCAGCGTCAGCAGTGGTCGGGATCCGGATTGATGACCTGGCGTCGCGATCTGGACGTTGCAGTTCATTACTGCACCTGATTACTCGTCGCATTGTGCGCAGTTTGAGTTACGCGCTCATGTCGAACCGTCCGACGTCATTTGTGCGGAAGGTGAAAGCTGCGTCGGTCACATCGACCGGAGGTGGATGTGCTTGGGACATCCGATCAGCGTCTACCGGTCCTGCCTTTGGGCAAGCAGCGACGTCCCCGATCCGTTCTCCACAGTCTTCCCGCGGTCGATTGCTCGTCATCAATCGTGCTCGAGCTCGGTCGGGTCGCTCAAGGCCCAACGAAAAAGACTCCCCACGGCGTTCTTCGTCGTTCCTGCTCCAGACAACGGGGGCGGGGCCTGGGAAGCATTCGGATCAGGAACTCGAGGAAACGGTCGCGGGGAGTCTACCGGGGCACCAAGGGTGTGCTGCCGGTCAAGTTGTCAATCTGTGTGGTGCCCGGATTCAACCTTCAACTTTTCAGTGTTGTTTCTTGCGTCTCAAAGTAAGGCAGAATCAAAAGCCCCCCGCGGCGTTCTTGCTGCTTCCGGTCCAGACATCAGGGGCGGGTCAAGGAAGCATTCGGATCGAGAAGTCGCAAGAGACGCACACGGGGGTTTAGCCGGGGACAATCAACCTTCCAGTTGCGAAGATCGCGGTCGAGAGTTGCGGTACCCGGTGTTGGCCAACTCTTTCAGTTCGGGGCTCGAAGCTGCACGCATCGCCTGACGAATGTCGAGGTCGTTGGTCGTGTAGCGGTCGAGCGTGTCGCCGACCCTTACCGGCAGGTCCGGGGTGACGCCCGCACCAGCCATCTCTCGGCCGTTCGGCGAGAAGAACTTAGCCGTGGTCAACCGCATGTTCCCGGCAACACTCCGCAGCGGTCGCGACACCGATGTCGGTTCGAGCGGACACATGGTACTATGACCGCCGCGATGCGGTGGATTGACCCTCGCTGAAGGGCGAGATCCCTTTGCGCCTGACACTCTCCTCGTCTCTCGACGATGCAAGTCCCCAATAACGGAGACCGAGCAGTGATAGCGATCAGAAGATCTCTGGCGTCGTATAACCATCAGTAAAAACTACCTAATAATGAATGAAAGCGTGAAGACCCGCGCCTTTCTAATCTTCTGTGCGGTCGGCGTGGTGCCGATCGCGCTAGGCTATGGAGCCAAGCCATCGGTCACCCTGGACGCCCTCTTCGGCATCAACGTCGATACGACCAACCTCACTCACATCATGCGTGCGGTGATGGGGCTCTACCTTGGAATGGTCGTTTTTTGGTTGTGCGGTGCATTCAGGAGGTCCATGGCGGGTCCGGCGCTTGCAGCTTGCGCAGTGTTCATGCTCGGACTTGCCGCCGGACGCATACTGAGTTTCATCTTGGACGGCCTGCCGCACTGGCTGCTTGTCGTTTATGCGGCCCTAGAGATTGTGCTCGGTCTGATCGCGATCACACTGTACAGGGGACACAATTCAAAAGAATAGTGTTCACGACCGGAGCGCGAAACAGGAAGTGGCCAAAGTGCTCCGGTCACATCGACCGGAGGTGGATGTGCTTGAGACATCCGATCAGCCGGTCCTGCCTTTGGGCAAGCAGCGACGTCCCCGACCCGTTCTCCCCCCCAGTCTTCCCGCGGTCGATTGCTCGTCATCAATCGTGCTCGAGCTCGGTCGGGTCGCTCAAGAGCCAACGAAAAAGACTCCCCACGGCGTTCTTCGTCGTTCCTGCTCCAGACAACGGGGGCGGGGTCTGGGAAGCATTCGGATCAGGAACTCGAGGAAACGGTCGCGGGGAGTCTACCGGGACACCAAGGGTGTGCTGCCGGTCAAGTTGTCAATCTGTGTGGTGCCCGGATTCAACCTTCAACTTTTTCAGTGTTGTTTCTTGCGTCTCTCAGTGTTGTTTCTTGCGTCTCAAAGTAAGGCAGAATCAAAAGCCCCCCGTGGCGTTCTTGCGGCTTCCGTTCCAGACATCAGGGGCGGGTCAAGGAAGCATTCGGATCGAGAAGTCGCAAGAGACGCACACGGGGGTTTAGCCGGGGACAATCAACCTTCCAGTTGCGAAGATCGCGGTCGAGAGTTGCGGTACCCGGTGTTGGCCAACTCTTTCAGTTCGGGGCTCGAAGCTGCACGCATCGCCTGACGAATGTCGAGGTCGTTGGTCGTGTAGCGGTCGAGCGTGTCGCCGACCCTTACCGGCAGGTCCGGGGTGACGCCCGCACCAGCCATCTCTCGGCCGTTCGGCGAGAAGAACTTAGCCGTGGTCAACCGCATGTTCCCGGCAACACTCCGCAGCGGGAAGTGCGTCTGCACGGTTCCCTTGCCGTACGACTTGCGGCCGACGATCACGCCTCGGTCGTTCTCCTGAATGGCGGCGGCGAAGATCTCGCTGGCACTGGCGCTGTTCTCGTCGACGACGACCACCAGCGGCACCTTCCAAGTTCGTTCTTGCGTCGCAACTTCCGAGGTGTTGTCCGAAGCGTTGCGGCCGCGGGTCGAGACAATCGATCCGCCGGGCAGGAACTTGTTCGAGAGCGAAATGGCCGTGGTCAGCAGACCGCCGGGGTTGCCCCGCAGGTCGATCACCAGCGACTGCATTCCCTGCCTGTACAGGTTCCACAAAGCCTGATCCATCTCTTCGTCAGAAGACTTGGCGAACTTGTCGAGCTTGATGTAGCCGACTTTGGTTTCGCCACCGAGCATCTGCACTTCGCTGACGCTATAGATCGTCACCCGGCGACGCACTAACCGCACTTGCGTTTCGCGTCCACCGTCTCGGACGACGCCCAACGTCAGGGTGCTCCCTTGCGGGCCGCCGATTTGATCGACGATGAAATCCAGACTCTTGCCACCCAGGCTTTGGCCGTTTGCACGGACGATGATGTCGTCGGCCTTGAGGCTGGCACCGGCCGCGGGACCGCCCCGCAGTGCCTTCAAGATTCGCACGCCGCGGTCGTCCAACTTGATCTCCACGCCGATGCCCACAACGTGGTCATCGAGATCGGCACTTGGCTGACGCTGGTTTTCTTCGGGAACAAACATCGAGTACTTGTCGAGCGATTCCGTGGCTCCGGAGACAAACTCCATGGCAACCGCACCGGCCGGGATTCGCAGCGAACGGTTCGCCAGATCCATGGCCCAACGCAGCATGTTCATGGCATCGCTACCGCTGTTGGCAGGCCGACTCTGAATCATCTCCCCGAGCGACCGCCGAAAGCTGGCGATGTTTTGCGGAGAAGAGGAAAGACGGACCGCCTGGGCGAAGGCCGGGTTCTCGACGGCATACATCAGGTTCAGTGCACCGCGGCGAACGCGCTCCTGGTACGAGGCAGGCGTGATGTGACGCGAATCGATCAATTGTGCTGTCTCAGCGTACAGAGCCAGGCCGCGTTCAGCCGTCAACGAGTTCACGAAGCGGGCGATCACGGGGTTGGAGTATCGATTGGTCAAACGACTCTGGATCTTCTCCGATTCGCTCAGTTCCGCCGGTGCGCTGGGACGCTCTTCGCGACGCGGCAGCGGCTGAAGGTTGCGCGGTGCGCGGTCGGTCGGAGGCGTCTGCCACCGATCCTGATTGCGGGTGGGCAGATCCGGATCTCGCGTCCGACGATTGAAATTGAAACGACGAGAAGAAGAGTCGTCGAACCGCGTCGACGGGGTTGTGCTGTGCGAATGGTCATGATCGGGCACGTACCGCGAGATATGGTCGTGGGAGGTTCCCGAGTGGTCGTCAAGGTGGTTCCAGTCATCGGCACCAAGGACAGTGGTTCCCAGGAACAAGGCTCCCAGGGCCAAGCAGGCGCGGGACAGGCTGATCAAAGCGTGCTTTGAATTGTGATTGATGTTTTGAGACATGTTTAAGCCATCCTTTATTGGCTGAAGTTATTTGCTTCATGGACCTTCCGATCGTGGAAGGTTCCGTCAGGCAGAAATCCGGGCTTAGGCCACGTGGGGGAATTGGTCGGAGCAACTCAGCATGAGTTCCTCCGATTCGAACTCTCCCTCGAGCGACTCGAGGGTTGGCGGTGACGCATCTTGCTCGGCGTCCACGCTGCAAAGTTCACCCCGCAAGACGCGGACGTGTTCTGGGGCTTCGATCCCGATCTTGACCGTCGTGCGGCCAGTCTTAATCACCTTGATAACGATGTCATCACCAACTCGAATCATCTCTGATCGCTTGCGTGTCAAAACCAACATACCGATTCACTCCTGAATCATTGAGCCGGCCGAAAGTCGTTTCGTTGGGCTCGTTTCCTTGGGACGCGGTTGGCTTTCCTACAAAGCCACTCATTATGATTCACCTATTCGCAAGCAACGTGCCAAATTGGATACACCCGATTGGCAGAATGGCATAAATAGTAGGTAACCCATTGATAAATAATCATTTAAACGCATCTCAAAATTTCGAAAGCTGGGGTTGCATTGCACTTTTGAGTGCAAAACCAACAGTCCAACTCGCTCTGATTTACAAGAGCTTTGCGCCCCAAGTTTTGGAAATCGGACTGAAGAGAATCGCAATGACAAAATCCGGAGTCAACTGAATCAATGTGACTCGCTGCGGAAGTCATTGTTGTGTAACAACATCCATATGGAGCAGTGAGCAAATGCCCTTGGAGGACACTTTTCGCTATGAACACCGCGAATGAGTTGGCATGACTGTTGCAAGAATGTCACACCGGCTGGCAACGGCCAGCTATGTTGCGACAGCGTGTTTCGAGGACTCGCACATGTCCGGAGAGCACAGGTCGCTGTGGAATGAGCGGTCAACTCAAAATCAGGGAGATAAGTGCTATGAGAAGCTTCTCGATGTTTTCAGCGGCGGTCGCTGCAGCGACCGTGTTCGTGCTTTCCGGCCAAGCTTTCGCCAGCCCCTACAACTACGGTTCCAACGGGTATGGCCACTCCAGCCAGCCTGCCTACTACAACCCTCCCACGCTGGGCGCGGGATTTGTGACCCCCATCGGCGGAACTGGGGCATACTTGGGCGGCTGCCGGAACGGGCAATGCGGGTCGACCCGCAGCTACTATGCGCCTCCAGCCTATTCGCAGCCCACCAGCGGCTGGGGTTCGTCCTATCACGCCCCGCAGACCTACTATCCGGCGAGTTACCATCTGCCGGCCTACCGAACGCCGTATGAGGTGCCGCGGAGCTATCCTTCGCATTCGGCACCGACGCTCACTCCGTACCCGTCAGCCGGCGGCCGCGGAAACTACAATCACACATCACCGGTTGGCCAATATTCCTCGCCATCCGGCGTTCCCAGCCCGTTTTATGACTGATCAACAAGTCTGACACGTTGCTCGCGTGCGAGCCGCCGAGAGTTTCTGGGCGGCTCGCTCTCTTTATTTGCACAGTCGGGGTATCCAGTCGTGGCAGCAACAGGCGGCAAAACGACGGAGGCCGGCCGTTCGCGGGCGCATGGCGCAATACGCCAGTCACGCAAATGCGACTGGACACCAATTGTTCGATTCGTTAATAAACCGCCCCTCACTTCTCTCGTCTTCACAATTCACTCACCAACGGGTTCCAACCGTTTTCGGAGGCACGGATGCCGCCGGAAGGCACTCAAGGTCTGCGCAGCGTGCTGGCACGCAGTCGCGGGCTCATATTCCCCATCTTGATCGTGACGTCGGTGCTGGTCATCGTCGTCCCGATGCCCCCGTTGTTGATGGATCTGCTGCTGGCCTGCAACGTGACGGTCGGCGTTGTGATTCTATTGACGACGATCTACGTCTCCCGGCCGCTCGAGTTCAGCGTGTTTCCTGCGATTCTGCTGGGGACCACGTTGGCCCGCCTGGTGCTGAACGTCGCATCAACCCGGCTCATTCTGACCAACGGCGGAACTGACGGCACCACCGCAGCCGGCGGTGTCATTGAAGGGTTCGGCCAGTTTGTAGCGGCTGGGAACATCGTCATCGGCCTGATCCTGTTCGTGATCCTGGTGGCGATCCAGTTCTTGGTCATCACCAAAGGGGCCACGCGGATTAGCGAAGTGGCTGCCCGCTTTGCGCTGGACGGCATGCCCGGCAAGCAGATGGCGATCGATGCCGATCTCAACGCCGGATTGATCAATCAGGAACAAGCCAAGCAGCGACGCGACGAAATCACGCAGCAGGCCGACTTCTATGGTGCCATGGACGGTGCCAGTAAGTTCGTCCGCGGAGACGCCATCGCAAGCATCGTGATTACGCTGATCAACATCGTCGGCGGTCTATACATCGGCATGGTTCAAAATGGCATGGAATTCACCCGTGCCATCGAGGTGTTTACAACGCTGACCATCGGCGACGGATTGGTCACACAAGTGCCGGCTTTCTTGATTTCGCTGGCAGCGGGCCTGATCGTGACCCGGACCTCGGCCGATAGCAATCTGCCTCGCGAGGTTGTCGGACAACTGTTCCGGCATCCAGAAGCGATGTTCTTGGCGTCAGGCTTCCTGTTTTCGCTGGCGTTTACCGGATTGCCAACGCTGCCCATGGTGACGTTGGGAATTGCTTGTGTCGTGGTCGGCTTCTCGCTCACGCGTAACCGCAAAGAACAACGAGTCGTCAAACAGCAAGAGGATGAGACCCAAGCCCAGAAGAAGCCCGAGCCGCGCCCGGAAGAAAACCTGTTTGTCGATCCGCTTCAACTCGAACTCGGCGTCGGCCTGATTCGGCTGGCAGACCCCACCTCAGGTGGCGACCTGCTCGATCGGGTGACTCGCGTGCGGCACCGCATAGCGCAAGAGTTGGGAATCATCCTGCCGAAAGTCCGCATTCGCGACAACATCCGTCTCGATCAGCGGCAATATCAAATCAAAATTCGGGACGTGCCGATCGCGTGGGGCCAGATTTACGCAGAGGGGTTGCTGGCCATCGACACCGGCGCCACCAGCGGCGACATTCCCGGAGCCGCCACGACGGAACCGGCATTCGGCCGGCCGGCCAAATGGATCGAGGAACCGCTTCGCGAACGCGCAGAGTTGATGGGCTTCAACGTCGTCGAGCCGTCGGCGGTCTTGATTACACATCTGACCGAAGTTGTTCGCGAGCACAGTGCGGAATTGCTCACTCGGCAGCAGGTGCACCAGTTGCTCGACAACCTCAAGGACTCCTCCCCCAAGATCGTCGAAGAGCTGATTCCGGACAGCTTGAAGACGGCGCAGGTCCACCAGATTCTGAACAACCTGCTGCGCGAACGCGTGCCGATTCGAGACATGGAGGCGATTCTCGAAACGCTCGGGGATTATGCGGATCGGACCAAGGACCTGGGGATTCTGACGGAGTACGTCCGCCATGCATTGGGGCGCACGATCTGCCAGCAATACCGGGACAAGTCACGCATTCTGCACGTCGTCACGCTGGACCCCGCACTGGAAGACATCTTGTCGGCCGGCTTCGATTACGGTGAGCGCGGCCTGGTGGTCAAACTCTCGCCGCAGGTTGGCGAGACTGTCGTCCAAGGCCTGGCACAGCATTTGGAGCGTCTCGTCGCCGCCGGTCACCCGCCGATCGTACTTTGTAGTCCTCAAGTACGAGCCGGCATGAAACAGATCACCTCGGCCGCGTTGCCCAAATTGGCCGTCTTGAGCCTCAACGAGATTACACGCGATACGGAAGTAGAAGCTGTCGGGCAGCTGGATGCCACTCAGCTTGCCCGGCCGGCTGAAGTTGCAGTTTGAGAAATCTCAGAAGACTCGTCTTGCACCGACACTACCACTTTGATGTGACGCCATACCAACTTGGATGGAACGGATCTGGACTCGTGAGGCGGCGACGTTCGATCGCCGCATGAACCTGTCGCAAAAGGACGTGACATGACCGAGGTCAAGACATTTCGTGCAGGCAGCATGCAGCAGGCTCTCGACGTCGTCCGTCAAGAAATGGGCGGCGACGCCGTCATCCTGCACACCCGGCAGGTCGAAGTCAAACGGCGGCTGCCCTGGACGAAACGACGACAAGAGGTCGAGATCACTGCTGGACTCGGCGTGCACATCCGACCGGCCGCCGGTTTAGGGCGGCGGGGTCCGACCGGCCGCGCGACAGCGACCGAAACGCCGGATGCCCAATCGAAGAGCAGCTTCGACACCCACACTCCGCGTGTGCCGCCATCCAGCCCGGCTGAGAGTCTCGGAGCGGCAGAGGCAATCAGCGCGTTGTCGGCGGCCACGACCCGACCAGCACTCACTCGGCGGCCTGCTTCGCCGCCATTGGAGTCTTCACAAGCAGCCGGTTTGTCTGCCGCTGATCGGGAGTTGGATTTCGCTGCGAAGCTGGAATCGATTCAGAAGATGCTCGAGCAACTCGGGCAATCGGGAAAAATCTCGCAGGATGACGAGGTCCCGAGCGAATTGTTTCACGTCTATACAGATCTGATTGAGGCGGAGGTCGACGACGATCTGGCGCGGGGCCTGGTCGCCCAACTCAAACAGAATTGCACTCCGGAGCAACTTCACGACGAGCAGGCCGCACAGGCGCTGCTGACAGCGATGGTGGAGTCTGAGTTGCGGTGCGGCAGCCCGGTTGTAGCGACGCCGGGCAAAAGAAAGGTTGTGGCGTTGATCGGAGCCACCGGCGTCGGCAAGACCACCACAATTGCCAAGCTGGCAGCCAACTTCCGGCTCCGCGATGGTATCAAGATGGGGTTAGTCACCGTCGACACCTATCGCATTGCGGCTGTGGAACAATTGCGAACGTATGCCGAAATCATCGACCTTCCGATGAAGGTCGTGACCAGCCCGCCGGAAATGAGACGGGCTTTGGACGAGTTGATAGGGCTGGACCTCGTGATCATCGATACCGCTGGGCGCAGTCCTCGTGACGAACTGAAGATTCAAGAGCTCAAGAGCCTGCTCAACGAAGCTGGCGTTGATGAAGTTCATCTCGTGCTGAGTCTGAATTCCAGCTTACGAAGTCTGACGACCACGGCCGAAAGGTTCGGGCCCGTCAATCCCACCTCAATCATCCTCACGAAACTCGACGAGGCCCCAAGCTTGGGGGCTCTACTCTCAATCGCCAGGCAAGTGCCTGTACCCGTCAGTTATCTGACGACGGGACAGAACGTCCCTGATGACATTGAGATTGCAAACGCAGGCCGCATGGCGCGGCTCATCCTTGGTCAGGAACAACCCTCGGTCTAAGTGCGCGGCAGCAACATGAGTGATCAAGCAACCGTTCTGAGAGAACTGATCGAACGACGTCCACACGTTCACGCCCAGAGCGCCGTGGACGCAGAAACTACGCGCGCCTGCAGCGTTGCAATCACCAGCGGCAAAGGGGGCGTCGGCAAGAGCAACATCGCGTTGAATGTGGCGATTGCCATCGCTGAAGTCGGTCCCAGAGTCTGCCTGGTCGACGCGAACCGGGGCCTCGGAAATATCGATTTACTGTGCCGGCTCAACGGCTACTGGAATTTGGAACATGTCCTGACCGGAGCGAGGAGTGTCCCGGAAATCTGTTTGAAGGGGCCCGTTGGCGTCACGGTGATTCCAGGCGCCCACTGCATCAATGCAGGCGTCGATTGCCCGGAGGCTGCAAGAACGGACATCCTGCGACAACTCGATCAGATCGAGCGCACACATGACTTTGTCATCATCGACACCGCAACGGGGATCCATCGCCAAAGCTGCGAGTTCGTCACATCGGCCGATGCGGCCGTTGTTGTTACGACACCGGAACCGACGTCGATCGCAGATGCATACGCTCTACTCAAGTCGATGTCATCGTCGTGCGGCGACCGCATTCATCTGCTGGTCAACCAGGCGCGTTCATCCGAGCAGGCCCAGGCCGTTGCTGAAAGACTCGCCAAGACGTCCCGACTCTTTCTCCGCGCGGAATTCGCTGTGCTCGAACCGATACCTCAAGACTTCCACGTTTGCGACGCAGTTGTGCAAAGAACGCCATTTCTGATCCACGATCCTGATTGCGCCGCGACGCGCGCCGTGAGGCGCCTGGCCCGGCGTCTGGTGTCCAGTCCACCACAGCCACAGCGTAGTTCCTACTTCGAAGGTGTGTGGCAACGCGGCGTCTCGCGCGCCGCTTGACGCGACTTCATCAGTCTCGGCGGAACGGGAGTTCTGGCGAGACTACAGCAAATCCATCGACTTCACCGTTCATAACTTCCGCAGGAGATTTTCTGAATTTCACGGCCACGATTGCCGATAACCCTACGGGGAGAAGTTGCCTTTCGCCGGACCGCGCGCGGTTTGGCCTCTCCGCAGCGTTTTTCGGATGCACGTCATGGCCGGGCAATTCGCACATCGATTGGCACTAATTGGTTTCGCGGTATTGACAATTCGTGGCCTGATCATCGGCGCAGATTTCGCTGGAACATTGAAATGGGCACTGGCCGCCGCAGCATTGTTTTTTGCCTTGGGGCTGGTCATTGGAGATCTCGCCCGCAAGCTCGCCGAGGACAATGCACGTTCGGAATTTAAACAGCTGCAAGCTGCAAATCACACCGACTGAGTGACACATCTCTCCCGCATCCGACCTTCCTGCACCTAAGACTCCCGCCAACAACAGTCTCTCCCGTTCCAAGACAACCTTGTAACTACGACTTCTGACCAAGATTGAAATCACGCAAGGCACCGACTGCCAACACGGAGGGTTTGCATGGCGACGAAGCTCAGCCCAGAAGTTGCGGATCTGTGGAAGACATACAAGCAGGATCAGACGAACCAAGATCTGCGAAACGCGCTGATCGAGCGCTACCTGCAACTGGTGCGCTACAACGCCGAACGCGTCTGGGCGAAGCTCCCCGAGGGAGTCGACCTCAACGACCTGATTTCGGCCGGCGTATTTGGCCTGATGGATGCGATCGACGCATTCGATCTCGAGCGCGGCGTGAAGTTTGAAACGTATTGCGTGCCGCGCATTCGAGGAGCCATGCTCGACGAGCTCCGCACGATGGACTGGGTGCCGCGCTTGGTGCGAAGCAAGGCGAGCAAGCTGGAGGCAGCCCGTAAGCAGGCCGAGGCCGAATTCGGCCGACCGCCCAGTGATTCTGAAATTGCGGTCAAGATGGAACTGCCGCTGCCTGAATTCGAGAAACTCAAATCCGAGGCCAGTGCAGTCAATCTCGTCAGCCTCAACAAGAAGTGGTACGAGACCGACAGTTACAAAGACGTTCGCGAAGTCGACATCCTCGAAGACTGCAAGGGCGAGGATCCCACGCGCGGACTTCAGAAGCGTGACCTGATGCGGCTGGTCACCAAAGGCCTCAATCGCAACGAGCGGCTGATCATCATTTTGTATTATTACGAAGAGCTAACGATGAAGGAGATTGGCAACACGCTCGGACTCTCCGAGTCTCGCGTCAGCCAGATGCATTCGAGCATTGTTGGCCGATTGAAGGATCAACTCGGTCGCAGACGCCCCGAATTTGACTGAGCGACGTCGGACGGCGGGGTGCCGAGTCGCTCACGCATTGGTTCGACAGACGCAACACACCTACAAGCACTCGAATGAAGCTCCGCCAGTTTGTGTTAAGCGTGCTTTCGCTGTTCGTGCTCTATGCAGCGTCGCTCGGCCCTCTGTGCTGGTTGCACGCACGCTACCCGCGGACCACGGAATTCCGTCGCGCCATCAACGTGGCCTACGGGGGATTGCTGCGCCCAATTGGTACAGACGCGCCGTTGGGAGTTAAAGCCGTCCGCTGGTATACGCATCTCTGGGCGCCAAACGTCGATGTGTTCTCACTCTTGCATCGAGAACGCGTTGCCGATCGACGCAAATGACGGCGCTCGACAGAGTGCGGGTGGCAGCTGCAGCACTTGTCCAAATCAGGCTGCCCTGGTGATGTCCCGTTTCGACATCTGTCTCGGACTGATCTCACGCAGGCGGCGCGAGCAGGCGCGGCTCTGATCTGAATCGATCTGGCGAAATCCCGGCCACGTGACGCAAGAATCCAGGCAGGACGTCGCCCCCGGTTTACTCCTGGCAGCGGAAACACCCGTTGGTTTCAGCTTGGTTCCGGGTGTATCCACTTGACGCACTTCTGGTGTGGCCGAGTGACCCACATAGGCGCGTGCCATGGGGGAAATCTGCACGCCCCGAACGTCAGGGAGCCAAGATTGTGCAGTGGGCAGTGCCAGGTCGCATCGTTGTTGATGATGGGTAGGCTGGCATGCTAAGCTAAGGCGGTCAAAGTCGAATAGTCGTGCGGGTCGACGCAAGACCGCGGCCCTTTCAGAACGGAGATGCAAACCCTTTGCAATGAGCTAGTTACGGCGAACAATTATTTCGAAGCTAGAAGAGAGCATTGATGGTGGCCTCAGTCCTCACACGTCCAACGCTCGTTCTGAACCGAAACTGGCAGCCGGTGAGCGTCACCACCGTCGCCCGCTCGCTCATCATGGTTTGGAATTCCACCGCACGAGTTGTCGACCCGGCCGATTACCAGCTCTATGAATGGTCTGACTGGTCGGCTACCACGCCGGAAGACGGCGAAGCGTTCGTGCAGACCGTGCACCTCAAGTTGCGTGCCCCTGAAGTCGTTTGCCTGACGCGCTACGACCGCATGCCCAGTCACGTGGTTACCTTCAGCCGCCGCAATTTGTTCAAACGCGACATGTTCACCTGCCAGTATTGCGGCGCGCGGCCGCGACGCGATGAACTGACGATCGACCACATTGTTCCGCGGGCCCGCGGCGGACACTCCTGTTGGGAAAACTGTGTGTTAGCATGTGTGGCATGCAACAACCGCAAAGCCGACCGCACGCCGAATGAGGCAAGCATGCGCTTGCGGACAAAACCCGTTCGCCCAACGTGGCGACGCCTGTATGCTTCTCCCGGCGCCCCGATCAACAGTTGGTCGCGCTTTATCAGTGAGGCGTATTGGAACGTCGAGCTGAAAGAGTAGCAGGCAGGCTTGCAGGTCTACTGCAACGATGACGCAGCGTTTCTGAACGCGGGCACGTGCTGTTCGACGAAACGGTCGACGACCACCGAGTATTTCTCGAAGCTGCGGATGTCGCCACCGTGACCGTTCCCCCAGTCGTTGAGCGAAAGCACGGCGTGCTCTTTCGTCGCATTCTGATAGACCACCTCCGAAAAAGCGGACGAGCCGCGCCGGTCACCTACCGAGTGCATTAGCAATATCGGAGTCCGTTTGCCCGCAACTGCGTTAACGGGGGAGACGTCCTCAAAGGAGAAGTCAGCCCTCATTTCCGCCAGCTTGATCGCCCCCGGGACAAACATCTGCACCCAACCGCCAAACTGCCGGCCAGCCGTATGCTGCACGACACTGCTCAAGTCTGAAAAAGTCGAGTCCGCGATGACAAAGGCGAGGTCGTCTCGTAGGTCCAGCACCTGCAAAGAGATTGCTGAACCGTAGGAGATGCCAATCAGGCCGATCTGCGACGGATCATGACCTGCATACTCGCCGAGCCAATCAACCACGCCGCTTAAGTCGGACTTTTCATAGTAGCCGTAGGTCAGTAGAGCGGGACTGCTTGAGCCAAAGCCGCGGTGCTGCAGCAACAGCACGTCGCACGCATACTCAGACAGCAGCTGCAAGAACCGCTTCCCCTGACGATATCCACCGCCGCGACCGTGTGAAAAAATGACGGCCCGCCCTGCAGAATTGGGATGGCGATAGAACATGCCGGCCAATTCAATCCCGCCGCCGACTGGGATCTGAACGCTTTCCTGCACATACACTTGATCGACTTCTGTAACGGCGGGAGCGTTGCCGGTCGCCCGACGATCCGGCCGACCCTGTGGCGGACCGACAATCATGCCGGAGAACACCCACGCAGCGACTCCATAGCCGACAACCAGCACCGCCAACATCACAGCGAGCGCGCGTCGGGCGGAAAGGCCAGCAAGCCATTTCGTTTTCGTTACCAAGTCGACCTCCACGATCCGGTAACGCACCCGGACGGCACTTGTCCACCGATCGATCCGTCTTTTTCGAGCCGGGATTGGCCTATTTCGAACTACTGATCTGCGACGTGAACACGCTGTGTGCGATCTGCAGACGTTCGAGTTCCTGCGGCGCAGGGGCGCGTCGCAGCTTGACCTGCAAACCTTCGTCCCCGTAATCGACGCTTTCCAACAAGTCCGACAGGCCGTTTTGTTCGAAGAACTTCTTGGCCAACAGAGATATGCTTTGCTTGCCCAAAGCCTCGCCGCCATGACAGCAGCAATTCATCCCGTTCTCCAGCGCCACTTGATGCAGGATTGCACAACCAGCATCCGAATTCGTCGCAGGCAACAGATCGATGCCTTCCTGCAGCAACGGTCGTGCCTGCTCGGCGAGGTCGTGGTGCTGCAGGAAGATGCCTTTGGCAATCAAAGAACGGCCAAGATGCTCTTGGCCCTCGGGTCCCGCTTCGCGCGACAATCGAATCGCCATGTCGTATTGGCGGAGTGCTTCGGATTCATCGACCGGTTCGCAGTCAGCCTCGAAGATCGCCCAGTTTCGGGCCACACCCGCGGCCATCAGCGACAACTGATACTCGTTCGCCGCATCGGCTGCACTCTGGTAGACCGCACGAATCGACTCCGGTGAACGCTTGCAGCGGGAGAGACTCATCGCCATTCCCTGCAGAAGTTGGATGCGATCTTCTGGGCCATCCACCAAATCGATCGAATCGGCCAGCTTGTCCGCCGTCCGGGCGAGGTGGTCGAGGTCGTCGCGCTCGTGAGCCAAGTTGCTCCACGAAACCAGCGTGTTGATACGCAACGTCTTTGCATCGGCCATGTAACGATCGCACCAATCCGACAATTGGCCGAGGTAGTTCAGCCCGAGTTGGCCGCTCATCAATCCGGCGATGCGATACGAATGCTCGACGGCGCTGACCACCACCTCCTCCGGGTAGTCAGCCAGCTCCTGCCAGATGTTGTCTGCCGTCCCCGCCGCCGATGCCAGTGCAGCCCGTAGAGCAAATGTTCCGGGAAATTCGTGGTGGCGTTCGGCTTCAAAGACCGCCGCCGCGCTGCTCGCGTGTTGCAGGCCATCCTGGTATTGTCCCGTGGCCAACATCGCTTCGGCCAGAACTTGCTCTCCGTAAGCGACACCCGCATGGCCAGGACCGTAGAATTCGATGCGTTCCCGCAAGCTGGTGTTGAGGACCGGGATTGCATTTTCCGCACTTCCGCCGTGCGACAGCAACTGGCCCACGTTCATGAGATACGTCAATCGTGCCTTCTTGCCCTGTTCCGAATTCGGGCAAGCGTCGGCGGCTCTTTGGCACATGCCGGCGCCTTGCTCGTAGTCGCCGGTCGCACACATCAGCGTGCCGAAGTGATACAGTGCCTCTGCATGAGGGAGCGAATTTGCGCCGGCAGCGCTTCGAACTTCGTCAACGCACTGCTTCATTATCGTCGCGCCTTCGACGGCTTGCCCCTGCTGGACAAGCTGTAGCGCCTGTTCCAGCACCTGTTGCGAATCGGGCGGGTTCTTTGCTTTTCCAAGGATCGCTTTCAACCAGGACATGGTGGCTCTCCGTCGGTCAGACAACACGCGAAGCAGGCGGTCTGTTGCAAGATAGTGATCGTAGCATGCGGCCGCTTTGCGTGACACCACCTGTCTCGAACAGCGAATCAACGTCTGGTCGCCCTGTCGGTTATCATGAGAGGCGGGCATCGCGATCGTGAACCGCAGCGAATCTCGATTGCACGTTCCGCCAGCGATTTGCACGTCTTGCCGAAGCCGCAGCCCGAAATATTCCACATGAAGACCAGCACCGCGTTGCTATTGTTGATGTTCCTCGATTCTGCACCGGCGGGTCCGAGTCCCATTGAGTACGAAGTCTCGTTTCCGAAGGCCGTCCACCACGAAGCCACGATTCGCGCGACGTTTCGGGATCTGCCCACGCAACCTCTATTGGTGCGGATGAGCCGCTCGTCGCCGGGGCGTTATCGACTTCACGAGTTTGCCAAGAACGTTTACGACGTGTCTGCAGTCGATTCAGGCGGGCGCTCGCTGCCGGTGGAACGACTGGATCCCCATCAATGGAGCATTGCGGGCCACGATGGCACCGCCGCCGTGACCTACACGCTCTTCGCCGACCACATCAGCGGCACGTATTCGGCGATTGACGCAACACACGCTCATCTCAACGGACCAGCGACATGGTTGTGGGCGCCCGGTTTGGAGAGCCGCCCGATTCGCGTCAGCATCGATCCGCCCCAGCCAGCCTGGTCGATTGCTACACAGTTGCAGCCTGCCGGCGAGTTTGTCTTCAAGGCGCCCCACCTTCAGTATCTGATGGATAGTCCCATCGAGATTAGCCATTTCAAACTCCGCAGCTGGCAGGTCAAGCATGGAAGCCAGACACAAACGATCCGTTTGGCAATTCACCACACCGGGACGGATGAGGAGGTGGACTACTACGCTCGGATGATCGATGCGTTCGTGCCCGAGCAGGCGGCCATCTTCGGCGAGTTGCCCCGGTTCGACTTCGGAACGTACACGTTCATCGCAAACTATCTGCCGTACGGCCACGGCGACGCCATGGAACACCGCAACTCGACGACGCTTTGTTCGAATCGCTCGTTGGCAAAGGCTGCCCTGCCTCTTTTGGAAACCGCGTCACACGAGTTCTTTCATGTCTGGAACGTGGAGCGCCTGCGGCCACGGAGCCTGGAACCATTCGACTTCACGCGTGCCAACCCATCGGGCGAACTGTGGTTCGCCGAGGGATTTACCAACTACTACGACGGTCTGGTGCTGCACCGCGCCGGTTTGTGGAGTCTCGATCGCTACGCGCGCGATCTGTCCGCCACAGTGAACGCGGTCGTCAACAGCCCGGCAACCCGTTTCGCGTCGCCGGTGGAGATGAGCCGCCGGGCGCCCCTGACGGATCGCGCGGTCTGGGTCGATCCTCGCAACGACCGCAATACGTACTTGTCGTACTACACGTATGGCGACGCGGTTGCGCTCGCGCTCGACTTGACCTTGCGGACACAGACCAACCGCACTCTCGACGACTATCTGCGGGCGCTTTGGGAACGGTTCGGCCGTGAGGAAATTCCCTACACCAACGCTGACCTGCAGACAGTTCTGGCTGAGACGACGAGTGAGGCATTTGCACGCGCGTTCTTCGATCGATACGTCCTCGGTCTGGAGGTCGCCGACTATCGATCGCTACTACAGAAAGTCGGTTTCGCCGTACGAAAGTCGGAGCCCGGCGTCGCCTCGTTCGGCGACGTCAAATTCGTCGAGCGAGAAGGTCGGCTGGTTCTCGATCGGGAGCCGCTGATCGGGCACCCGCTCTACGTAGCGGGCCTCAGTCGCGGCGACAGCATCTTGACGATCGACGGAAAAGAGGTGACGGGGGTCGAGCAGATCAATGAGATGCTGGATCGCCACAAACCCGGCGACAACGTTTCCATCGTCTTCGTTCAACGTCTCCAGGAACGAACCGCGACGATCACACTCGAGGAAGTCCGCAAGGTGGAAGTAATTCCTGCAGAGCGGATCGACGACGGCACGCTGTCTGCATCGGCAGGCAAACGTCGCGATGCCTGGCTGCGATCCAGGTCCGGCGCCCGCCCGAGCGATCTGTGCAAACGGTGTCCCAGCTGTCGGCGGATTCTCCCGTTCGACACCGAGTTCTGTCCCTATGACGCCGAGTCGCTTCGCATACATCTCAAGTCAGGCGGCGAAAGCTCGTCGGATCGTAACTGAAACGGCTTGCCAGCCCGGTCGATGCAACGTACGCTCCGATACACAAACGGAATGTGACCGCGAGGACTGCCACCAACTTGCAGCCCGCCACTAGGGAATGCTGTTCTCTGTGGCCGCCCTGCGAGCCTGCGGGGTACGGAATGGATCACCGTGAAATCATCAAGTCCGCCAGGCTGGCGCATAACTTCTTGATCGGAGTGGCGTTGACCTCAGCCTGCTTTCTGGTTTCCTTCCAGACTGCAGAGCCCTATCGGGCGGCATTGGCCGAAATTGACGCGCTGCACGGATTCAAAGGTGCGACCTCGCGCTTTCGCGACAGCTTCGAGACTGATTTTGACGAGAGGCGCGCCGCCGACGTCGGCCAGATAAACAAGACTCTGCTGGGTGCCGGATACGATGTAAAGGCCGGTGAGGCCAGAGCTTCTCAAACCATACCCTTCTACATCTATGTTCCGCCGTTCGATAAGACGGTCGGCGATTTGAAGCGGTGGTTGCAGGACGGCCCGCACTGGAATGTCAGTGAAGTCTCGTTTAATGAAGGCGAGATCGACACGCTGGTCAAACAAGCGCCCCCGCCCAGCGTGGTCGGTACGGTCACCGAATGGCGGATCGTCGCCGACTATCCTTTCGATGATGATGCTCAAGAGCCGCAGCAAGGAACGCACCTTTCGCTCAACGGTTCGGCCGGCTACTCCGCCGACGATGAGGACTTTGGCCTCGGCTGGTCCTCCTACCCGTTCGGGACAACCACGAACCTATTCAAGTGGGCCGAAACCAACGGGGAATTTGCCGGCCTTCGCAACCCCGAGGGCGAATGGATGCCCGCATGTCGGGCCGTCTGGGAAGAAGTCGAGCACAGAACAATCGAGAGCGCGCGGCGGGTCCTCACAGAACACGTCGACGAGAAAGATCAAGACCTGATGGTCTTCGGCGCAACGTTGCCGGGCGAAACAGTGGGGGTTCTGGTGCCAGGCGTCATGGCGGCCACGCTAGCCTTCATGCTCGCCCATCTTCAGAACCTCCCGCAGACGACGGCAAGTCGCAACGACGTCGTGGCTTGGATTCCGTTCTATCACGATCCGCTCAGCAGGTTACTGACATTCGTCTCACTGGCAGTTCTGCCGACAGCCGTGAGCCTGTGGATCGCGTTTCGTTCCGGCTCCATTCCTCTCTGGGTACAGGTTACCTTAAGTGTGCTGGTCGCCGCGCTGTCCCTGATGGCGCTGAGGTGCGTGTCGAAGTATCGCGCATTCTTGCGTTCGGCCGGATAATCGCAACGTTGGGCGACATTGCTGCCGCAGGTGCTCCCGGGCGCAAATCCGGGACTATTTGATGGTCTTCTGCCCATACCACTCCGGTGTGCCGAACCAATCGTGCATTTCTTGTTCGAAAGGTGCGACGACGTCGCGCGGCTCGGGCCAGCGGCCTTGGTCGCCGGTTTCGACGATCCAGGTCTCAAGCGCCGCACGCAGACGTGTGAGCGCGGCTTGATGCTCGGGATCGTCGGAGAACGCAAGATTGGCGACTTCGTGCGGGTCGGACTGCGTGTCGTAGAGTTGCTCGCGCGGGAACGGCCGCATCAACTCGGCGGCTGGGCCGGTCAGCTTGCCGGCGGCGTGGAGTTCGCGCATCAGCCGTTTGACGAGGAAGCACTTTTCCTTGTAGCGATTCAGTGTCAAGAAACCTGCGCCGCGGGTGTAGTTGCGGACGTAGTGGTAGCGGCCATCCCGCACCGAGCGGAGTCGCACCTCAGTTTCGTCGATGCGATCGCGGGCGCTGAAGGCATACGTTCTCTGCTGATCGGGTCGCTCGCCCAGAAAGTTGCGACTCTGCATAAGCGGCGGGCGCTCGATGCCTGCCATCCACAGAGATGTCGCAGTCAGGTCCAACAGGCTGATCACTTGCTCGTTGACCGCTCCCGGGTTGTATTGAGGCGGCGCTTTGAAGTTCTTCGGCCAGTGCAAGATCATCGGTACCCGCAGCCCGCTGTCCCAGCACCAGTGGATGCCGCGGGCCTCCAACCGGCCGTTGTCGGCGAAGAACAGAATGACTGTGTCATCCGCCAAGCCATCCTTTTCGAGTTGGTCCAGCACCCAGCCGATTCGCGTGTCCATGCCTGAGACTGAATTCAAATACCGGGCCCATTCCTGACGCGTGATGTCGTGGTCTGGATAATAGGGAGGCGGCTCGACGGCATCGGGTTTGGCGACTTTGGGATGCCATTCCTCACCAACCCACTTCACACGTGGTTTTTCGGCCGACTTGCGGTCGTAGATGTCGTACTCGGCTTCGAGTGTATTGATCTGAGCGAAGAAGGGTTGCCGCGTCTTCAATTGTGACCAATCGCCGGACTGGTAGATCGGACCTTCGTTGACGAAATTGAGATCGAGCTTTCCCGTGCCGACTTCCCGCTCGCCGACGTGCGTAATGTTGGCGGTGAAGTACCCGGCCTCCTGGAGCCGATGCGTAAGGGGCCGAACGCCAATCGGCAGCCGATAGCCGTCGTCACGATGCGACCGCATGTGATGCGTGTCGGTCGTGGTTTGGTACATGCCGGTCATGAACGCAGAGCGGCTGGGAGCGCAGACCGGCGAAGTGGCAAACACGTTGGTGTACCGCACACCGCCGGCAGCCAGCCTGTCGAGATTGGGCGTGTGGACGTGCTTGGCCCCATAGCAGCCGAGATCGAGTGAGAGATTCTCTCCAACAATCCACAGAATATTTGGCGATTTGGGATGCGTGCCCTCTGCAAACAGCATTGGCGGCAGCACCAGCGTCACCAACAAGGCGACCAGCATTCGATTGAGACGAGATTGCATGCTCAAGGTGCGCCTTGTGCAAGGACGAATACCACTAACTGCAGTGATCCCTACGCGTAGTTGCCGGCCGATTGACTCCAGCACGCGACGATGTCAGTTTAACGGTTCGCACAGTCAATTTCGAAAGAAGCGAGTCGCCGGAGCTTAAGCGACGCTGCAGGACCGAGACGAACATGCCCATTCCCGGTGACGACCCGATCGCCGTAGGGCCGATGCCCACGCCGTTTCGAGAGGACGAAGCGGTTGACTTTGGAGCCATCGAGCGGAACGTAGAAAAATGGCTCGAAACGCCGCTCTCGGGATTCGTGCTGAATTCGGAGAACGGCGAGGAGGCATTTCTGTCTGAGGCCGAACGTTTGGAAATTGTGCGCGCAGTCGACCGCGTGCGTGCAGGCCGCAGGTTCGTCCTGGCGGGCGTCGATAACCCGTCCGTAAAGGAGACACTGCGGCTGGCCGATGCGCTCGTGGAGGCAGGGGCCGAATTGTTGCGCATACGCATTCCGCGGCTGGGCGGGAATGTGCGGGGCTACTTCGAGCAGGTTGTGCCGCGGGCCGCCGCTCCTGTTGTCGTAATCCATCAGATGGATCCGGGGCGTTTTCTGAGCACGTCGGCTTCGCTCGGTGCGCCGGCCGAGCTGATCGGCGATATTGTGTCGATGGACAACGTGTTCGGATACATCATGTCGGACAACCTGAGGTTTGAGTCCAGGATGCGAACATTGGTCCCAAGCGATAAGCGGTTCTGGATCAACAACGGCAGCCTGCTGTTGCCGGGAGCCGTGTTGGGCGGCGACGGCGGTTGCATGATGTTCGCCAACGTGGCGCCGGGACTTTGCCGCGACATCATTCGACTGGCGATACAGGGCAAGCTCGGCGCGGCACAGGCCTCGCAGGCCAGAATTCTGGAAAGCGACTGGCAGATCCTGTCGCGCGGCGCAGCCGGCATCAAGTGCGCGCTCGATCTGCTGGGATTCGAAATGGGCGCTCCACGTGCGCCGCAATCTGCCTGCAGTGCCGCGGACGCTTTGCAAATTCGTGAAGCGCTACGGCAAGCCGGGCTGCTGACATAGCTCTGGGAAGGCGATCAAAGACAACGCGATGAAGATCGCACTTACCGGCGGCTGGTCGAGCATCAAATCATGTCTTTCCAGTGTGATCGGCTGCGCCTTGGTCATCGTTTTCAGCCGGCCCGTCGCCTGGTGAATGGGGGTCCCACAAAGAGACTTCTTCCAATGACTTCCGGCGCAAATCAGGAACCTGCACATCGTCGGCTGGATACCCAATGGGGATTAGGACGTAAGGCCTTTCGTTGGCAGGCCGGTGGAGGATTTCGGTGAGGAAGTGCATCGGGCTTGGAGTGTGAGTGAGGGCGGCCAGCCCCATGTAGTGCAGCGCCGTCAGGAACAGACCGCAGGCAATTCCCACGCTCTCTTTGACGTAGTAGTTGGTCCGCGTGGTGCCGTCCGGGTTGATGCCGTAGACTTCCTCAAAGATCACCACGATCCAGGGCACGGTTTGCAGATACGGCTTATGCCAGTCGGTTCCGATGGGGGCCAGCGCCTCGCGCCAAGCCGGTGGCATTCGGCCACCTTCGTAGGTTTCGCGTTCTTCGGCTTCAGCGGCGACGCGAATGCGGCCCTTGAGGTCCAGGTCGCTGATCGCCACAAACCGCCACGGTTGACGGTGGGCTCCCGACGGCGCCGTCGAGGCGGTTTCGATGGCCAGTTCAATCAACTTGCGCGGGACATGTTCTGTCGAAAACTGACGGACGCTACGCCGCTGCTGCATCAGTTCGCAAAACTGCTGTCCTCGCTCGAGCTGCTCCGCGTCCGAGTGCCGTGGCAGCGCGTACGGGATGAAATCGAACTCAGGCATGACTGGTCACCGTTCCACTTGTCATGATGCGGGCGGGGCAACGATCAGGCTTTGGTAATGCGGTACACGCAGCGGTCATCACCCGACAACAGATGGGACGTGCGTTCCACGCAGACGTCGTCTCCCAGAGCTTGTTGAAAGACTTCCAACTCGGCACCGCACAGGCCCGTACAGCACTTGGCCGCCTCGCAGATGGGGCAATGGTGTTCCAAGAGCAAATACGAGCCGCGGCGCTCGACGATGACTTCGGCCATGTATCCCTCTGCTGTGCGTTGCCGGGCCAACGCGTTGACCCGCGCCTTGAGCGAGGTGCTCCCTGCGGGGATGATCTCGCCATATTGCTCGATCTGCCTTTGGGCCCTGGCCTTGATCACCTTGTCGAGGCCCTTGGGGCCGAAGGCATTGCGCAGAGCATCGATCAGGCCGACGGTAAGCTCTCCATGCCGATCGGGAAACAGGCCGTCTGAGTTGTTGGTGAGTGACCAGCGCAGCGATGGCCGGCCCCGACCTTTAGGGGGCACCCGCTGCTGCCCGACCAGTCCCGATGCTTCCAAAGAATGCAGATGCTGGCGTACGGCGACGTCGGTCAGGCCGAGTCGCTGGGCCAATTCGGCCGTGGTGATGGGCCCGTGTGTCTTTAGCAGGTCAACGAGCCGGCGTTTGGCGGGGCTCAGACGTGTATCGCTCATGCTTCTATTCTATCACCGAATGCGCTATTTTCCAAATATGTTACTTGTTTTATTTGCCGGACACCGATATAAACAAAGCAGAGGCTTGTTCAATTCACAGTCCGCAGCAGGAGCCTGGCCATGTATCTCGAACACGTCAACCTGAGCGTCTCCGACCTCGAACGATCCATTGCGTTTTACACCGAGCTGTTCGGTTTTGAGGTTCGCTGGCGGGGATTCACCTCAGACGGCCAGCCCGCCGCCCACATCGGCGACGACCGCATGTATCTGGCCATGTTTCAAGCGGTGGCGCCGGGGACCGCCGTCAAGGACTACGGCGCGGTCGGGTTCAACCACTTCGGATTCGTGGTCGACAGCCTGGACGATCTGCGCGGCCGTTTGGGCCGAATGGGAATCTCACCGCATTTGGAAGGCGACTACGAGCCGGGTCGGCGTCTGTACTTCCACGACCACGACGGCATCGAAGTCGAGTTGGTGCAGTACGAAGACGCTCCTGTGCGCGTCTAACGCTGCGGAACGTCGCGGTCAGTTTTTCCAGCCGTACTCTTTGATCTTGCGGTAGAGTGTGCGTTCGCCGATTCCGAGCAAACCGGCTGCCTCCTCGCGTTTGCCGCCCGTTATTTCGAGAGCCTTTTGGATGTAAAACCTCTCGACATCGGCCAACGGCCGGCCAATCAGGTCATCGCCGCCCGCTGCCGACTCAGGCACGTGGCCGCTTCCCGCCATCTCGACAATCGGTTGTAGTTCATCGGGAAGGTCGTCGGCATCGAGCAGTCCGTCGGTATCGAGGACCAGCATCCGTTCAACGGTATTTCGCAATTGCCGGATGTTACCGGGCCAATCGTAGATCATCAGCGCCTGATTGGCCGTGCGTGAAAAGCCTTGAACCTCTTTGTCGTAGCGTTCGCCCAATTCCTTGCGAAAATGGTCCAGCAGCAGTGGAATATCGCTTCGGCGTTCGCGTAGCGGCGGCAAATAGATACTGACGACGCTCAGCCGGTAGAACAGGTCGTCCCGGAATCTCTTCTGTTCGACCAGCGCATTGAGGTCGGCGTTGGTAGCCGCGACCAATCGCACGTTAACGCCCTGCTCGACGTTTGCGCCCAGGCGTGTGATCTTGCGATCCTCCAAGACGCGGAGCAGCTTGATCTGCGTGTCCATCGGCATTTCGCCGACTTCGTCGAGGAAGAGTGTTCCGCCGTTGGCGAACTCGAATTTGCCGACCCGTTTGCCCACCGCGCCGGTGAATGCTCCCTGCTCGTGTCCGAAGAGTTCGCTTTCGAGAATGCTGTCCGGGAGCGCCGAGATGTTCAGCGGAACAAACGGCTTGCTCTTGCGGGAACTGTTTTGGTGCAGTGCGCGGGCAACCAATTCTTTGCCGGTCCCGCTTTCTCCGTGAATGAGCACCGTGCTGTCGGTGTTGGCCACGTTCTTGAGCGTCTCGATGACTTTCTGCATCTGGCGGCTGCTGCCGATGACGCCTTCGAACCCGAACTTTTCGTCGAGCCGGCGGCTCAATTCTGCGTTGCTGCGGATCAGGCGAATTCGTTCGGCTGCCTTTTCGACGGCTTTTCGCAGTTCGTTGATGTCGAGCGGCTTGGTGAGATAGGTCTGCGCTCCATATTGGCCGGCGGCCAGTGCCGATTGGACCGACGCATGGCCGGTCAGCAAGATGACCTCGGCGCCTGGAAGCTCTTCCTTGGTCTTTCTCAGAATAGCGAGTCCGTCGACCTCGTCCATCAACAGGTCTGTGACGACGACGTCGTAGGATTCGCTTTCGATCAGCGCCGCCCCGCGCTGTCCGGATGTGGCAATGGTGCACTCGTTGCCGGTCCGCTCCAGGCTTTCGGCGACCGCTTGCGCGTGCGCTTCGTCATCGTCGACAATCAAGACGCGGATGGGGATAGACGTCAAATCGCGTAAACTCGATTCTTCCTCGGTCATGACCCCATCTTAGACGTTGGGAAGGAGATCGAAAACTGCGTCCCCCTGCCCGGCTCGCTTTCGCAGTCAATTGTGGCAGCATGTGCTTCGACAATCTTCTGGACCGTCGGCAATCCGAGTCCGCTGCCCCCCGGGCGGGACGAGAAAAACGTCTGAAACATCTTCGAGCGCGTCCGGTCGTCCATACCGATTCCGCTGTCGATCAAATCGAGATGAACCCGATCGTCGCGAAGATAGGTTTGAATTTCGAGCACGCCGCCGTCTGGCATGGCCTGCTGTGCGTTGAGGGTCAGGTTCATCAAGACCTGGCGGATCAGCGACCGGTCGAGGGGGACCGGCGGTAGATCGGATGCCAGGTGGGGGCTAATCTCGATTCGCTGATCGGCGGCCTGCGGTTGATAGAACTCGATGAACTCGCGAACGATGGCGTTCAAATCGGCCTCGACCAGGTCAAGTTCGCCAACACGGGCAAACTGCAGAAAGGCGTTCAAAATGTCTTCGAGGTGCAGGCACTCTTTCTGTATCGATTGGATTTTCCCGAGCATCCGCCGGTCGCGCGGCGACTCGCCTTCGGCTAGATCTTCGACGAGCAACTCGAGATTCATCCCGATCGTCGAGAGCGGGTTCTTGATCTCGTGTGCCAGGCCGCCGGCCAAAGACGCAATCTCGGCGTATTGCGCCTGGTATCTCTGCCGTTCCTGTTCGTCGAGGGAGGAGCCAGCCGACATCGCTCGGCCCTGATCGTGGTGTGACAGGTAGTGTGTAGGCCGCAGTCGACCGAGCGGTTGTGGGGCGCTTTCAGCCGACTTGTCGCTAGCCGGCAAGCGGTGCGCTCGCCTTACTCTTCTCCACCGCCGTCGCCGCCACCGTCGCCTTCGCCACCAGAATTCTCGTCGGCGAGTACGGCACGCCGCGACAGCTTGACCCGATTTTGTTCATCCACGGCGATGACTTTAACCTGCATCTTGTCGCCCACTTTGCAAATGTCGGTCACCGATTTGACGAAGCCGTCGGAGAGTTCGCTGATGTGACACAAGCCGTCCTTGCCCGGGGCGATCTCGATGAACGCGCCGAAGTCTTTGATAGAAATGACGGCTCCATTGTAGATTCGGCCGACCTTGATCTCTTCGGTCATCGCCTCGACGCGGGCCAAGGCGTCGTCTACGCCGGCCGCCTTGTTGCCGGCGATCGTGACCATTCCGTCTTCCTCGATGTCGATCTGCGTGCCGGTCTCTTCCTGCAGGGCGCGGATTGTCTTTCCGCCGGGTCCGATCAACATGCCGATCTTTTCTGGGTCGATTTTTGTCTGCTGCAGCTTGGGAGCATGCGGCGAAACGTCGGCGCGGGGGCGGCGAATCGCCGAGAGCATGTTCTTGAGCAGTTCGATGCGGGCGTCTCGCGCCTGCACTAGCGTATCGCGTATGATCTTCTCGTTAATGCCGTCGATTTTCAGGTCGAGCTGAATACCGGTTATTCCCTTCTGGGTTCCGGCAACCTTGAAATCCATGTCGCCGAAGTGGTCTTCGTCGCCCATGATGTCGGTCAGCAGCTTATAGCGGTCGTCAGATTCTTTGACCAAGCCGATGGAGATGCCGGCAACGGGCTGGAGAATCGGGACGCCGGCATCCATCAGAGCCAGCGTGGCACTGCAGACACTGGCCATGGAACTGCTGCCGTTGGACTCCATGATGTCCGAAATCACCCGCATCGTGTACGGGAACTTGTCGACGGGTGGCAAGACCGACTCGACCGAGCGTTCGGCCAGCATGCCGTGGCCAATTTCACGACGCCCCGGCCCACGAATCGGGCGGACTTCGCCGACCGAATAGGACGGGAAGTAGTAGTGCAGCATGAAGCGGCTGGACGACTCTCCAAAAATCCCGTCGGCGCGTTGCTGATCGCGGGACGTGCCCAAGGCGACGGTTGCCAGCGATTGGGTCTCACCGCGCGTAAATACGGCGGAGCCGTGCACGCGGGGCAATACACTCACTTCACACTCGACGGAGCGCAGGTCACCCGACTTGCGGCCATCGAGCCTTTTATCTTCGAGAATCAAATCGCGGACGACCTGATGTTCGAGTTTGTAAAACGCATCGTTGAACTGGGCGCGGGTCTTGCCGTCGGCGGTCTCGTCGGCGTCATCCGGGAACAGCCGCTCGACGAATGATTGCTTTAGGTCGTCGGCTGCCTGGTGCCGCTCCTGCTTCACGGTGCTTTGCTTGGCTTCGCGGAGCCGGCCATAGGCCTCTTCCCGCAGCATGTCGGAGAATGGATTCGGCGGCGCCTCTTCCATGACCGTGGGTTGCGCGCCCACCTTCTGCACGAGTTCTTGCTGCAACTCACACAGTTTGACGATTTCTCCGTGCGCAAACATGATTGCTGCCGCCATATCGTCCTCGGGCAGCTGTTCGCCAAAACCTTCGATCATCAAGACGGACTCTCGGCTGCCAGCCACGACAAGGTCGAGATCGGACTCGGCCATCTGCTCCTGGGTCGGCATGCAGATCAATTCACCGTTGACGCGGGCCACGCGCATCGACGCGATCGGCCCACCGAAAGGTAAGGGTGCCAAACAGCAAGCGGCGCTGGCGCCGGTGCCGGTTAGCACGTCCGGATCATTCTCTTCATCGACGGCCAGCACATTGGCCATGACCTGAACTTCGTCGTGGAAGCCTTTCGGGAACAACGGCCTGAGTGGCCGGTCGGTGAGCCGGCAGGCGAGAATCTCTCGAGTCGTCGGCCGCCCTTCACGCTTCAGGAAGCCGCCTGCAAACTTGCCGGCCGCAGCGAACCGCTCGCGATAGTCGACGGTCAACGGAAAGAAGTCGATGCCGGGCCGGCCGGGGCCGGTCTGAACTGCGACGAATAAAACTGTTTCCCCGTACTGCACCTGAACTGCGGCGCTGGCCTGCTTGGCCAGATACCCTGTTGTCAAGATGTATGGACGCCCGCCGATCTCCCGCTCGACACTAACTTTCACGATCTGTTTCCTTCTAACCGGCCACTGCCGGCGATTTCCGACAAAACTGCCTCCGAGTCTTTGCAGGCGCGCTTGTCTCCGGGCGCTGTTGGCCGGCGAAGTCTGCGTGCAGTCTGCGCGTTGGGGATGCTCATCCCCAGTTGAAACTCGAACGGCTACTTTCGAATGCCCAGCCGCCCGATTACGTCACGGTAGCGCTGGGGATCTACGTTTTTCAGATACTTCGTCAGACGACGCCGGCGACTGACCAAAGCCAACAGCCCGCGCCGGCTTGCGTGGTCCTTATCGTGAGACTCGAGGTGACCGGTGAGCGTTTGAATGCGGTGGGTCAATACGGCAATCTGCACCTCGGGTGAGCCGGTGTCATTGTCGTCGCGCCGGTATTCCTCGATCAGTTCCTGCTTCCGTTCTTTCGAAATCGACATTCAATTACCCTATATCATTCATTTTCAAGCACTTAGGACCAACGTCGGCACCGCGTCGCCAAGGCGCACACGCAAATTTCGCCGAGTGTCCCGCCTGAAATTCCTGTGTTTGAAATGTCAATGTAGCAGCACTGAAAAAATATGCAATGATGGCCGACCGCACGGCGTCGGTCGGTGCACCAGCGGCACCCGACCAGGTTGGGAGAGGCAGGTCTTCGCACGGTCCGAGACGCGGCGACCCTGCCCTCGCAGTATGTTGAGCGTCGCCGCCTAGACCTCGCGCACAACGACACGGTTGCCGGCCACCTCGATGACTTCAACGACCGAGCCCGGCTGTACGTACGGGCCGTCGCTGACTACATCGACGTACCGGTCGGCGAACATTGCCTTTCCGGCGGGTCTCAGGACGGACACGGCAACGCCCCGTTGACCAGCCAACGATGCCCTCGCTGCCGCGGACGCATCCACTACATCCGGAGCGAGCTGGGGTTCGTCGGCATGACCGGCGTCGGCCATTCCTGGGGGTGACAATATCATCTGATTGAAGACCGGCACGTGGGGCAGAAAGCGACTCATCGCTGCCCCGAACGCAACCACGGCCATCAGCGACAAGGCCAGTGTTCCCATCGTTTGCGACATCAATTGGAAGTTGCGGTATGGCTCGAGATTGGAAAATGTCTGACTGGCGAGCACGAGCGAGGAGATGACCAGCAGGCCGCCCGATACGCCGAATACGCCGAAGCCCGGAATGACGAATACCTCCAGGCCGATGCAGGCGAGTCCCAGCAGGAATAGCACGACTTCCAACCATCCCGCCGTTCCACCCAAGAAACGGCTCCAGAAGAACAACGCGAAGCAAATCGCCGAGACGATTCCCAAGAGCCCGGACATGAGGTGCAACTCAAGGTAGATACAGGCCACACCCACCACGATCAACAGGAACATGGCCGGACCGGTATTCAAGACGAAGATCAACGTATCGACCCAGGTGCGGCCCACGGGGACCAGGCGCTCGCTTGCCGGCACGCCGATGCGTTGTTTGAGTTCTTCCAGATCGCCGACTGGCGGTTCTGCCAGTTTCAACTCGTGGGCTCGCGCACCGTCGAGCGTCAGCAGCTTGTCTTCTCCAGATTCTGAAACAAGGCGGCCCTTTACCCATTGACCGTCAGACTCGTGCAGCTCGTCTTCGGTCATGAACCACACGCGGCCGGTCTCGCTATGCTTGACTTCGAAGACCTCGAGATTCCGGTCAGCCATCGACATTGCAATGGCGGGCGGCCGATTCTTGTGCTCGGCCAGCTCCTTGAGCGTGAGGACTAACGGGCCGAGGATCTTTTGAGGAGCGTGTTGAAACTGCCCCCCCTCCCGCATCTCGATCGGTCCGGCGTCGCCGATTTTGGCATCGGGCGCCATGTAAATCTCGTCGCAACCCAGTGCAATAATCGCAGCCCCGCTCAGCGCTTCCACTGGGATAAAGGCCACAGTTCGCACCTGCTTGGGATCGAGATCCGCAATCTTGTGGGCCAGGTTTGTGCTGGTCTGAAGGTATCCTCCGGGGGAGGTGATCTCGAAAATCAGCAGGTTCGCTCCTTCCGCCAGGGACCGATCGATCTGGCGCTCCAGAAACGTCTCCAGCACTGGCTCGATCATGTCGTCGACTTTGATCAAGCGAGCCTGCAGATCGTCGCCGGCGGCCGGCTCTTCGCGAAGGGCCTCCATGGGCAAATTGTACAGGTCGGCCAACTCACCATGTGATTCGGCCGTATGGATTGCCAGCACGTCGAGCGCCCGCGCCTGTCGGCCTGAGAACGACTTGGTAAAGCCGGCCTCTTTGACGGGCACGACGTCGACGATTTCGACCTGATTCTCGCGCAGTTCCGTGAGTTCCTCTGGCGTGACGATCCGGCTTTCGTGCGCCCCCTCGCCGAATCTCAGTTTGATCTTCAGCACGCGCTTTTGTGGGTCCATCATGCCGAGCACCAACGCCGGGCTGAGCTTAGGATTGTGCCGCCGCTCAACCAAGCTGAGAACGGCCTGTTGTTCGTCGCGGTCGAGGGCCTGGCCGCGTCCGACGTCGCCCAGCTCTGCGTCAGGATGCATGACGATCTCGTTGCACGCCAATGCCAACACCACGTTGTTGCCGGTCACGTCTTGGGGAATCCAGGCCACCGTTTTGACGTGTGAGAGTTTTGAAGTCAGCAATTCTTTGGCGAGTCCGTGGACCTGGTGAAACTGACTAGTTCCGGGTGTAATCTCCAGCACCAACACGGCCTTTCGACCGTCGCGCGACGCCTGATTCTCGAGGGACAGGGCGCTGTTGATCACCCGGCCGAAGACCGAGTCGTCGACCGGACTGCTGACCGTCACAAACTGCGCCAAACTCTGCGGAGTGTCTTCCGCCGGGGCCGGATCCTCTTGGTAACCAAGCACCGGGCTGTCGCCTAACGCAACCACCAATACCATGAGCAGCAGCAGCGCCACCGCCTCCAAAGGGTTGCGAAGCCAGTCGAACCGTTGCCGTCGGTGTGACACGGTTGAGTGCTCCCTTATCGTGAGGAACTGATTAGGCATGTAAATCGCGTCTTCCCACTCTTCGGCTGACGACCGCCGGTAGACTCGCTGACGGAATTATATCTCTTTGAAAATTTTCGGGTCAAATCGCGCCGATTTCGAGTGGCTTTTCGCGGCAGCTGGAGGCTTTCGCCAGGTCGACGTTCTGGCCCCATCTAACGAACGTTGGCCGGTAGAACTTGGATCACCGCATATCGAGGGGATCGACGTCAACGACCTGCTCCACGCCGCTGGATCGGGGGAATTTGTCGACGGTATCGAACCACAACTGGTGTATTGGACTCAGTTCTGTCGCGGCAAGTTGGATATGGTAGCGGAAGTTTTTCTTGAGTTTCGAGAGGGGGGCCGGCGCGGGACCGAGAATCCTGACATCCGTTTCGCTGGACTTTGCCGAATTTCGCAGCAGCGAGGCGATCTGGTCTGCCTGCTCTTTAACGGCTGCTTCATCAGTCCCACGAACAATCACCCGTGCCAAGTGGTAAAACGGGGGCGCGTGCATTTCGCGACGATGTTCGAGTTCGTGTTCTGCAAACCCGATGTAGTCATGTTCGGCGGCCATCAGAATGGCAGGTTCGGCCGGTGAGGCTGTTTGCACAAACACGCGTCCGCCACGCGCGCTTCTTCCGGTGCGGCCGGCGACCTGCGAGATCAACTGAAAGGTCCGCTCTGCCGAACGAATATCGGGCTGATGAAGCAATGCGTCGGCGGCGACGACCCCTACGAGTGTCACATTGGGAAAGTCTAGCCCCTTTGCGATCATTTGGGTGCCGAGCAAAATCTGCACTTCGCCGCGGCGGAACGACTCCAGTGCGTCGTCGTGGCTGCCCGGTTTTCTCATCGAATCGCTGTCCATTCGCAGACAACGGTACTTGCTGAACCGGCCACGAACCTCCTGCTCCAACTTCTGCGTGCCGACTCCTACAAATCGCATTCCTGCCTGACCGCAGCTTGGGCAATGCGACGGTGGTGGACTACGAAAGTCGCAGGAGTGGCACACCGCCACCGATTTGTCCTTGTGCCAGGTCAGCGTCACATCGCAATCAGGACACTTAGTCGACTCGCCGCAAAGGCGACACCACACTGCGGGGGAAAACCCTCTCAGATTGAGCAGCAGAATCACCTGGCCGCCGTCTTCCAACGTAAGCCTCATGGCCGACTCCAACGCGCGGCCGATCGCGGCCCCCCGCTTGCAATAGGGATCGTTCCTGACATCGACGATGACCACAGGCGGCAACGGCAGGCTGGCGACTCTTTTGGGAAGCGAGACGATCACATTGCGTTGTTCTGCGGCGTCGTGCCAGCTTTCCAGGGTTGGCGTTGCAGAGCCCAGAATCAGCGGCACCCCTTCGATTCTTGCCCGTTGCCGGGCCACCTCTCGGGCGTGATAGCGCGGCACTGTCTGCTGTTTGAACGTTGTCTCGTGTTCCTCATCGATCACGATCACGCCCAATTGTGGTGTCGGCGCAAACACGGCACTTCGGGCGCCGACAACCACCTGCACTCCGCCGCGTGCAATCTGTTCCCACTGCCAGTGCCGTTCGGCGTCGCTTAAGTGGCTATGCAAGACGGCCACGGATTCGAAACGGCTGCGGAAGCGGCGGATGGTTTGCGGCGTGAGGCTGATTTCCGGGACGAGCACGATCGCCTGCTTGCCATATGCCACCACTTCGCGGATGGTCTGGATGTAGACCTCGGTCTTGCCGCTTCCGGTCACGCCTCGCAGCAGCACGGTTTGATGTTCGCCACGGCGCAGCAGCGACAGCATCACGTCTAGCGCTCGTTGTTGATCGGGATTGAGAGTGAGATCTTCGACGCGTTCAACCTGTCCGGCCTCTGCCGAGAAGTTGCCCGTGCGGCGGCGGATGGACCGGATCAGTCCCTTTTCGCGCAAGGCCTTGATCGGCCCTGGACCGCAGCCGGCGGCCTCCGTCAGGTCCTCAGCGCGCATCGGCTCATCGACGGCGCAGAGTTCCTTCAACACGGCCTCTTGTTTCGGCGGGAGCTGCAATTCAGCCTTTTGCCGCCGTGCTTGCTCGGTGGCCTCGAAGAAAGTGACCAACCGTGTGCCGGCCTTTTTTTTGACGCCGGCCGGGATGACCGTCTGCAAGACTTGGCCCCACGGGCACAGGTAGTACTCCGCAATCCAATGCGTCAGTTTGAGCATGCTCGGCGAGAGCAGCGGTTCACGGTCGATCACCGAGTCGACCGGCTTGAGCCCCTCGATCGATTCGGGCGGTGGACCGACTTCGACGCAGAAGCCGACGGTCGGCCGATCCCCCCTGCCGAAAGGAACCTTTACTCGTTGACCCGGTCCGAGCAGACCGCGCAGTCCGTCAGGGATCACATAGTGAAACACCGTTTCGAGCGGCCGGTTGAAGACGATGCCAGCGATCCGTTGATCGGCGCGCGCGGCGTGTTCCCAGGGCCGCAACTCCGGCTCGGGTGCGGGTGGTGAGAAGAGCTTTTTCTGGGTCGAACCGCTCAATGGATTGCGAACTACGAGCTGGACTTGTTGACGGGCTGTTGACGGCCCTGTGCTCTAAGATAGGCTAGAGCATCGACGAGGTGATCCGTTTCATAACCTTGAATGAAGCACATCAGCATGCTGAGTAAAACAAGGATTTCGGCAGCTGTCGCGCTGGCCTCATTGTATGTCACCACGGCATCGGCCGACCAACCGGCGGTGACTTTTGAGTCCGAAACCGGACGGCTACAGGTTTCTGTCGGAAACGACCGGTTCGCAACTTACGTGTATGCCGACACAGAAATCTGGCGGCCTTATTTCACGAATGTGCATGCCCCGGGCGGAGTTCGGGCCACGCGTCACCATCCGCCGCGGATGGGAATCGATTCTACCGACCACGCGACGATGCATCCTGGAATCTGGCTCGCATTCGGCGACTTGGGCGGACACGACTTTTGGCGAAATAAGGCACGCGTCGAACACGTGGAGTTTGTCGAGCAGCCAAAAGGCGGGCCGGGACGAGGAGCGTTTAGCGTTCGCAATCGTTACGTGGCCGACCGCAAGACTATCTGCACGGAAGTCTGCAAACACGAGTTCGTGGCAGGTGACGGCAGCTGTCTGGTGACCTACGATTCGCACTTCTCCAGCGACAGCGAGTTCTATTTCGGCGACCAGGAAGAACTCGGTCTGGGCTTTCGAGTGCGGTCGGAACTCCGCGTCAAAGGCGGCCGGGGACGCATCCAAAACAGCGGCGGAGGCGTCAACGAAGAACAAGTCTGGGGCCGGCAAGCCGACTGGTGCGATTACGGCGGGGTGGTTGATGGCCAGCGCGTGGGTCTGCTGCTCATGCCCTCACCTCGAAACTTTCTCCGATCTTGGTTTCACGCCCGCGACTACGGCTTCACGGCGGCCAATCCGTTCGGACGCAACGCCTTCACGCGAGGTGCAAAGAGCCGGGTCGTTGTGAAGGCCGGTGAGACATTTCGGCTGGGCTACGGCGTGCTGGTGTACGCGCACCCGGCGAATGATAAACTCGACCTCGAGCAAGCCTACCGCGATTACGTCGAGCTCGACGCCGAGTAGGTCCCGCTGGGGGTAACGAAAACTCGGTCTTGGCTGAGTGTCCTGGAATTCTCCTATCGGGTGCCACTGGCGGCTTGTCCGCCAGTGTGTGCGCGGTAACGGCCAATAGCGCTCGACAAGACGTGTGCACGGCTCCGCGATCGGCACTGGCGGGCAAGCTGCCATTGGCACCCTGCGGTGCTATTGATGCATCGCGTCGGCGAGGATCCGCGACGTGCTTTCGCGCATGATGCGGGAATCGACCATCTCGCCTTTTTGGAGGGTCGCCCGGACCTCTTTGCCGGAGATGAACACCGGCTTTTCGTCTTTGTGGTTCTCCATCAAGTCCACGCGTCCCAGCGACTCGTAATACGCCGCGAAGCCGACGTTGACTGGTTGAATCTGCAAGTCGCCGTTGAGCTTGTTGAAGATCTCCTGAGCGTCGAAGTCGCCCCAGATGGGGGAGCCGTCGTGATACGGGGCATCGGCGTGTTTGCGCCCGATCACAATGTGGGTGTAGCCCATGTTCTGGCGGTAGATGCCATGCATGACGGCCTCTTTGGGCCCGCCGTAGAACATCTTGATGTCCAGGCCGAGCAACAACACGCGGTCGGGTACACTTTCACCGCGCTGTCGCCAAAGATCGGGATCGCTGTCGCCGTCGCCCATGGCGCGATCGCTGATCAGTTTTTCGTACGTCTGCATGCGGATCTCGGCGTTGACGTCGTCACCTTTGGTTTCCCCGATCAACGGGTTGAGCACGGCGCCCGCATTCTTCCCATCCTTGAGCAGCTTCTCCAAGGCATAAACCAGGGCGTATTCGTGCGCGCGGTGCAGCGGGTTCCGCGTCTGAAAGGCGACGGCTGCGTCCCAGCCTTTGTCGGACAAGAGTCCACGAACTTCTCGAGGCGTCAACACGTACTTGCCGAAGCTGGCGTTCTTCGGCTGAGGCAAGACGCGGATGTCGCCGCCAATGAGGTGCGATGTGTCGGCGTCGTTCTTCAGTACCATGTCGGCGCCAGGATGGTCGGTCCGCTCGGTAAGGTAGACCGACTGAATGTACTTCTGCTTGTCCCAGGCAAACACGTCACTAACGTCCAATGTGGCGACGACTTCGCCGGCCGGGTCGCTCAAGGCAACTTTCGTGCCCGCCTTTACGCTGGCGGCAACGTCTTGTGTCACAGCCAACGAGAGTGGAATCGTCCAGGCATACTTCGCACCGTTGTGCTCAATGACTTCATCGGCAAGCACCCGGTTGTAGACTTCCGAGTTCATGGGCCCGGAAAGCGGGCTGAGCGTGCCGTCACCGAATCGGTAGACCGTCGACAAATCGGCGCTGGAAACGGGCACCTTCGGCAGCTCGGCCGCTTCTGTTTTGAAGGCACTCACTTCGTCATCGGCAACGGTGCAGCAGATCGGTTCGGACAAACCGCCATGGGGGGGGATCAAATCGGCCATACTACTTCTTTCGTGTTCTTGCGGGTTTGCGTCGGACCAACTGGTTCATTCTGGCCAGCGATGGCCCGCCGACCTTCGCTCGGACCTTAGGAAAACAGCCGTACTGCGTCAAGCAGACTGACTGGAAGGGCCGCATTGCGGCGCACCACAGACTATGCGAGCGGCGCGTTGGCCGTGCGGTCACTGGGCGGATCTCGTCGATCCAATCCCGGGAATCTCCATAGGTGAGCAGAGCAGACACTGATCGTGCGACAGTGGCTGAATCAAGCCGGCGTGGTTACGCTGGTCGTCGAGGCCCGCTGCTCGATTCGAGACCGCGGGGCTTGGCCAACGCAGTTCGGAGCAATCATGGAACTCTCCTACGGCAACGAATACGACACCTTCCGCCGGCAAACCCAGCAGTTCATTGAGGCGAACCGTCACCTGGCGCCCGAAAGGATGCGGCTTACCCGAGACCCTCAGATTGAATCATGGCAGAAGCTGCTGATCGACAACGGGTATCTCGCGCGGACAATCCCCACGCAATACGGGGGCTACGGAGCCGAACCCGACCTTCTCAGGTCGCGGATCATCGCTGAAGAGTTCGCCAAGGCGCAGGTCACACCCGGATTCGGTGGCCAGGGCATCGCCTATTTGGTGCCGGTGTTGCTCGAATTAGGAACCGAAGAGCAACGCAAGCAGTTCATCCCGCCAACGCTGCGCGCCGAAATGCTGTGGTGCGAAGGCTATTCCGAGCCGAACGCCGGTAGCGACTTGGCCAGTCTGAGCACCAGCGCCGTGCTGGACGGCGACGAATGGGTGGTCAACGGCCAGAAGATATGGACCAGTTCGGCCGAGTTTGCCGACTGGATTTTCTGTCTTGTGCGGACTGAACCGGATGCCCCCAAGCATCAGGGCATCAGCTTCTTGCTGTTTTCGATGGATACGCCTGGCATCGAGGTGCGGCCGCTCAAGACGATGACCGGCATGCATCAGTTCAACGAAGTCTTCTTCCAAGACGTGCGCGTGCCGAAGGATCAGATCGTGGGAGAACGCGGGCAAGGTTGGTTCGTCGCCAACCGGATTCTGCACTACGAGCGGGACGATCTGGGCGATCCCAATCTCACCTTGGGCCGCTTCCATGCGTTGACCGAACTGATGAAGCAGGAAACAGTCGACGGCCAGCGCGTGATCGACAACCCGGTCTATCGCGACCGGTTGATGCAGATTCAGGCCGGAGTGATGGCCATGCGATTCAACGACATGCGGTTGCTGAGTGCCAAGCTCAACGAGCAAGAAGAGCCGTTGGCGGGCATGATCGTGAAGCTGCAGGGCTGCGAGTTGCGACATCAGCTCGAAGGCCTGGCCATCGACGCCTTGGGAGAACTCGGAATTTTGTACGACGAGGGTCCCTATCTCCGCGACGATGGTTCCTGGCAGTCGATGTACATGTTCTACCTCGGGTTGATCATCGGCGGCGGTACGGCACAGATCCAGAAGAACATCATCAGCGAACGCGGCTTGGGGATGCCCAAAGAACCCAAGGTAAAGGCATAACGGGAGACAAGCGTGGAATTTGGACTTTCGAAAGAGCAGCTGCTGCTGCAGGAGAGCATTGGCCGTTATCTGGATGAAAACGGCTCGCTGGAACGCGTGAAGCAGTTTGCCAGCGAGAAGGAAGATCGAGCCGAGGACATTTGGGCCGGCCTGTGCGATCTGGGAATTCCTGCGATCTTGATCGCCGAGCAGCACGGTGGCATCGAGCTGAATCTGTTGGATGCGGCGCTGGTGGCTGAGGCCCTCAGTTCGCGCGTGGCTCCCGTGCCGTTCGTCGCCAGCATGGTGATGGTACCGCTGGCGATTGCCACCGCAGGTTCCGACGAGCAACAGTCCCGCTGGTTGCCGCAGTTGGCCGAGGGAAAGACCATTGCCGGTGCGGCATTGACCGAGACGGTCAGTTCGCGGCTCGACGCGGGAGTCCAATCTGACGGCGCCAAACTCAACGGCAAGTCTCTGTTCGTCGTCGATTTCGAAGCGGACTTGTATCTGGTCGCCGATCAGAACCGCCTGCTCTACCTGGTTGAAGCAGACGCGGCCGGGTTGACGCGGCAGGTGCTGCCGACCATTGACAAGACCCGGCACGTCGGCGAGCTGGTCTTCGACAATGTGGCAGCCGATTTGCTTCCTGGAAGCAGCGACCCCGAGGTGTGTGCCCACGTACTCGACGCGGGGCGAATCGTTCTGGCGGCAGACACGCTGGGGGCGGCGCAAAGCATGCTCAACAAGGCGGTCGCCTATTCGAAGGATCGGGTGCAGTTCGGACGCGTGATTGGATCGTTCCAGGCGGTCAAGCATATGTGCGCGGAGATGGCCGCTGCATTGGAACCGTGCCGGTCGATGCTGTGGTACGCCGCCCACGCGTTCGACGCGGTCCCAGGCGAGTCGCGGTTGGTCGCGTGCCACACCAAGGCCCATCTTTCGGAAGTCGGAAAGTTTGTTGCTCGGACCTCCACGGAAGTGCACGGCGGCGTCGGATTCACGGCCGAGTTGGGGCTGCATCTGTGGTTCAAGCGAATTGGCGCCAATCGGCAGTTGCTCGGTAGCCCGGATCGACTCCGTGAAGAAGCTGCGCAACTCCAGCAGTTGGTCTGAACGACTCTTGCGAGACAAAGCGGCCTCGCTTTCGCTAGTATGCAAGCACTCGATGCGAGGGTCATGAAGGCAGCCAACCCGTAGTCGATGTTCGCCACAGGGAGTCCGACGATGTTCACCATTCTCGGAACACGGCGCCAACGTTGTGATGGACTCACTCGTCGCGAACTGCTGCAAGCCGGCGGCGTCGGCATGCTGGGGCTCAGCCTGCCAAAGCTGCTTTCGGCCGAAGCGGTGGGCCACATGTTGCCGGCCCGCGCCAAGTCGGTGATCTTCGTCTTCTTGTATGGCGGCCCCAGCCAGTTGGAGACGTTCGACATGAAGCCGGACGCACCCAGCGCAATTCGCGGCCCGTTTCGACCGATCGCGTCCCGGACGCCCGGCTTGCGAATCTGCGAACACCTGCCGTTGCTCGCGGAGAGATCCGACAGCTACAGCGTGGTGCGGACGGTCAATCATCCTCAGAACGATCACAACGGTACGCACTTTATTCAAACCGGCCACCCGCTTCCGCCGGCCGAACGCGGCGCGGCGCGAGTGGGCGCATCGGAAAAAGACTGGCCCGCGTTTGGGTCGGTGGTTTCCTATCTTGACGAGCGATCCGCTCCGAAAGACGCCGTTCGCTTCCCGCCCTATGTCTACTTGCCAAAGCCGCTGGGACACTTTGCAGGTTACGACATCAACGGCCAGTATGCCGGTTGGCTCGGCAAGGCCTACAATCCGATGTCGACGAACATTCAGAAACGCAGCGCCGGCGACAACCCCTACGCCCGCGACTGCACCGATGACGAACTCGACTTTCGGCTCGCCGGACTCGATCGCCTCCCGGACGTCACGCTGGATCGTCTGCATCGTCGCCAGAGTTTGCTGGGCCAGTTCGATGAAGAGCGTCGCCGGTTCGACCGGTCTTCCCGCGTCCGCAATTACTCCGCCCTCAGCCAGCAAGCCATGCAGTTGCTGACGTCCGACAGCGTCGCGGAAATCTTCGACATCCGTCGCGAGCCGGACTCTCTGCGAGATCGCTACGGCCGCAACCTGTTTGGCCAATCTCTGTTGATGGGTCGCAGGATGGTCGAGGGCGGTGCTCGCTTTGTGACTGTCACCTGGGACCTTGCCGTCCGTGGCGACAATTGCGGCGGATGGGACATGCATGACTGTTTGGAACGTGTGATGCGGGATCAATTGTTGCCCGGCTTGGATCAGGGACTGTCGGCGTTGCTGGACGACCTGCACGAACGTGGCATGTTGGACGAAACCCTGATCTTTGTGGCCGGCGAAATGGGTCGCACACCCAAGTTCGAGAACCGCGGTGCTCAAGACGGCCGGGACCATTGGACCTATTGTTTTCCCTGTCTGTTTGCCGGTGCCGGAGTTGCCGGCGGCAGCACCTACGGACGATCCGACGAGCACGCCGCCTATCCGCTCTCAGATCCTGTAACGCCGGGCGACTTGGCGGCCACGATCTACCAGTCGCTGGGCATCTCGCCAGAACTTCGCATCCCCGATCCTCAAGGCCGACCAGTCGCCCTGGTTGAGGACGGTAAGGCGCTCGACGGACTGTTTGGCTAAAGCGGTTCTCCATCAATCTGATGAACGGTTCGTGCGCGCGGCAAGAATCGAAACCGGCCGTTCAGCCACCGGTGGCCGCGGAGGGCTCGGCGATTCTGTTGGCGGGCTTCTCGATGTGTAGGCTCGCTTCCAGCGTGGGAATCGAGAAGCGAAACGTCGCACCCCCATCAGAGTTCGAGTCGTACTCCAACTTGCCGCCGTGCCTCTCCACGATGGAACGGCTGATCGAAAGTCCCAGACCGAGACCGCCCGATTTCGTCGTGACGAACTGCTCGAAAATGTGCTCGCGCTGCTCGGCCGGTATGCCCGGTCCGTTGTCAGAGACCGACACCCCGATCCGGTTCTCGTCGATGGCCCTGGTTTCGATGTCAACGCGGCGGTGTTCGCTGTGGGCCTCATCCATGGCCTCGACTGCATTGAGCAACAGATTCAGCACAACCTGTGTGATTTGGACCGGGTCAACTTTGATCTGCTGAAGTTTCTCGCCATAGGCCACTTCAAACCGAACGTTGCGCTGTTTCAAGTTTGACTGCACCAATTCCATCGCGTCCTGCACCACTTCGTTGATATCGACCGGCCGGCGGAGCGGTTCACGCTTCTCGATAAAGTCTCTGATGCGCCTGACAATGCTGCCGGCGCGCTGGCATTCGCCGTCGATTCGGCCCAACACGTCCGACAGGTCTTCCCCGGCCAGACGGCCGTCTTTCAATCGGTATCGGCAGCCATTGGCATAGTTGGCAATCGCGGCCAGCGGCTGATGCAGTTCGTGGGCGACGCCGGCCGCCATTTCGCCCATCACGCTCAATCGTGACGCATGCTCCAGGTCGTTAGTCAGCTGCTTGACCTTTTGCTCGCCCCGCTTGCGTCCGGTAATGTCCCGGATGATCACCAACCCGCCGACAACCTCACCAGCTGAGTTGCGCAACGGTGAATAGTGTGCGTCGAAAAAGCCCGACTTGCCAGTTTCGGTCCGATACGGTCTGTCCTTGACGATCGAACTGTTGCCCTTCAACGTCTCGTAAAAGTACTCATCCTCCCCGAACTCTTTGATGAACGGGAACACGTCGAATGCCGATTGGCCGACACAGTCAGACTGTTTGATGCCCGAGGCTTGCTCCAGCGCAGGATTCCACACGGTGTAGCGGCATTCACGGTCGAAGGCCAAGATCCCGTCGATGCTGCTGTTGATAAGCATGTTGTTGAATTCGGTCTGCCCACGCAGTTCATCTTCGATTCGGCGGCGCTCGCTGATCTCGTAGAAAGCCGAGAACAACAGCGGCTCTTCGTCCCAGGAGACGAGATCGACGGACGCGCTGACCCACAACCGCTTTCCATTCGACATCTGGGCTTGGACTTCAAACTCGCGGACCGAGCCGTCACGCTCGAGCTGTTCGAGCAGTCTGTCGCGGTCGGCGCGATCGGCGTAAAGATCGCGGACGTCGCGGCCGATCATCGACTCGTCGCCCTCGCCGAACAGCAGCCTGAATCGTTCGTTGGTAAACACGATCTTGCCGGTACGGACGCTGGTCACGCTGAAGGGGACCGGCATCGTCTCGGCGATGGCGCGAAAGCGTGCTTCGCTGGCCCGCAGCGCCGATTCGGCGTTGCGCTGGTCGGTGATGTCCTGTAAGACAACCATCATCTTGGCGGTCGCTGAGTCAGCATGTGTGATTGGAATGACTGTGCCGGAGATATCGCGAGACTCCGAGCGGGTGGCAATTGTTGATTGAAAACTGGATGGCTTGCCTTGTGCGGCCTGCCGCAACAGCTGGGTGACCCGCTCTCGATCCGCTTCGGGAACGAGCTCAACGAAGCTCAGTTGTGACACATCGTCGCGGCCACTTCCCGTGGTCATGCGCAGCCCTGCGGCATTAACTGATTGCAACCGCCCGTCGCCATCGAGTTCGCACATACCAAACGGCGCATTATCGACGAGCGCTTTGTAGCGGGCTTCGTTCGCCGTCGCTCTGGCTTGCGCCTGCCCAGACGTGATCAGCAGCCGCATCATCGCGAGTATGATGAGCATCGCGATGGTCGCATAAACATTGCCTTCGATCGCGGTGTCAATGTTGATCCCGGTGAAGTTAACGACCCCGTCTCGCACGCTGCGGATATCAATGATCTTTGCCACAATGGACAGAATCACGATCAGTCCAAAGATCCGTGACGTGCTCTTCGAATTGCGATACCTCGATGCGACCCAGAGCAAGCACCCCACGAGTGCGAAGATGCCGCCGGCGTGAAGAACGTACCGGACAGGCATGTACGGCACGCCGAAGAATGCCTTGAGAAGATTCGCTCCAATGATCGTCAGCCATGCGAAGACGAACGCACAGAGCGCAATTCGAGAGTCGCGTTCAACTCGATCTGCAGCCATCTCCACCTCGCTACAAGAAACAGTGCTACAGACCAGTTTGGTGGAATCGAGTTAGCGTGTCGATGCGGCTTCCAGTTGACTGCACAAAGGACGACCAGATACCGGCATCATTCGGCCGAAGTACCGCTCTGGCGGAGAATTTCCAGCGCTTGAGTGACGATTCGATCCTGCCCGTCGCTGAAATCGTCCAGCCTGAACATGGGAATCGGTTGGGCCGGCAGGATGCCGGCCTTCTCAAAGACTTCTCCCTGCGGGCTCTGATACACCTCGTTGGACAAATAGAATTGCCAGCCGTTTGGCAGATGCCGCTCCAGCATGTCCGAATGAATGCCCATCGTGGGCAGGCCGGCCTGGGTCACGTGGGGGAACGCGGTCATGCAGAACGTGAAAATCTCGGCGGCGCTGGCCGTCATGCGGCTGGTCAGCAGCACAACCGGCCGCGTGAATTGCCGGGGGCCTGCCGGCTCGACGGTAACCGTGTGACTGGGTGTGAATGATTCGCCCACCCGGGCCTTCTTGGAGAGCACGATTCGTTTCTCGTCCGCGAAGCGGCTGGCGATGATCAGCGCCGCATCATCCCACCCGCCGCCGTTGAAGCGGACGTCGACGATCATGCCCCGTGCCTCAGCCAGATCGTCGATCGCCTGGTCAATGACTTCGCTCAGTGCGGCAAACTGGGCTTGTGGCTTTTCATCTTCGGCGTATCCCGCCATCGCCATCACACCCAGGTAGCCCACCTGGTTGGGCAACATGCCCCACGTCAACTGATCGTTCGCGCCGGTCGCAGGCGGGCTAGTAAGTTGCCCGGCCAGCGCCTGCCTGCTCTGTGCGATGTAGCCGTAGTACTTCTCGCGCAAAAAACTCATGAAATGGGCGTCCGGCTTTTCGCTGTCGAATTGTTCGCGCCAGTGCCGGACCAACGGAAACTCGGGCGGCCGACGATACTGCGAATAGTCGAACTCGCCGGCTTGCAGTACGACGTGATTGTCCTGCAAGGTGCTCATCATCGAAGCTAGAACGGCGAGCAGTTCTTCGTCGGTCGTCTCAGCCGAGACGCGGGGCCGCCACTTGTCGTACTCGGCCGACCAATCGATTCCCCGCAGCTCGAAGAACGCGTAATTTTCGTTAAACGTGTGCCACACGACTTCAAACAGCGACTCGGGGTCGCCGGCGTCGAGCGCGTCGGTGCAGACATTTGGCAACGAGTCGATCCGCTCGCACCGGATCGGTGCCAGGCTGAAAGGTGCATCGACCCTCAGCGCATCGCCAGACGAGGAGACGCTGAAAACACCCAAATCGTCTAGTATCGAGGCAACTTTGCCGCGTGCGGCCGTCACGGCAGTCTTCGACGTGGTCTCGTACAGCACGTATTCTTCGGGGCCGACATCGAGCACCATGCCGTATCCGATCGATTGCCAGATGCCCGTGAGGTCTGGCGGCGTATCGGCTCTAAGGGCGCCGCTTAACGCCGACAGCGCCAATGCCGCTGATAATGCAAATTGATTCAATCGGCCGATCGGTGTTCGCATCATTTGTGTCCCAGTGTCTCTTTGTCGGGTCTGCCCCGGGGCGATCTTCGCAGTCGGGCAAAGAGATCTATTCGCAGTCCGGCTGTGATTATTGACGTTGCGATTGGGCGACCTTCGAACCCACCATTTCGCCGATTCGAATACAAAATGCCATATCAAGGTTCCATTGACGATCGGTGCACGGTCGGGGAGACGGTTTCTGTAGCTGAATCGCTTCTGTGCATCAATCGCCGATCTCGGACGATTCCGCTGGTCCGATCACGTGTGCGAGCTGTCGGGCGAGCTGATCGATGGCCGCCGTGTACTGGGGCTTCCCGATTCCGTTCACGGTCTCGCCTGGGTCGCTTTCGTGGTCATACAATTCGCGGGCTAGCACACGACGCGTCTGGGCATCTCGCCATTCGGCGTAACGGTATCGATCGGTGCGCATCGAGTAGCCCATGGCCTCCAGCGGATGTTCCCGGCTGGGATACGCTGGCCGTGTGTGTTGTGTAAGCGCGGCCGACTTTACGCTCACCGAGGGGTCCTCCAACACAGGTCTCAAGCTTGCCCCTTCCAGATCACTGGGCGGTTGCAGGCCGCATAGATCAGCCAGCGTGGGATACAAATCCAGCAGCTCGACCAGGGCGCTGGTCCGCTGCCCGCCGGCGTGATTCGGCGTTGCGATGATCATCGGCACACGCGCGTCGAGCTCGAAGTTTGACGTCTTCGCCCACAGCGAGTGCTCGCCGAGATGATAGCCGTGGTCGGACCAGAAGACGATGATCGTATTGTCGCGCAGGTCAAGCCGGTCGAGTTCGTTCAGGACCTTGCCGATCTGCGCGTCGACGTAACTGATCGCCGCATAATAGCCGTGCCGCAGGGCGAGCGTCTCGGCAGCTGTGGGTCTGCCGCCCGCGCGGTTGCGGAACGCCCGCAAAATCTCGCGAGAATCGTGCATCGCCAACGCGGGCACATCCTGCGGCGGATTGGGATTCGCTGGCGGGGAGATGTCGGCGCGGTCGTAAAGGTCCCAGTACTTTTTCGGCGCGTTGAATTGCGAGTGCGGTTTCCAGAATCCCACCGCCAAGAAAAACCGGCTGTCTTTGAGCTCCCGCAGCGTTTCGACAGCTGCCTCGGCCACGCGGCCGTCGAAATACGCATTGTCGGGGACGTCGCGGATTTCGGTCTTGGGGACCCCCGATTCGTCGGGGGGAACCTCGCCATCCACGACGGCTTGATCGGAACCGTGCGTGGCATAGTGCATGATGGCCGGCTCACTCCATGAGACCGGGTCGCCTTTGAAGTCGTCCTGCCGCCAATTGTGAAAGATCTTGCCGACGTTGCGCGCGTGGTATCCGTTGTGTTTGAAGAGCTGCGGCAGCGTGACGACATCCGGGTGGTTCTGGCGGAAGTGCGTCGGCAGGTCCCATACGCGAAGCGTGTCGGGACGCAGCCCGGTCAACAGTGAGGCGCGGGACGGATTGCAGACCGCCTGTTGGCAATACGCCCGCGCGAACAACGTGCCCCGTTTTGCCAAGCGGTCGATGTTTGGCGACTTCGCCAGCGTGTCGCCGTAGCACCCGAGTTCGACGCGCATGTCGTCGACGGCAATGAACAGCACGTTGAGACGCTCGGAGGCCGTGGCTGAAGCCGGTCCTACCAAACACAGCAGCGCAATGGTCCAAGCTCTTCGCACAGTTGCCTCCGACTCGCGCTCTCAATATTGGTGAGTTCGAACGCAGTCTATTCTACCAATACGCCGGCGCATGACCTCGTGCCCAGGTCCATTGCGATGTGGCAGGCACATGTTTCTACAACCGCGCCTCGCGATTCGCTCTCCGCATTGGTCACAGCGCTATGCGTCTACGTCTACGAAACCCGGTTTTCCACGGGTTTCGCGCTAGTTCCGTAGACGACGCGCAGCGGGGCGAGGTTTGGCACCGTCGGCCGGCGGGCACAAAGTCGCCACAAAGAGCACGGCACGGTCCTCCTCGGCTCTCAGCGCTCACTTCTCAATTCCTGGCTCTCCGCACTCCGCCCTTGGCTCACCGGCTCATTCTCTGGCTGGGCAGTCGAGAGACCTGTACCGACCCGTTCGCATTCAATGCGAACAGGCCTCCAAAGCGTCGTCCACTGCAATATATAAACAACTATACACTATATCGCGGTTTCTGCATAGCTTGAGTGATCAAAGGGCGCCCAGGTCGATTCGACCAACAAAGGCCAAAGCGCATCTGACATAAACGCCGCCGGAAGCCGCTCTAGGCCATCAAGGGAAGACGGCTGCGGGACTGTCGGCCAAGCTCTTCAGCGTGTGGGAAATCCAGCTGAGAGCGCATCGATTTCCCTTTCGAGTCGCGCGTTGTCGGCCTGCAAGGCGTTGATTTCGTCTTCAATGGCGGCGGGTGCCGGTGGGATCGCGAATCCGTCATACCGCATCGTGGAGCTGTGTTGAGATCCGGAAGTCGCTGGAGCGGAACGGATTGTTCCCTTCTGCGCAGCTGTCGAATGGACTCCTTCACAGACCGCTTCACACGAACAGGCATCGCAATCTGGCCGGAAATGACTGCAGCCGGATGGGACCAGGAATCCGATGACCAGAGTGGCCAATAGGCTAAATCGTAAGTGAAACATCACCAGCAACCTCCGTGCTTGTGAGTGGAATTTGCGAATGCGTCGCTGTTTCGCTGTATGACTCATCTCGTCCAATTACCCTGCCCGACTTGCTGGGAACTATTGGCAGGGTCCGCCTTTGCCTGTGTCATACAGGCGGCGTTCCCCTGAGACTCCTCACATCCGTCAAACTCTGCGGTTTGGACATGCACTGGTGCAACCGCGGAAACCGGTCCTCAAACGCTGGCGAGCCTAGGATCGGAAGTTTCAGCCATTTCGGAGAAACCCTACAGCCTGCACAATCGGCACGTGTGCACCGACGGCCTGTCGACAAGTGACCCCTCGCGACGGATTCTCGCGAAGCATCTTGAGACTGCCTGTGAGCTGAAGGTTGCGGCTTGATTGGACTTGTCTTCATGCTTGAGCACGGTCGCAGCGCCCGCTACTTTGCGGCGGCGATGTGATACACTGCGCCGCCTCACACGAGATTCAACAGCAGGCTGATCGGGGGAAACAATGACGATCAAGACCAACTCCACCAACAGGTTGTTACGTGCCGCCACTGCATGTGTCGTAGTCGCGCTTGCTCATTTGGCGCATGCCGATGGCAACAAAGTACACGTCTCACCCGCCGAGAAGGTGGGACTGTCGAGCGACCGACTCGAACGCATCGGGGTCGTCATGCGCCGGATGATCGACGAGGAGAAGATTCCCGGTACGGTCACGCTGGTCGCCAGACACGGGCAGGTCGTGCATTTCGAGGCCACCGGTCGGCGTGACGTAGCGAACAATCTGCCCATGCAAACAGACACGATCTTTCGGCTGTATTCGCAAAGCAAACCAATCACCGGGGCCGCGGTGATGATTCTCTTTGAAGAGGGACACTTCCTGCTCTCCGATCCGATCGCCAAATTCTTGCCCGAGTTCGCCAAGATGCGGGTCTATCTCGGCCGAAAAGACGGCGAAGTCGAAACGGAACCGGCGCGCCCCATCACGATCCACCACCTGCTGACCCACACTTCAGGACTCACCTACGACTTTTTCCCGACGCCGGTAGCCCAGATGTATCGAGAAGCGGGCGCCGTCGGCGCCGCGCCCGGCTCGCCGCATGCCAACTTGAAGGAATGGTGCGCGGCCCTGGCGAAACAACCGTTGGTGGCGCAACCGGGGACGCAGTGGAACTACAGCGTGGGCATGGATGTGCTGGGCCGCTTGATCGAGGTTGTCTCGGGCCAGTCCTTCCGCGATTTCCTCAACCAGCGGATCTTCGATCCCCTCGGAATGGTTGACACCGACTTTTTCGTCCCCGATGCCAAGTTGGACCGCTTCGCGGCCAACTACTCGCCTCAACCCGGCGGCGGCCTGCAGCTGGTCGACGATCCACAAAACAGCCCCTACCGTGAACTGCCGGCCCTGGAGATGGGCGGATCGGGGCTGGTCGGCACAGTCGGCGACTACCTGCGGTTTGGGCAAATGCTATTGAACAAAGGCGAGTACCAGGGCCAACGCATCCTGGGGCGCAAAACCGTGGAGTTCATGACGTCCAATCATCTCACCCCCGACTTTCCCGACGACCCCTTGACCAGCCTGTTCGGCGTGATGGGATCGGGTGGCCGGGTGTGGGGCGTCGGCTTCGGCATCACCGGTTCGGTTGTCACGAATCCGGCCACAGCTGGCTTGCCGGTTTCAAAAGGGACGTTCAGCTGGGGCGGTGCTGCGACAACTCACTTCTGGGTCGATTACGAAGAGGACATCTTGGGAATTGTCCACACGCAGCTATTGCCTGATGGAACCTACCCGGTACGACAACTCATGCAGTTGCTGACCTACCAGGCGATCGTTGAGTGACGCAACCGCTGGAGCCCAGCACCGCATTCCGGCAGAACACACGTCATGTGTCGGTCGTGGTGAGCCGTTCGCGTAGTTCTTTGGCGCCGGCCATTTGATCATTCATCTCGATCGCTTCGTCGCACACGCGACGGGCAGCGGCCAAATCGCCGGACGACTCGAGAGCCAGCGCATAGACCAGCACATCCCTCGGTCGGACAGCACGCAGGACCCACTCGGATCACTCTTGCGGGTCGTCAAGACGGACCAGGACGACGTATTGAACCTGATCGGCGCCGTGATGCACTAGCGCCTCGGATTCGTCCTCGGTGAGGTTAAAGACCCCACACTCGAGAATGACGTCGGGGTTCTGACCATCCGCAAAACCCATGGCGACTCGTTGAGATTGCTCGTCGATTGCTCCCTCGATCGAACGCGTGGTATCGGTTGCCGTGTTGTAGAACGTGCCGGCGATGTACCCCTCTTGGCTAACACTCAACTGCAGCAGCATGTTGGCGTCGTTGACGCCTTCTTTGGTCAAGGCGAAGACGCCGAGCGACATCCATTCGATTTGCTCAGCCTGCGCATCACTGACCTGAGGAAGGCTGTCGGCAATCGATGCGGCTTCTTCGTAGTACTCATCGGCTGATGCGTACTGCTGCCCGTCAACGTAGACGACATCGTTGTCGTAATACACATTTCCGCCGCTGCCGTAGCTGTAGTAGTTCGGCTGAGACCACGCAGCGCCGGCAACCCAGCCGGTCAGCGCGCCGGCTGTCGCCCATTTCCACCAATGGCCGGAATCGTAGTTGTGGTAGTGCGCGTAGTTGAAGCGACCACCCTGGTAGTTATTGCCGTTCCACCAGTTCGAGCTGAACGGTCGATTGTCCACGTTTCTGTATCGATCGCCGACGGCGTTGTTGACCCGGTTGCGATCGACGTTGACGGTGTTGCCGCTCCCAATGTTGACATCGCCGCTACGGACGTTGGTCCGATCGCCGACATTCGTTCGACTGCCAACGTTGGTTCGATCGCCGACATTCGTTCGATCGCCGACATTCGTTCGGTCGCCCACGTTGGTTCGATTGCCTGACCCAGGGCGTTCGTTGAGGCCGGGCAGCGCGCCGCTTGAGGGCCGCTCACCGCTGCCGGGGCGTGGCGACTCGGGACGATTCGAGCCGGGACGCGTACCTTCACCTGGTCGGTTGCTGATGTCGGGCCGTCCACTGCCGGGTCGCTGGCCTGCGCCGCCTCGCTCGGAGGGAAGATTCACAAAGTCTCGGCTGCCTCCGGTGGAAGGTCTGCTACTGGGACGTTGCGATGCACCGGTTGATGGACGATTCGATGTCGGGCCACCGGTCGATGTCCGGCCACCGGTCGATGAGCGATTACCACCAGAGCGGCCCGATGAGCGGTCCGATGAGCGGTCCATAGATCGGTTGGAACTACCGGAACGACCGGTTGACTGGCGACTGCTCCCAGATCGATTTGAGGACTGGCCTGAAGACCGGCCGCTGGCTCCCGACGAGCGACTCCCCGACTGCCGACTGGACGAGCCAGATCGACCTGCTGAGGATCGTCCCGACGAGCCACGGCTGCCTCCCGAGGACCGGCTCATCGACGGGCTGCGGCCGCCGCCGGCACTGCGTCCCCCTCCACCTCCTCGTCCACCGCCACGTCCGCCACGGGCAATGACTTCAGGAGGAACGATCAGGGCGATCACGATCAACAGTGTGAGACAGTGCTTGCAGAGTTTCATCGTTCCCGGGTTCCCTTAGCGTAACTTTGTTTCTATCTCGACCGTTTTCAGGCGAGTCGGGTTTCTTGCAATGCGTCGGCAGGGCGTGAACCGCACTTTCGACGGGATCAGGATTGTGGTTCGTCCAGTCTTACGAGAACCATCGTTTGCACTTGATCGGCGCCGAAGTGAACCAGCGCAGTCGATTCGTTCTCGGTCAAGTTGTAGATTCCCGTTTCGAGCAACGCGTCCGGGTTGGCACCGTCGGCGAAGCGAATCGCCGCCCGCTGTGTGCGCTCGTCGACAGTCCCTTCGACGGGACGAGAGAGATCTGTGGACGAATTGTAGAGCGTACCGGCCAGGTAACCTTCGGTGCTCATGGTCAACTGCAGCAGCATGTTGGAATCGTTGACGCCATCCTGGGTCAAAGCAAAGACGCCCAATG
>Ga0315338_1000853_pt1 | contig 50844 bp, 46 predicted proteins | sample ASW8metaG_FD_204518 | JGI IMG/M metagenome (GOLD analysis project Ga0315338, IMG submission 204518) | Ammonia-oxidizing marine archaeal communities from Monterey Bay, California, United States - ASW #8 | ecosystem: Environmental > Aquatic > Marine > Coastal | place: USA: California | collected... | reverse complement strand
TCATCAATCAGAAGAACTGAATACGCTATACAAAAATGGACAGGAAAATGACGTTCCTGAAATACAGATTATTGATAAAAAAGAGATCAATAAACTCGAACCAAATATTAAAGCTGACATTGCTCTACATGTGGGATGTACTGGAATTATTTCCACTCATGATTTAATGGCGCAATTCTATAAAATTTCCCAAGAAAATGGCCATGATTATCTGTTTAAATCCCGGATTATTGATGTTCGGCAGGTAAACAGTGGCTATGAGCTAAATATTGAAAATGCACGAGGTGAGAACGAAAAGGCCCTTTCTCAGTGGGTTATTAATGCTGCTGGGTTAGAAAGTGATTTGGTTGCCCATATGATTGATGAAGATTCCCCTTCCTTGCGATATTCCAAAGGCTGCTATTATAAATTGACGTCCAAGTGGCGTGGAGCCTTTAAGCATTTGATTTATCCGCTACCGGATGAGAAACATGGTTCATTGGGAATACATCTTAGTTTCGATGAAACTAAAATGATGCGATTAGGGCCTAGTGCCGATTGGGTGGATGGAAAAGAAGAAAACTACGATGTGGAAGAATATTTACTTGATCAGTTCTTTTCAGAAGGATGTCAATATATTCGTGGGTTAAATAAAGAAGACTTATCACCTGACTACGCTGGTATTCGTCCCAAAATATGGATGGGTGGCAATCCTATGCCAGATTTTTATATATCCCATGAACAAGAAAAGGGATTCCCAGGATGGATCAATTTAATCGGGATTGAATCTCCGGGGTTGACTTCAGCAATTGCTATCGGAGAGGATATCGCTTCCTGGATTAGATAAATTCCAGTTGTCGCCAAGCCTCATAAACAATTATAGAAACTGCATTGGACAGATTGATACTTCGACCGGCTGATTTCATAGGGATTTTTATTGAATTATATTGATCTATAATTTTTTGAGGTAAACCTGTGGTCTCAGGACCAAAAATAAATGCATCTTCTTTTTCATATTTTAAGTCAGAATATATTTTTTCCCCCTTAGTTGAAATAGAATAAACTGACTGATAATTGATTTTTTTGAGGCAGTCATTTAGACTTTCCCAAATGTTAAAGTCAGTTTTCCTTATATAATCCATTCCTGCCCTTCTCAGGCTTTTTTCATCTACAGAAAACCCCAGCGGTTTAATTAAGTGAAGGTTAAAACCGGTATTAACAGAAAGTCGAATAATATTGCCTGTATTGGGAGGGATTTCCGGCTCGAAAAGAATAATATGGAGCAATTATTTTGCTTTCCCCTGAGCTGAAACGGCAGCGATTTTTTTGGCAACGGTTCCCTGGTCACCAAGGTAATAATGCTTCATTGGATTTAACTGATCATTTAATTCATAAACCAGCGGGACTCCAGTGGGGATATTGAGCCCAACGATTTTTTCATCGGATATATTATCTAAATGTTTTACCAAAGCCCGAAGAGAATTGCCGTGAGCTACAATCAGCACCTTTTTACCAGAATGAATACTCGGTGCAATTGTTTCATGCCAGATAGGGAGAAAGCGATCTACTGTATCTTTTAAGCATTCGGATGTTGGTAATTCAGATGGATCTAAATTACTATATCGGTAATCAAACCTAGGATGTTGTTCATCATCTAATTTCAAAGGCGGTGGTGGTATATTATAACTGCGTCGCCATATGAGCACCTGCTCATCTCCGTACTTTTGTGCTGTTTCTGCCTTATTTAACCCTTGGAGTGCTCCATAGTGTCGTTCATTAAGGCGCCAGTTATACTCAATTGGAATTTCTTTTAAACCCATTTCACTGAGACAGATATCCATGGTCTGGATCGCTCGCTTTAAAACGGATGTATATATAAGATTAAATAGAAACCCTGAATCTTTTAATAATTGTCCAGAAGATATCGCTTCGGCAATACCATTTTTGGTAAGATCAACATCTGTCCATCCAGTAAAACGATTTTCCAAGTTCCACTGGCTCTCGCCATGCCTCAATAATACTAATTTATGCATGATTTATTATTCTACAATTTCCCCCCTTAAAGTATTATAATATTCAAATATAATATGTTTCCCCTCCGTATATGAAAAAAGAAATAAGGGGAGGTAAAATTATTATATTGATTTTTTTGTTTCTGACTTCTTTAGGCCTAATCTTTTTTGGTTGTAAGTCCCATCCTGGATTCGTCTCCACCAATCTTCATTATCCAAATACCACTGGATGGTCTTACGAATTCCAGTTTCAAAGGTTTCTTTTGGCTGCCACCCTAGATCATTTTTTATCTTGGATGCATCAATAGCATAGCGAAGATCATGCCCCGGTCGATCGGTAACATAAGTAATTAAGTTTGCATATAAATCCCCACTATTGCGGGGCCTTAGCTCATCCAATATAGAACAAATGGATTTTATAATATCAATATTTTGGGCCTCATTATTTCCCCCAATGTTATAGGTTTCACCAACATTTCCATTTTGAAGAACCTTATAAATCGCATCGCAATGGTCTTGCACATACAGCCAATCACGGATATTTAATCCTTTGCCATACACGGGTAGTGGTTTCTCGTCAATACAATTAGCAATCATAAGTGGAATAAGTTTTTCTGGAAACTGGTACGGACCGTAATTATTAGAGCAATTGGTGATTAATATTGGGAAATTGTAGGTGCGGTGCCATGCCCGCACTAGATGATCGGATGAGGCTTTTGACGCAGAATAAGGCGAGCTTGGATTATATGGTGAAGTTTCAGTAAAGAATCCATTCTGATCTGAAGAACCAAACACTTCATCTGTGCTTACATGCAAAAACCTAAAATCTGTACTTTTTGAATATTCGAGTGCTACATCAAGTATTGTAGATGTACCTACAATATTAGTATGAATAAAAGACATGGGATCTTCAATTGAACGATCAACATGAGATTCAGCAGCGAAATGAACAATTGAATCAGGTTGAAATTTGGTGATAGCATTTAAAACAGTATCTTTATTGCAGATATCGCCGTGAAAAAATTGATAGTTTGTATTTTTTATAATAGCATTAAGGTTATCTGGATTAGCCGCATAGGTTAATTTATCCAAGTTAAATATTTGGTTATTTGTATTATTAATTTGGTCAATAATAAAGTTAGCGCCAATAAAACCACATCCGCCTGTAACAATTATTTTCATTTAATAATATCCATATTATAAATCGAAAACGAAATTAGGGTAAAAAATGTTTGATAAAGAATGTAAACCTTTTAAACAATAAAAATATAATAAGAACAAAATATTATGGTATTATAGTATAATTTAATAACCACGAAATATTTATAAAAATAGCTATATTATGTTTAAAAAATGTATATTTAGTACACTAACTAGATAATATTAGTGTATTTAACTTATAAAATCTATCTTCTCGAACAATCTTAAAGATTGTGACTCACCAGGCGGAGCCATGCTTTAAATGAAATTAATTATATTAGTTATTTTTAGTTATGGTTTTAAATTAAAGGCATAATGATGTACACAAAACATAAACATTACGTGTGGTTTCTGTATTTATTAGTATTATTTTCACGTATTCACCCTCAATCTGTTCAAGATTTGCGGAAAATGAAGGCTGAATATGAAAAACTCCAAAAAGGAGAAATAAGTTCACAAAATTTAAATACTGATTTGGATGAATTTAATCCCAAAATAGGGACGCCAAACCAAGCTCAAATTATTCCATATGATCTCATTGAAAAAGATTCAATACATATAGGATCATATTATTTTGGATACGATTTTTTTACACAACGTGATACGATTAAATTTTGGGAGAATCTTCCCCCCCCAACTAATTATTTATTGGGACCAGGTGACGAATTGGTTGTCTCTCTTTGGGGTGAAGCACAATTGAGAAAGACATACATAATTTCACGTGATGGAACAATCTATGATGAAAGAGTTGGCCTGTTGTCCATGATGGGAAAAACTATTGATGATAGTGAAGACTTCCTTCTTAATCAGTTTGGTAGAGTCTTTGCAACTCTTAAAGGACCTAAGCCATCTACATATATTGATATATCACTGGGTAAACTGCGTTCAATAAATGTTAATTTTGTTGGTGAAGTTATTTATCCTGGCATTTATCCTGTGCATCCCTTTTCTTCAGTAATCACTGGATTAATTCAGGCTGGTGGGGTTGATACGACTGGATCTCTTAGAAATATTCAAATTAAACGTAATGGGAAGGAATATGCCCTGTTGGACCTTTATGATTATTTAATAAAAGGTAATTTATCAAAAAACATTCAACTTCGGGATCAGGATATAGTAGTGGTCCCTATACGTCAATCTACAATAACGATCGATTCTGCTGTAGTACGCCCAGGTATTTATGAAGCAATACCTGGAGAAACGGTCAAACAAATTATAAGTTATTCTGGGGGATTTAAGCCTAATGCCTCTGGGACGATTGGATTAAAGCGAATTATTCCATTTGATAAACGTAGCGTTACACAATCAAGTATAGAAAATTATTATGTCGATTACACCAATAGTGAATTATTACCGATTCAAAATGGAGATGTCATAACGGCGGAAACTATATTTACAACACTTAACCAAGTAGAAATTATTGGTCAGGTGAAAAAACCTGGAGTATACTTTTATTATAGCGGCATGAGAATCAAGGATTTGATTGAATTGGCAGGTGGATTCAATGATACAAGCTTTTGGAAATCCGTTTATCAGGAACGAGGTGAGTTAGTTCGGCGAAACCCAAAAACTCGATATGAATCAGTAATCGATATAAATTTAAAAAATATTATTAATGGAGATACTGCGCACAATGTGCTTCTACAAAACTTGGATCGTTTTGTTGTCCATGCAAATCTCAATTTTTTTGAAACGGAAAATGTACAGATTCTGGGTGAAGTAAATATTCCCGGGTCTTATCCATTAATTTCAGATAATGAAACACTTAATTCAGTATTAAATCGTGCAGGAAATCTCACATCAAAAGCACTTAAAAACGGCATCTCTATATATCGGGATAAAAAATATATTGAATCAAATAAAATAAAAGAGCCAAAAATAATTAATCAGGATGGGTTAACTAATAATATATATGAAAATAATATATATGAAAATAATATTACCAGTGAAAAGGTGAGAGTTGCTTGGCAAAATCAAAGCATAACTCTCATGCCTGGAGACAGCGTGATTGTTAAAGAGATTACTGGCACAGTTAATATTTCTGGTGAAGTTTATAATCCTGGTTTAATTGAATTCCAAGAAGGAAAGTCATTAAAATATTATATTGATTTGGCAGGAGGGACTACAATTGATGGGAATAAAAATGATGTTATTGTTATTTATGCCAATGGTTTAGTAAAGCCAAAAAAACTATTTAATTCACCAAGGATACACGACGGTTCAACTATTATAGTAAATAAAAAAGCAATTAAAGAACCTTTTGATATCACGACATTTGCCTCCTCTATGCTTTCAATAATTTCTACAACTGTAACTATTTTAGTTCTATCAAAACAACTTAATGCCGGATGAAATTCACTGAACTAGAAAATTTAATGTCTTTACGTGGTATAGATTCACTTGCTGAAATAGCACGACAATTAGAAACAACACCCCAGGCCGTTTCAAACTGGAAGGCTCGTGACCAAGTTCCTCACCATATCGTTATCAAAATTAACACTAATCTACAAGACACTGGTGGTAATCCAGTATCATTGCAATCAACTAACTACGCATCGCCCACTATAAGCCAATTATCACCAAATGTTATTAGTAATGAAACAATCTCTCTATCCAATATTTTACTCACAATGGCCGAACAACTTAAAGTGATTTTATTGGTACCCTTTATTACTGTTTTTCTAACCTTTACTTACGTTCAATTTATAGTTCAACCTAAATACCTCAGTAGTGCCACAATTTTATTACCTGGGCATAAAGACTCAAGCCTTGGTGGTATATCAGGTTTGGCTTCGCAGTTTGGGGTGAATTTCCCTTCTATAGAGTCTGATGTTGATCTTTCCAGTCCAACGCTATATCCGGAACTGCTCAATAGTCGGACCTTTGCAGAAAAAATATTGGACAAGGAGTTCTATACTCAGCGTTACGATAAAAAAATGTCTTTACTAAGTATTCTTACATACGGTGACAAACCTCAAAATTTCAGTCGAAATAAACTAATCACAGAAGCAGTACAAACTTTAAATGATGACTACTTAGATTTTGATCAGGATCCCCAATCAACAATAAGTGTTGTTAATGTAACGGCTTTTGAACCTCAATTTGCAAAAGAACTAACAGATGTTGTTTTGTCAGAACTTGAGTCTCTAAACCGCCAATTTAAAAGTCAATCTGTCGGTGAAAAAACCACATTTATTAATGGTCGCATTGCATCAGTAATTGAAGATCTAGAAGTTTCTGAACAACGTCTGAAAGAATTCAATGAACAAAACCGACAGATTTCTTCACCTACTCTCCAACTTGAGGTGGATCGACTTACGCGCGATGTGGAAGTGCAAGAAGGTATTTATTTGACCCTAAAACAGCAGCTTGAACTTGCTAAGATAGAGGAAGTCCAAAAAATATCCATCATTCAGATCCTGGATAGTCCTCAAGTGCCTTTAGCTCCTTTCAACAAAAATGTAAGGGTTAAAGTCCTATTGGCTGCTTTTTTGGGTGTGATTATTGGTATCCTACTCGGTTTTGTCCGTTCGTACTTTAATAACAGCGATATGGAAGAACGGCGAAGACTCCGACGTATGCGCAATTTTGTTAAGAAAAAAAGTAAAGACATTATCCTAGATCGTCGCATTTCCGGAATTATCAGTATTTTATTACTTGTTGGTCTCCCTTTTTATTTGGGGGGCAAATCACAAAATCCTGTCTTTTTTAATATGTATTCGGTAAAGCTAATGTTATTAAATACGGTTTATGTTATAACATTATTATCATCATCATGTTTGTATATTTACCTATCACGCAAAAAAACTAATTAACTACTATTATTTTCTTATAACTCTTTGAAATTAACTACCTACTGATTTAAGGTTATTTATTACTACTAGACGCAATAGTATAAAAACAAAAATTAGCGTAATTGGCCTTGGTTATGTCGGCCTACCACTTGCTATTGAATTCAGCAAGAAATATCCTACTATTGGTTTTGATAGTGATATAAATCGTATAAACCAACTTAGGGATGGAATAGACAACAAATTAGAAGTTAGTAAAGAAGATTTGGATAAATCCAATCTCTCATATTCAACAAAATCAAAAGATATCGTTGATTGTAATGTGTACATTATTACAGTTCCAACACCGGTAGATAAATTTAATACACCAAATTTATCTCCCTTAGCTACTGCAAGCAAAATGGTGGCCAATGTATTAAAAAAGAATGATATTGTCATATATGAATCAACAGTTTATCCGGGAGCTACAGAAGAATTTTGCGTGCCTATTTTAGAAAAAGAATCAGGTTTAAAGTACAATAATAATTTTTTCTGCGGTTATAGTCCAGAGCGCATTAATCCCGGAGATAAAGAACATAGCTTAACCACGATCACAAAAATCACATCAGGTTCCAATGATGAAACAGCTGATTTTGTTGATAAACTATACAAAAGTATTATCCACCCTGGAACACACAAGGCGTCATCCATGGCAGTTGCTGAAGCGAGTAAAGTAATCGAAAACATTCAGCGTGATGTAAACATTGCCTTGATAAATGAACTATCTATGATATTTAACAAATTAGATTTAGATACAACAGAAATACTAGAAGCTGCTGGAACAAAATGGAATTTCTTACCATTCCGTCCTGGTTTGGTGGGTGGGCATTGTATTGGCGTGGATCCCTACTACCTAACACACAAAGCAATGGGAATTGGTTACAATCCAGAAATGGTATTATCCGGAAGACGTATTAATGAGGGTATGGGTAAGTTTGTTGCTGATTGTACTATTTCAGAAATGGCCAAGTATGGTAAAAACCCGGTAAAATCTAAAATAGCTGTATTTGGACTGACATTTAAAGAAAACTGTACAGATCTCCGCAATACTAAAGTCATTAGTATTATTGAGAATCTTGAGCAATTTAACTGTGATATTATTGTAACAGATGAATATGCTGATATAGATGAAGTGAAAAATAGTTACAATATCGATTTAGTTGCTTTAGATAAAATAGATAAAGTTGATGCAATTATTTTAGCGGTTGCTCATGACAGATACAAATCAATACAAATAGAAAAATGGCAAAGTATTTTTAATGATAAAGGAATTTTCATCGATGTTAAATCGATTTATGAAAAAGATTATTTCAATGGTACAAGTATAAAACATTGGCGTTTATGATTATTTCAATTATTTATCACGAAACTGCACTCTGGAACCTTAAAGTATGAAGTCTAATATCGAGGTCTTTTCGAAGTGAAAATATTAGTTACAGGCGCAGCAGGCTTTATTGGATATCATTTATCAAAATCATTATTAGACGATGGTTACGAAATATTAGGAATTGATAATCTAAATGATTACTACGATCCAAACATCAAGCTCAACAGGCTTAATCAACTAAAACTTTATAATAACTTCAAATTTGATAAAGTAGACATAGCGAATAGAAAATCAATTACCAAATCATTTGAAACGTTTAAACCAAAGAAAGTAGTGAACCTTGCTGCTCAAGCTGGTGTTCGCTATAGTCTTGAAAACCCATATGCCTATATGGATTGTAATTTGGTTGGATTTTTAAATATCATTGAGTTGTGTCGTCACAGTGATGTAAAGGGATTAATCTATGCTTCAAGTTCATCTGTTTATGGTGGAAATAAAAAAATTCCATTTAGTGAATTAGATGAAGTCAATCAACCTCTTGCTCTATATGGTGCTACAAAACGTGCGAATGAGTTAATCGCATTTTCATATTCACACCTTTACAATCTAAATACTACAGGCCTTCGTTTTTTTACAGTTTATGGTCCCTATGGTAGGCCAGATATGGCAATGTTTATCTTTACAAGGAATATATTATCAGATAAACCTATACCAGTTTTTAATAATGGTAACATGAAGAGGGATTTTACTTTTATAGATGATATCATTTCAGGCACAAAAGCAGCTATTGAAAAAAATTATGAATGTGAAATATTTAATCTTGGGAATCATAGAAGTGAACAATTAATGGATGTTATAAAAGTGATAGAAAAAAACCTTAATAAAAAGGCAATCATTGATTTTTTACCAATGCAAGCTGGGGATGTAACTGAAAGTTTTGCTGACATTGATAAAGCGAAGACAATGCTAAAATATAAACCAAAAACAAATATCGATAAAGGAATCAAAAAATTTGTTAATTGGTATTTAGATTATTTTTTGAACTAATTTCTATTTATTATGAAAAAAACTGCTTTATTAAAAAATTTATTAAAGTCTAATAAAACTGAATTTATTATGGAGGGCCACAATGGCCTATCTGCTAAAATTGTGGAGGAGGCAGGATTTAAAGGTATATGGGCAAGTGGATTATCTATATCAGCATCATTAGGCGTAAGAGATAATAATGAAATAAGTTGGACTCAAGTGCTAGATGTTTGTGAGTTTATGAGTGATGCATCTAACATCCCAATATTGTTAGATGGTGATACGGGATTTGGGAATTTTAATAATATGCGTAGACTAGTTAAAAAGCTAGAAGCACTCAATATAGCTGGTGTTTGCATAGAAGATAAGTTATTTCCCAAAACTAATTCATTTATCGGGGGTGAAATGCAACCACTTGCAGATATGGATGAATTTAGTCGCAAAATAGGTGCTGCTAAAGATACTCAACTTGATGAAGATTTTTGTGTTATTGCTAGAGTGGAGTCTTTTATTGCTGGTTGGGGATTAGAAGAAGCTTTGAGAAGAGCAGAGGCATATAGGAAAGCTGGCGCAGATGCAATTCTTGTCCATAGTAAAAAAAGTAATTCTTCAGACATTGAGAAATTTATGGAAGAGTGGGCAAATCGTCATCCGATAGTAATTGTCCCAACAAAATATTATTCTGTACCAACTGATAGATTTGAAGAACTTGGAATTAGTTTAATTATTTGGGCGAATCATACATTAAGAACCTCAATTACTGCTATGCAAAACACTGTAAAGAAAATTTATAATAACAGAAATATTTCCTGTGTTCAAGATGAGATAATTCCAGTTTCTGAAATATTTAGATTACAGGGGGCTGATGAGCTTAAAGAAGCTGAAAAAAAATACTTACCTACTCGGGGGAAAGACTTTAATGTTATTATACTAGCGGCGAGTCAAGGTGACCTTGATGAATTAACTAAAGATATTCCTAAAACCTTACTAAAAATAAAAGGTGGTAAAAACATACTTAAAACTCAAGTGGATTCTTTTAATAAAATTGGCCTCCTTGATGTTTATGTAGTTCGAGGATTTGCAAAAGAAAAAATAACTGAAACAAATTTAAAGACTATTGATAATGATCAATACGAAAATACAAAAGAATTATATTCATTATATTTAGCAAAAGATAAAATAGTTAAGAATACTGTGGTTAGCTATGGAGATATAATTTTTAAGGAGTATATCTTAAATGAATTATTAAATGATAATAGCGATATAACAATTATCGTTGATGCAGATGCTACATTTAATAGAAAGGGTGTTGACTATGTACAAACAGATATACCCTACTCTAATCGAGTTTATTCCACTCCTGTAAGCTTTGTAAAAATGTTAAATAAAATGAAACAAAAAGATATTAACGGTGAATTTATTGGTCTATGGAAAGTGTCAGGCGAAGGTTCGAAGAAGGTACACTCTTCTTTAGAAAAATTAAGTTCTAGATTAGACTTTAAGGAGCTAACATTAATTGATTTATTTAATGATTTGGTAAAAGATACTAAAATTTCTGTAAAGTTTATTAGAGGTTCTTGGTTAGGAATTGAAACGATTGTTGATTTACAAAAGTCTGGAGATTTTTAATTTTAAATACAAATAAATTTGGCGAAGCATTAAAATCTTTAGGATATGATTTTTATAGTGGGGTTCCCTGCTCATTTTTGAAGTATTTGATTAATTTTGCTATCAATAATTGTGAATATGTTGCTGCTTCTAATGAGGGTGATGCTGTTGCTACAGCTTCTGGAGCATACATTGCTGGAAGAAAATCTATAGTTTTAATGCAAAACTCGGGACTGACAAATGCAACATCACCGTTAACTTCTTTAAATTTCACTTTTCGTTTACCTGTGCTTGGTTTTGTTTCACTCCGAGGTGAAAACGGGATTAATGATGAACCTCAGCATGAATTGATGGGAAAAATAACTACAGATATTCTTGATGTCATGAAAGTTAAATGGGATTTTTTAAGCACCAATGAAATAGAAGCTTTTGATCAATTAAAAAAAGCTGACCAATATATAAATAATAATACACCATTCTTTTTTGTTGTTAAAAAAGGAACTTTTAAAGAAGAGCAGCTTCTTGACCAAGAAAAAATCATTAGACAGAATAAATTAAAAATTGAAAAAACTAAATCTGATCAATTACCATCTAGATTAGAAGCTTTATCAATAATAAGTACTTTTAAAGATAATAAGATGGTTCTACTTGCAACTACAGGTAAAACAGGTAGAGAACTCTATGAAATAGAAGATTCAGCTAATAATTTATATATGGTTGGATCATTAGGGTGCATTAGTTCATTAGGTTTAGGCTTAGCACTAGCAAGAAAGGACATTAAAGTTATTGTAATTGATGGCGACGGTTCTATTTTAATGCGGATGGGAAACTTGGCTACAAATGCTCATTATAGTCCTCCTAATATGATACATATTTTATTAGATAATAATAGCCATGACTCTACGGGAGGGCAATTAACAGCATCCAGTCATGTAGATTTTATTTCATTGGCAGCTTCGTGCGGATACAAAAATTCATTTTATGTTCATAATCTTAATGAACTTGAATCAACAATAAATAATTGGGTTTTAAATCAAGGTTTATCATTTATTTGTATGAAAATTAATAAGGGCTCAAAACAAAATTTAGGAAGACCAACAATTAAGCCTAACAATGTGAAGGAAAGATTAATTAAGTTTATTAATTAGTGATCTATATGTTATGATTAAATCTTGGGATTCAAACTTAGAAATTGACTCTGCAAAATATACGATTAGTAGGGATGCCGCTGGAGCGTTGCATAAACTTATTAAGCATTCACAACTTTGTCAAAATTATAAATCAATATTAGAAATACAGGATCTAGAAATATCTAAAGATTTAAAAAGTGTTTTAACTCAAGATTTAATAAAGATAAATACTCTGTTAGAGGATTTATATGGTTTTTTAATACTAAAACCAATTATAGGTTTGAATATTCGCGAACAAGCCATTGTTCCGTGGATTATTTCACAATTAATGGGTGAAACACTTGGTCAAAATTATAATAATGATGAAATATATTTAGTAAATGATGTTGGCGGGAAAATGGAAGATGGATATAGATATTCTAGAACGAATCAAGGGGGGTCAATACATACTGATGGCGTAAATGTAAAAAAACCTTTTGATTATTTTCTACTCCATATAATTAGTCAAGGGTTTTTGGGTGGAGAATCAATTATTGTTAATGGACTAAGTATTTATAATTATTTAAGAAAAAATATGCTAGAAGTTATTGAGATATTATCCGAAGATTTTTTATATGAGTATAAAGGGGTACAAGAAAATAAATATTACACTGAACCGATACTAAAAATTATTAATGATATTCCGATGTGGCGCTATCTTCGTAATTATATAGAAGAAGCTTCTATTAAAAAAGGGTTAGAATTATCTATTGATAAAGTTTGGGCGATGGATTGTCTTGATTCAGTTCTTGAGTCTTCAAGTTTTCAATTAAGATATAGAATAATGAATGGTGAGACCATTTTCGTTAATGACAGAAATATTTTTCATGGTAGAACGTGCTATGTAGATGAAAAAAAATCAGAATATTTTTCGGATATAGACAAACATAGAATAAATGATACAGTTATTAAAAGAACCGGGTTAAGAATTTGGATCAACTCAAATTATTGATCCTATTTATTAATATCTTATAAAAACAGTTATTATTTATATATGAAAAATACAGCTATCATATTAGCTGCTGGTTGCGGTGATCGTTTGCAAGAGCTAACCAAAGATCCTAAATCATTATTAACCATTAATGGTAAATCATTACTTGATTGGCATATAAGTCATTTGAATATTCTTAATTTTAACAAAATAATAATTGTTATTGGTTATAAATCTGAAATTATTAAAAGGCATATAGAGTCTCTTAACTATGAAACTCCAATTGAGTTTGTACAAAATGATGATTTTAGAAATAAAGGAAATAGTTACTCAATGTATTTAGGTATTTTGAATACAAGCACCGTAGAAAATCTATTAGTAATAGATGCTGATTTGATTTATGAGCATAAAGTTATTAGTGATTTTATGAAGGATAAAGAAAATGACTCTATTTTAATCGGGGAAGGATCATTAGAAGATGTAGAATGTGCTAAGGCCTTAGTTGATAATGACGGCTTTATTAGAAAAACAATTGATAAGCGTTTAGTAGAGAATGATGAGTTAATAAATTATAACTTTATTGGTGAAGCGATAGGAATGATAAAGTTTTCAAAATCTAATAGATTTAATATTATTAATGAATGTGAAAAGTTTTTTAATAGCACTAAAAATTTAAAATTGAATTGGGAACATTTAATGAATGAATATTTTATAGATAATCCGATGAGAAGTTGTTTATGTACCTCAAATTATTGGATTGAGATAGATACTAAGGAAGATTTTTTCGAAGCAAAGGAATTATTTAATAATATTAATATAATTACTAAGCAGTAAAAAAATTAATAAAAACTTACTAGTGAGGAGTTTGAGTAATGATTAAAATGCCTGAATTTGATGAACAAACGATGTATGACGCTGAAACAGATTTTAACTTAACTATGACAAATGATCGTTTAGCAAAATTCATCGCACATTATGAGGCAATGAAAATGGTTGAAAATATTCCAGGCTCAATTGTTGAATGTGGAGTTTTCAAAGGGACATCTTTAGTTAGGTTTGCGGCAATACGCAATTTAATTGGAAATAATTTTTCTGCAAAAATAGTTGGTTTTGATATTTTTAGCGATGAATTCCCCAATACCAAATTTGAAGAAGATCAAGAGCAACGAGAACATTGGCTAAAGACAGCAGGTGGAAGCTCGATCGCGGTAAGTCAATTAGAAGAAATATTTAACCATCATGGTGTAAATAATTTTGAATTAATCCCTGGTGATATATGTGAAACTGTACCACTTTATGCAAAAAATAACCCAGGCATCAAAATTAGTTTGTTAAATATTGATTGTGATTTTGTAGAACCAACGTTCTGTGTACTTGACCATTTTTATGATAGGGTATTACAAGGAGGAATAATTTTATTAGATAATTATTCTGGAGAAGGAACTTCTGGAATAAGCTATCATGGAGACACAAAAGGTATTGATGATTATTTTAAAGATAAAAATGTTCAGATTGAACGTTTTCCTTGGGCTGCGAGACCATGCTTTATAATAAAATAGTAACATTAATAATTAGTCGTTTGAGGTATTATGATTAATTGGCATGAAATCTGGGAAAAGAAAGGGAACCTCGAATCAACAGACTTAGTGCTTCTTGATGGTTTTGAAAACCGTGAAATCAATCCTCAAATAATAGCAAATAAAATATCTAATGAATTAGATATAAATAAAAAAGATAGAATATTAGAAATAGGTTGTGGCGCAGGCATGATTGCCCAATATTTAAAATGTAATTATGTTGGAGTCGATTACTCAAAAAGCCTTGTAAAAAAGCATATACAAATATTGAATAATTCTGTTTTGCATGGTCTTGCAAATAATCTTTTATTTAAAGATAAAACTTTTGATAAAGTATTTTGTTATAGTGTTTTTCATTATTTTAAAAATAAAGAGTATGCTTTTCAAGCTATTGATGAAATGAAGAGAGTTTCAAAAAAAATGGTATTTATAGGAGATCTACCATTTAAATCTCACGAAAATGAACATTTGCTATTTGATAAAGAGGAGTTTAGTGATTGGATAGTCACTGATGGATTTTATAATGAAGATAGATTTAATATAAGTTTTAATCATAATTAAATAGATTATTTATAAATAATAAAAATGGTTAAGAAAATTGAAAGAAAAATTCTTTTAAACCCAGGCCCTGTTACTACTACAGATACTGTAAAAATGGCCCAAGTGGTTCCTGATATCTGTCCAAGAGAAAAAGAATTTTGCCTAATTATGTCTGAGGTTAGAAATGATTTATTGAAAATAATTAATGCTAATCCAGAAAATTATGAAACAGTTCTCTTTGGAGGTTCTGGTACTTCGGTTATGGAGGCAACTATATGTTCTGTAATCCCTGCAAATAAATCACTTTTGATTATAATAAATGGAGCTTATGGTGAAAGAATGAAAAAAATTGCTGAAACTTATTCTATTCCTTATGATGTCTTAGAATATGATTCTGGTGAGCCAATTAATTTTATAGAAGTATATAATTACCTTGAAGTCAATCCAAATATTGAATATGTAGCAATGGTTCACCATGAAACTACAACTGGAATATTAAATTCAATAAAAAACTTTTCAAGGATCAAGAAAAAATATGGGAAAATTTTAATTTTAGATGCTATTTCTAGTTATGCGGGAATACCAATTGATTTGAATGATACACCAATTGATTTTCTTATGTCAACATCAAACAAATGTATTCATGGTATGCCTGGTTTAGCGTTTGTAATCTGTGAAAGAATAAAACTTGAAAACCTTAAGGATATTCAAAGACGTTCATTTTATCTTAGTTTATATGATCAGTACAAATCGATGGAAACCTTCGGTCAAATGAGATTTACTCCACCGGTTCAAGTTATATATGCACTTAAGCAGGCAATAAATGAATATTTTGAAGAGGGGGGGGTAAATAGATATAAAAGATTTAAATCTAATGCCATCCTATTAAGAGAGGGACTTAAAAACCTTGGATTTCAATTATTATTAAATGCAAAAGATGAATCAAATATATTAGTTACAGTTCTTGAGCCTAAACATTCTAAATTTAATTTTAATATAATGCATGATTTACTTTATGAAAGAGGGATTACTGTATATCCAGGTAAAATTATGCAAACAAACTCTTTTCGATTAAGCAACATAGGTGATTTATCAAAAGATGATATAAATTTCTTTCTTAAAACATTAAAAAATGTTTTAAGAAAGATGGAAGTAGTATTATAACAAGTTTTTTACTACAATTTAAATGAGAATATTTACTGATAAAGAATTGGAATTGAGAAATAAAGGGCTTAAAGAAATAAAGCAGATTCTTGAAAAAATAAATCTCCCCTTTTTTCTTGTTGGAGGTGTTTTGCTAGGGGCAGTTAGAGATAAGAATTTTATAAAATGGGATTGGGATGTAGAAATTTCGGTATTTTCAGAAATAGCAATTAAACGAATCAGTGAGATTGTTAATCTCTCAAATGAATCAGGTTTTAAAACTACTATTGTGAACCCAGGCAGCAAAAATCTTAAAATAAAATTAATAAAGTATGATAATAAGTATTCCATAGAAGGTTTGTATATAAAAAAAGAATATAGACTTAGAAAAGATTATAAATATCCAGCAAAATTCTTTACAGATTTAACTACTATTAATTTTTTAGGAGAAGATTATTTAGCGCCAAGTCCTACTTCTGAATTTTTAACTTTTGTTTATGGCCCTGATTGGATGACACCTAAAAAAACATTAATTAAAGAAGATTATCTTGGTGAAGATCATTTTAACAGAACTTTTTATGCTAAATTAAAAACCATTCTTAGTAAAAAGATAAAAGAGTTCTTATCATAAAGAATTATAAAATCCAGTTTTTATTATAATATTAATCTCATGTATAAAACTGCAATTATTGGACTTGGGCAAATAGGATACAAAATAGATCAAGATCCATTTAGAAAACTTATTTGGTCCCACGCTAAAGCATATAACGTTCATAATGAATCAGAATTAATTGCTGTTTCTGACCTTGACTTAAAAAACTATAATGATTTTAATAAATATTACCCGCAAATAAATTATTATAATAATTATTTAAAAATGCTTGATACAATTGATTTAGATATCATAAGTATCTGTACACCAACATCGACTCATTTAAATATAATTAAAAACATAGCCAAGGTAAATCCTCCGAAAGCAATTTTTCTTGAAAAACCAATGGGTAAAAATTTAAAAGAAGCAATTCAAATTTCTAAATTATGTAATGATGCTGGAATTATATTAGCTGTTAATTACATGAGACGTTGGGATAAAAATTATGAATCTATTCAAAGTATTATTAATAAAGGTGATTATGGTAGTATACAATCCATAAGTGCTTATGGCTCTACTGCATTATTAACAAGCGCTTGCCACTTGATTGATTTAATGCTTTTTTTTTCAGGAGATATTGATTGGGTAATCGGTGAATTACAGGATGATTATATTAGGCTTGTTCATGATGTGCCCGATCCGGGTGGCGTAGCTTTTATTAAATTTAAAAATAACGCATATGGATTTTTAAAAGGAACTAGTATAAATGAAAAAAATTTTATGTTTGAAATTGATATTATTTTTGAAAAAGGAAGGATTGTAATAAAAGAGCCATGGTTAAAGAATGATTTTGTAGAAATAAATCAGTGGGAATTTTTACCAAGGAATAAAAACGAAAATGTATTCTTTCATACTTTAACTGATAAATCTCAACTTGATTTTGAAACGAAAGAAGAAAGAATGTTGGAAGCTATTACTGATATAAAAAAATGTATTGAGAATAAAATCATAACTAAAAGTAATGATATAAATGCTATGATGGTTCATCAGGTAATTGAAAAAATAAAACATTCATCAATAAATAATAATAAAAGAATTCCAATTGATAATTAAAAAAAATAAACTAGCATTACTTGGTGGGACTCCTGTTAGGCAGAAAGAATTTATTTCAAAACCTATGGTTGATGATAAAGAAATCAATCTAGTAACAGAATTAATGAAAAAAAATCAGTTTTCTAAATTTGTCGGATCACCAATCCCTGGTACTCATGATATTTTATATAAGAAAAGTAAAAACCTGGCAATTAAGAATATAAACCCAAATATTCTAGGTGGTGAGTATGTCAGAAAATTTGAATCACTTTGGTCTCAATTAACAAATACTGATTATTGTATTTCTGTAAACTCTGCTACTTCAGGATTGACTACAGCATTATTAGCATTAGGGCTAGAGCCTGGAAGTGAAGTTATTACGACACCTTTTTCTTTTTCTGCTACTTGTGCTTCAATTATTGCAGCAAACTGTGTTCCAATTTTTTGTGATATTGATCCGGATACTTTTTGTATTTCACCCGAAAAATTAAAAGGTTTGATTACTGAAAAAACAAAATGTGTTTTAACAGTTCATTGGTGTGGAAATGCTGGAGATTTGGACAAAATCAATTCTATTTGCAAAGAAAAAAATATTTTCTTAGTTGAAGATGCTGCTCAAGCTCCAACCTCGCTGTATCAAGGTAAACCAATTGGCTCTTTTGGGGATGTAGGAGTTTTTTCATTCAATGAACCGAAAAATTTAATGACTGGTGAAGGTGGTATAATTACAACAAATGATCGAGGCATTGCAATTAAATGTAGATTAATAAGAAATCACGGAGAAGCAATAGTAAATGATGATTATAGCGATAAAGATTTATTAAATATTGTAGGATATAATTTTAGGTTAACTGAAATACATGCTGCAATTGCTTACGTTCAGGTAAAGAAACACCGAAAAATTAATGAAATAAGAAAGAATAATTATCAATATCTAGTAGATAAAATTAATAATGATTTATCAGATTATTTAATACCCCAAAAAATAACACATCCTGAATCCTATTATGCATATACTGCTGCATTTAGATGGAATTATAAACTAACTGGCATTCATAGAGATATTATTGCTGAAGCTCTTATTGCTGAGGGGATAGCAGTTTTTAAAGGTTACCATAGATTAATGTGTGACCATCCGATGTTCAAAAGGAAAATAGCTTTCGGCAGTAATAATTTCCCTTGGATAGAAAATAGCGTTAATTATCTAGAAACAGAAATCCCAAATACTCGAGAGCTTGTTAACCAAGAGTTTTTGGGATTTCTGCAGATGGGATATCCTAATTCTGAGAGTGATATGGATCATATAATTAATGCTTTTCTAAAAATAATAAATAATTTGAGTAAACTCAAAAAATATCAAATATCAAACCAAGAGTTAAACATAGGGAGATAAATGAGTAACGTTGTAGGTATTATTCCAGCTAGAGGTGGATCAGTAGGTGTGCCTCTAAAAAATATTAAAAATTTAAATGGTTATCCATTGATTAAATATACAATTCAAGCTGCGTTAGATTCAGATTCCTTGGATAGAATTATTGTTTCTACTGACCATGATGGAATTGCTTCGATATCGGAAAGTTTGGGAGCAGAAGTTCCATTTAAAAGGCCTACTGATATTTCAGAAGATGTAGAAACTGAATTAGTTTTACAACATACGGTAAAATATCTAGAAGACGAGGAGAACTACGATATAGATGCCGTTGTTCTGCTGCAACCAACCTCTCCATTTAGGAAAGCAAAAACAATTAAAAAATGTGTAAAATTATTTAAGGAAGAACCAGATGCTGATTCAATAGTAAGTGTTAATAACGTTGAAGGATATAGACCAGAATGGATGCTAAGTATAGATGATAACCAAAAAATAACACCTTATAACACTCCTTTTTATCATGATGAGCTTCCAGTAATTAAGCTTGTAGCTAGGCAGAGTTTCCCCGATTTATATAGACAAAATGGTTCTGTTTGGGTAACGTCAAGAGATTTATTAATGAATCATAATCTAGTAATTGGTCCTAATGCATATGCAGTTATTACTGAAGAAATTGAGGCAGTAGATATTGATACACATGTTGATTTTATGGTTGCTGAATCATTAATGAAAATAACAGCCAATGACTAGTTATAATTATGATATCAAATTAATTATATATGATTTTGATGGTGTTATGACTGATAATAAAGCTTTATTATTTAATGACGGTTCAGAGGCAGTATTTATTAATAGATCTGATGGGCTTGCAATAAGCGAAATAAAAAAATTAGGATTGATGCAATACATAGTTACTACTGAAAAAAATAAAATAGTTCATAAAAGAGCTGAAAAGTTAAAAATTCCAATTTATTCAGGAATTGATAATAAATTAAGTTGTATTAAAGAAATTATCAGAGAAGAGAATGTGTTAAAAGAAAATGTAATGTACATTGGGAATGATATTAATGATCTAGAGGCAATGCTTTATGTCGGGTTACCAATTTCACCAAATGATGGGCACAAATCAATCAAAGAAATATCAAAATTTGTAACAACAAAATCAGGTGGAGATGGTGTAATTAGAGAAATTTTTGATATTTTTTTTGTAAAAAGAGATAATTAAATATATATATGGGGGAAAAATCTCATTAATCAAGTGAATAATATTTTTTCAATCAAAGGATTAGTCGCAATAGTTACAGGAGCATCAAGAGGAATTGGGGCAACTATAGCAAATGGATTAAATGAAGCTGGCGCAGATGTATATGGTATAGGTAGATCAAATGTACCAATAATGGAACAAGAAGAAATATTATATAACTATGAAAAATGTGATATAAATAATACTGTCGAATTCAAAAAATTTTGCAAAAATATTTTTAATGTTACTGGAAGGATAGATATTTTAGTTAATGCTGCTGGTATAAGCATTATTGATAATGAAAGGATGGATTATCTTGATTATTTTGATAATACGATTAAAACTAATCTAAGATCTGCTTTCTCATGCTCAAAAATAGTATCTGACTATATGTTTCTTTCAGAATCTGGTGGATCTATAATTAACATTACAAGTATTGCTGGCCAAATAGGGTTTCCAAATAACCCAGCCTATGTGGCTTCAAAAGGTGGATTACAGATGTTAACCAAAGCGCTAGCAATAGATTATAGTAAAAAGAATATTAGAGTAAATAATATTGCACCTGGGTATATCAAAACATCAATGACTGAAGAAAGTTTTAAAGATAAAAAAAGAATGGAAAATAGAAAAAATCATACAATTCTAGATAGATGGGGCAAGCCTGAAGATCTTATTGGTGCTGCAATATTTTTAGCGTCTAAAGCCTCTAGCTATGTTACAGGTACAGATTTAATTGTTGATGGTGGCTGGTTATCTAAAGGATTAGTAGAATAATAGATAGTAAATCAAATGTATTAGATAAAATTGGGTTTATCCAAGGTAGATTATCACCAAAGATAAATAATCTCATTCAAGCTTTCCCTTGGGACTATTGGCAGGATGAATTTGCAATTGCTAAAGAACATGATTTTAAAATCATAGAATGGACTTTAGATCAGCAAAATTTATATAAAAATCCGCTTATGACCGAAAAAGGCCGCAAAGCAATAAAATCACTAATGAAAAAAAACAATATTTCAATTTTTTCATTAACAGGTGACTGTTTCATGCAGGAGCCTTTCTATAAAAATATTGGTAGGATAAAAGAAAATTTATTAAATGATTTAAAGAATATTATTTTTTCTTGTGGAAAGTTAAAAATTCGATATATAGTATTTCCTTTAGTAGATAACGGTAAAATAGAAAATGATTTGCAGGAAAAAAATCTAAAAAATGGTTTACTTTCAATTGAAAGTTTATTGAAAAAAACTAATGTAAAGATATGTTTTGAATCAGATTTTATACCAGTGGAATTGGGTAATTTTATTGATCAATATAAAACTGAACATTTTGGTATAAACTATGATATTGGAAATAGTGCTTCACTTGATTATAACATAGATGAAGAAATTTCAACTTATGGTCATCGAATTATGAATGTTCATGTTAAAGATAGACAAATTCATGGCACCACAGTGCCACTTGGAGATGGCAATGCCGATTTCCCAACTGTTTTTCAGGCTTTGAAAATTTCAGGTTATAAAGGCAACTATATTTTACAAACTGCGAGAGCAGGAAATGATGACCATGTTGGAGTTTTAATTAAATACAGATCTCAGGTATGTAAATGGATAATTTAAATGGATTATAATTAATGAAAATGGGATTGCAAGGGCAGTCGGTTTTAATAACTGGATCTTCTCGTGGTATTGGTCGTGGTATTGCTGAAGGATTTTTAAGAGAAAAAGCATTAGTTATTATCACTGGTCGCGATAAGAAAATACTGGAAAATACTGCTTTAGAATTATCTAATCTCTATGGAGAGAATAAAATATTGTATTTTGTAGGCGATTTAAAATTATCAGAAAATTTAAAATCACTTAAAAATTTGATCGGAGATAAAGTGGGTAGGATAGATCATCTTGTCTGCAATATTGGGGATGGGAAATCTGTCTCGCCACTAAATGAAAATGTATTGGAATTTCAGCGAATGTTAGATATTAATCTTTTAAATGCTGTTGGGGTTGTTGATGAACTAATGGCTTTAATAAAAAAGTCTGCCAGCAAAAAAAAATCATTTACTAGCATTACTTTTATAGGCTCAATTTGTGGTTTAGAGGCTCTTGGCTGTCCGATTGCATATTCTGCAGCAAAAGCTGCTTTAGTTAGTTATGTAAAAAACATTTCATTTCCTTTAGGGAAAAGAGGGATTCGTGTTAATATTGTTTCTCCAGGTAATATTATGTTTCCAGGATCAACTTGGGAGAAAAAAATTGAAGAAAATTCGCTTAAAGTTGAAAAAATGCTAAAAAATGAAGTGCCATTACAACGTTTTGGAAATATTGAAGACGTTTCTAATGTAGTTGTATTTCTGGCTTCAGAGCGTGCTAAATTTATAAATGGTGCTAATTGGGTAGTTGATGGAGGTCAAACACATTCATAAATATGGTTTCTTTAAAAGAATCATTTTATTTGGAAGATAGGGTGGCAGTCATAACTGGTGGGGCAGGTATATTAGGAGAAAAGCATGCTGAAGCTATTGCTGAATTTGGCGGAATTCCAATTTTGATTGATATTGATAAAACAAATGCCCAAAAAAAAGCAGATAGCATTTCAAAGAAATATGGAACTAAATGTGAATATTTTCATTGCGATATAACAAATGAGAAACAAATTATAGATATTAGGGAAAAACTATTAAGTAAATACAATCATGTAGATATTCTAATTAATAATGCTGCGATTGATTCTAAGGTTGAATCAAAAAGCAAAAAATCACAATCCAGGTTGGAATCTTTTTCTTTAGATCAGTGGAATCTTGAAATTTCTGTGGGATTAACGGGGGCAATGTTATGTAGTAGAGTTTTCGGTGAAAATATGGCAAAAAAAGGTAAAGGAGTCATCTTAAATATCGCTTCTGATCTAGGAGTAATTGCCCCTGATCAAAGGATTTATAAAAAAAAGGGTTTTCCCGATGCTCAACAGCCGGTAAAACCAGTTACCTATTCTGTAGTAAAACATGGATTAATTGGATTAACTAAATATTTGGCGAGTTATTGGGCTAATAATAACGTACGTGTTAATGCAATCTCTCCCGGAGGTATTTATAATAATCAAGATCCTGAATTTGTTTCAAAACTTACAAATCTTATTCCCATGGGGAGAATGGCTCAAAAAGATGAATATAAAGCTGCAATCATTTTTTTGATTTCAGATGCTTCATCTTATATGAATGGAGCTAATCTAATTATTGATGGTGGAAGAAGTATCATATAATATGTTTTTATTAATAAAAATTAAATAAAGAAGGAGCAATTATGAGTGTATTTATAACTGCTGAAATAGGTATTAATCATAATGGTGATATCGATATAGCTAAGAAATTACTTAAAGTAGCTTCCAACGCTGGGTGCGATGCAGTGAAATTTCAAAAGAGAACGATTGAAGATGTTTACTCGCCGGATGAACTTGACGTGCCAAGAGAAAGCCCTTTTGGTAATACAAATAGAGAGCAAAAGAACGGCCTTGAATTTGGAAAAGAAGAATATGATGAGATTAATAAATATTGTAAAGAATTAAATATTGAATGGTTCGCTTCAGCTTGGGATTTAAAAAGCCAAGATTTTTTAAATCAATTTGATTGTAAATACAATAAAGTAGCTTCTGCTATGTTGACAATCGATGATTTAGTTGAAAAAATTGCGAGTGAGGCAAAATACACTTTTATTTCAACCGGTATGTGTACACTGGATGAATTGGACCGAGTTGTTGATATTTTTAAGGATTCTGATTGTCCATTTGAATTAATGCATTGTAATAGTTCCTATCCAATGGAAAATAAAGATGCAAATCTAATAGTTATTAAAACTTTACGGGATAGATATAAATGTAAAGTTGGGTATAGTGGTCATGAAAGAGGTCTTCAAATTTCATTAGCAGCAGTAGCAATGGGCGCGACATCAATAGAGAGGCATATTACCCTAGATGTAAGTATGTACGGATCAGATCAGTCGGCATCTATTGAACCAAACGGCCTTGATAGATTAGTTAGAGATATAAGAATTATTGAAGAAGCGCTAGGGAATAAAGAAAAAACAATTACAGAAACTGAATCTAAGATTAGAGAAAAGTTAGCAAACCCGTACTGGTTTAAAAATAAAACATAATGCACAAATCATTAATCAATTTTGGGTGATGGTAATAAAAAATTATCACTGTAAGAAGTTGAAGTTATGGAACAATTAAGAGGGTAAATACTTTTAATTCATTAATTTTTTGTAGTTGTAAGCTACTTTTCGTTAAGCATTAACTTCAGAATTATAGACTGAAATAATTAATCCCAAAAATAATGCAAATTTCCTGTCAATTATGTAAAACTAAGAATTATTCGGTAATCTTTACTAAATTAATAAAAAAAAATATTAATATCGAGATCGTAAAATGTGATTCATGTGACTTTATTTTTAATAATACAATAATTGAAGATGAAAGATTAAAAAAATTTATTTTTTATGATTATTATAAGTCAAAAAATGTAGGGCATACTATTGATAAAAGATTTATAAAACATTTTAAGAAACGCGCGAAGAATCATATTAATCTTATTGCAAAGTTTTACGGCCCTAGGTTTAATGGCTCAGTTTTAGATGTTGGGTGCGGTGCTGGAATTTTTTTGAATGAAATGAGAAAAAAAGGATGGGATGTTTCTGGAATAGAGCCAAGTAATGAATGCTATGAGTATGCTACAAAAAATTATAATCTCAAAATATATAGAATGCTATTTGAAGAATTTGACAAAAGTGAAAAATTTGATTTAATATACTTTTCACATATATTCGATGATCTGAATGATATTGTAGATGTAATTAATAAAACAAAAGAGTATTTAACAAATAACGGCAAAATATTTATTGAAGTACCCAATTACATTAGAGATAAAAAATTTAAATTGGTTAAAGATGGGGACTTAATTGAAAATAAATATTATTTTTCCCGCTCATCAATCAAAAATCTTCTTGAAAAAAATGGGTTAATTATAGAAAAATTGATTTCTTATGAACCTATATATTTAAATACTATAGTCCAATATTTAGTGAGCCCCATGGGTCTCTTAAAAAGAATATTTTTCTTTTCAAACTATAAGTCTCATATAAGATTAATCGCATCTAATGTTTAATTTCGATATTTCAATTATTAGCTAATTGTCATTAAAAAATAAAATCTTCGATTTTTTACCAGATCTTTCTGAGCAGGAAATAATAAATGCTCATAAAGAAGTAATTGGTATGATAACAAAAAATCAAGAATTAATTCCTGAAGAATACTCAAATTTTAATCTAATTGAAATAATAATGCCAAAGGCATATGGTTACCATACCGGATTTGATGTTATTTATAAAAGGTACAAAAAACTTTCAAAAATATTAAACTTGGTTACAAAAAATAAATCTATTTCAAATAAAATCGCGTATAAAATCATTAAAGCTCATAATGATGTAAACTTGGCGTATTATGAAAATAATAAAGATGAGATGATTATTGATTCTTCGAATATAGACAATAATCGAGTTTTTAATGAAAAATATAACAGTTTGTTTTTTGCTAACGCTCAGTCATATTTGCGAGTTATGTCGCTTTATATGCAAAAAAGTAATAATCGCAATTTATTAATTATACCAAAATATTTATCTGATGTTCAAATTCTAAATAATTTTGATTTATCAACAGTTTTCTTTTATGAAGATTTTATGAATGATGAAATACTCATAGAATATAATAATGCAAAAAAAACTTTTTCTAATATATATAATGACAATCAAGATAAATTAAATGATTATTTTACTATTGAATTGAAATCGTTTTTCCCGATAATAAAAAATGGTTTAAAAAACATTTATTATTATTTATTACCTCAGGCTGTATTATGTTATTTAACAAATAGGGAAATATTTAAAAAAATAAATGTGGAAAATATAGTTGGTGCAAGAGTAAGAAAGATATTTGATCGTGCATTTTATGAGTCATCAAAAGAATATGATATAAATAGATATGTTTTATTGCACAGCAATATTGGGAATGACACAAATTTTATACATACCATGGGGAATTTTAATGATATTACTGGCGTCTTTAGTTGGGGTGATCAACAAAAACGTATCATTCAAAACGATATGTTTTCAAATGTAGGTAAAATTTATAGCACAGGTTCTCCACTTTTTGAAAATGTTTTTAATGAAAAAAAAAGTACAAATAAGAAACGAATCCTTTATGCCGCAACAAATAATGATTTTTATGAATTATCTGAAGTTGCAAAAGCAGTAAAGATATTTAATGGAAAAATACAACTATTGATAAAGGTTCACCCTGGTGATCATTCAGAACCTTATAAAAAATTTTGTGATAAAAAGTATATATCATTGATTACTGGAGACAAAATATTAGAAGATTTATTACCTAATGTAAGTTTATTGATTACAACAATATCAGAATCCGCCTTGCAGGGGATGTTATTTAAAATTCCTACTTTAATGTTACTAATAGATAATAAATGGGAATATTTAATGAAATCATTATATGCCTTTGATAAAAAAGAAGAAAAAATATTGGTTATTAGAAGAAAAGAAAGAATAAAAGAAAAAATAAAAAATATAATTTTTAATGACGAAGAAAATAGGGTTCATTTAAAAGAACAAAATAAAATTTTTAGTAGAAGAATTTTGGTTCATAACAATCCTAGCTCAGTAAATATTATAGATGAATTACTTAATTAAAGAGAATAATAATGTTTTATAAAATCATGCAGTTTTTTAGAAGGCTAGATTGGTTTATTTCTAAAAGAATATTAAGAAAATCAATAATTAGAAGAAAACTCAATGAATTTGATATGTATTTGGACCTTATAACACCAGGTATTTCAAAAACTTTAGCAATCTATAAATCCCGTGAAGATGATATGATTAATGTAATAAAAGAAGTTTTAAAACCAGGAATGAAAGTGATCGATTGTGGTTCTAATATTGGTTTTTATCCACTACTAGAAGCGAAGATACTTAAAGGCAAAGGTCAAATTCATGCATTTGAACCAGACCCAAGAAATTTTAAAATTCTTGAAAAAAATATTAAGCTTTTCAAGAATGGAAACTTTATTAAGCCATATCAGAAAGCAATCTCAAATAATAATGGTATAGAACAAATGTTTATCGCTTCAATGGCTAATTTGAATAAGCTTTCTTCAATTGATAATGACAAATTTTTAGCTAGGCATGATGTTAATGAAATTATAGATGTTGAGGCAATTACAATTGATACATTTTGCGAAGAAAATGGAGTTGCTCCTGATTTTATTAGGATGGACATTGAAGGTTATGAAGTAGAAGTTTTTCAAGGAATGAAAAACATATTTAATAATGCTAAAGCCGGTTTCATGATAATGTTAGAGCTTCATCCGCATGCTTATTCAAATGAAAGAAGTTTTGCAAAAGAATTAGAATATTTATTTGAATTAAATTTTATTGGTAAAATTCTCATATCAGCTGGAGAACCAGTTCCACCGAAATATGAAGAATTGGGCTATGCTCCTGATGAAAAAATAGTATCTGATGGTTTCCTTAGAGGTATTTATAGGAATGTAAAAACTAAAGATATAATACCTTTAACATGTATGGAGCCAAAAGCCAGTAGATATATTTTATTGCAAAAAAAATAATTTTTTTGAAAAAATTAATTGATTATTTATCGTTCGAATTTTTAAAATTATTGAAACATAATAAAAATGTAATTTTAAATCAGATATATAGTTCTTTAAGCTTTGTTGTGAATGTTATTGTCTCCATTTTCACTATAAAGTTAGTGACTACTTATATTAGTCCTGATAGTTTCGGTATATATCAATATGTTTTATCTGTATCAGCTCTTTGTACTATAAGTACAATCTCAGGAATTAATAAAACTATTACAGGATATGTGACCAAAGGTTTTCATGGAACCGTAAAAGTAAGTACCGTAATGAGCGTAAAAACAGGAGTTATTGGAATATTAATATTAATCGGTTTTGGGCTTTATTCATTTTATGTAAAATCTAACTTACTAGAATCAACACTTTTTTTCATCGCTGCTATATTTTTTATACCGTACCGCATTTTCCCAAGATATCAATCTATTCTTGCAGGCCTTAATAAGTTTAAAGATAAACTGTTGATGCAATCGGCATTTACTATTTTTAATTTAGCTTTAGGTTTTATTGTTTTGGTAATTTTTCATCAGGATATTTTAGTATATGCTCTAAGTCAATTAGCTTTTCAGAGTTTTTGTTTTACCTTTTTTTTTATTATTACATATAAAAAATTATCAAATAAAAATATTGATGATGAATATTTGAATCATTCTTTGATTATCTCTTTAATTGGTTTGGGTTCTGATATTATTGTTCCAGGAATTCAGATATATCTAAACTATGCTCTTGGCCCATCTTTTTTAGCACTTTATGCAATCGCAAATAAAATGACTTCCTCAATAGGAGGTGCAATCAAATCAATTGTTAGCCCGGTAGTTATAAAATTGGCTAGTAAAAGTGAGGTTGAACACAAAGAAGCGGTTTTTAGATTAATCCCATTGTTATTATTATTTGGTATAATTATTTATGGGTTTGTTTTTCTGGCAATTGATATAGTTGGTCCATTATTAGTAGATAAACAATATAATGATAGTCTCTATTATGCAAAATTACTCACTCTAGTACTTATTTTTTCTCCATTATTTGCTATATTAAGGGGAAATATTTTGTTTGAAAAAAATAATAAAGGTTATGCTTATTCTATTTATGCTGAACAGGGGTTTCAATTGATTGGTTATGTAATTTTTATTTCAAAATTTGGTATACCAGCTATAGGAGTTGTCAATTTTTTTGCATCTGCATCAGCAATAGCTATGATGTTATTTTCAATAAAAAAACTCGATATATGATTGTTTTTTTTAACAAAAACTAATTATAATTATAATTTTAACTAATATATAATATGTATATACTTGGAATATCAGCATTTTATCATGACAGTGCAGCCTGCTTAGTAAAAGATGGCCAAATAATAGCAGGCGCACAGGAAGAGCGCTTTACCAGAAAAAAACATGATCAAGCATTTCCATCCAATGCAATTCAGTATTGCTTAAAAGAAGCGGGAATTGAAGGAAGTGATTTGGATTATGTTGCGTTCTACGATAAACCTTTCCTGAAATTTGAACGGATATTAGAAACATATCTTGCTTTTGCGCCAATCGGTATCAAATCTTTCTTGAAGGCGATGCCGTTATGGATCAAGAAAAAACTGTGGATTAAAGAGCTAATCAAGGATGAACTGAATTATTCCGGAAAAATCATTTTTCCCGAACACCACGAATCCCATGCTGCATCAGCGTTTTTCCCTTCTCCCTATCAGGAAGCAGCCTTTATTACAATGGATGGTGTTGGGGAATGGTCCACATCCAGTTTTGGAATTGGTAAGGGCAACCAGATTAGATTACAGGCAGATATTCAGTTCCCCCACTCACTTGGGTTGCTTTATTCTGCTTTTACTTACTATACAGGTTTCCGTGTGAATTCTGGTGAATACAAGATAATGGGGTTGGCGCCCTATGGAGAAGCAAAATACAAAGATTTAATTTATAAACATTTGATTGATGTAAAAGAAGACGGCTCGTTTAAGATGAAAATGGATTACTTCAATTACTGTGCTGGCTTGACAATGACCAGTAAAAAATTCCATAAACTTTTTGGCGGTCCTCCGCGAAAACCCGAAAGCAAACTAACTCAAAAGGAAATGGATTTGGCGCGGTCAGTTCAGGAAGTAACGGAAGAAATTGTAATGAAAATGGCAAAGCACATCAGAAAAGAGACCGGAATGAAATATCTTTGTGTTGCAGGTGGCGTGGCTCTGAACTGTGTTGCTAATGGGAAATTATTACGATCTGGGTTATTTGATGACATCTGGATACAACCTGCGGCGGGGGATGCCGGAGGAGCTGTTGGTTGCGCTTTGTTTACATGGTATCAGTATCTTAATAATCAAAGGAAGGCAGATAATAAAATCGACTTTATGCATGGTGCCTATCTTGGCCCTGCATTTAAAAACGGAAGCATTGAATCATTTCTCAAAAAGAACAAATATTCTTATCAAACTCTTACTGATGCGGAATTACCTGAGAAAATAGCGGATTTAATTGCGAAACAAAAAGTGATCGGCTGGTTTCAGGGAAGGATGGAATTTGGGCCAAGAGCATTAGGCTCTAGGACGATTATCGGTGATGCCAGGTCACCTGAAATGCAGAAAACAATGAATCTAAAAATAAAATATAGAGAAAGTTTTCGCCCCTTCGCACCTTCAGTGAGAGCAGAGAATATTTCTGATTATTTTGAGATCGACCGTGAAAGCCCTTATATGCTTTTGGTTGCCAATGTGCAAAAAGATAAACAGGTAAAAATGTCAGATGAACAAAAGTCCTATTTTGGTCTTGAAAAGCTGAATGTGGTTCGTTCCGAAGTACCGGCAATCACTCATGTGGATTATTCTGCCAGGATTCAATCGGTGAATAGAAAAACAAACCCCCGCTATCATGAGATGATCACAAAATTCAACGATAAATATGGGTGCCCCGTAATAGTAAACACATCATTTAATGTTCGGGGTGAACCCATTGTTTGCACACCGGAAGATGCTTATACTTGCTTTATGAGAACACAAATGGATTACCTGGTAATGGGGAATTACTTGTTGGATAAGAAGAAACAAAAATCACTAAAGGGAGATTCTGACTGGCAAACAGAATTTGAATTGGACTAATTATAGTAATATGGAAATACATAGAAATTTGTCAATCTGTCCAGCATGCAATAATGATAAACTCAATGAACTAGATGATATAATTAAATGTACAAATTGTGGTAGAGAATATATCATCAGAAATAATATTCCATTAATGTTTCTTCCAAATGATTGGGATAATTCAAAATATGATGTCTCTGAAATAGTGAATCAATTTTATGAAAATACTCCATTCCCAAATTATGAAGATATGGAAGGAATAAATGATTTGGTTAAAAAATCAGAAATGGGTTACTATTCAAAATTCTTAAACGAACAAATTCCATTTAATGTAAACGTATTGGAAGTAGGCTGTGGAACTGGACAACTAGCCAATTATTTGGGATTGGCATCAAGAAATGTTTTTGGAACAGATATGTGTTTAAACTCGTTGCAGTTAGCGGAAAAATTTCGATATAAAAATAATATCAATAACACAAAATTTTACCAAATGAATTTATTTAATCCAATATTTCAAGAAAATAGCTTTCACCTTGTAATATGCCAGGGCGTGCTTCATCACACCAGTAATCCTTATTTAGGGTTCCAATCCATTTCTAAATTAGTTAAACGGGGTGGGTATGTAATTATTGGTTTATATAATAAATATGGTCGTTTGATAACAGATGCTAGAAGGGTTTTATTTAGAATTACTAGAGATAAACTCAAATTTATTGATCCACGATTAAAGAAAACTGATAGGGGTAAATCAAAAAGAGAATCCTGGTTTAAAGACCAGTATAAACATCCACATGAATCAAAGCACACAATTGGAGAAGTTTTAAAGTGGTTCAAAAAAAATGATTTTGAATTTGTTAATGCAATACCTAAAGTAAGACCGTTTAGTCCGATTACTATAAATGAAAAATTGTTTAGATTGAATCCAAAAGGTAGTTCGTTTGATCATCTTATTGTTCAGTTGGGTTCAATAATAAATGGGTATAAAGAAGGTGGATTATTTATTATGATAGGAAAGAAAAAATGATAAATCAATTAATATCAGAAATAAAAACAACAAGAAAAGAAATAAAGAATTTTGGTATAACCATAGGATTAATTTTGCTGGTAATCAGTGCAATTCTGTTTTGGAAAACTAATACATCTTATCTTATTTTGATAATCATTGGACTTGTTTTATTAGTAAGCGGTCTGACAATTCCTATTATTTTGAAACCGATCTATTTTATATGGATGGTTTTTGCCACAATCCTTGGGTGGATTATGACACGTGTGATCTTGAGTTTATTGTATTATGCGATTATGACACCAATTAGATTGATTTCAAGATTATTTGGAAAACAGTTTATTGAATTAAGATGGGATAAATCAAAAGGGTCTTATTGGAATTATCGCTCAAGCAAAACGGAAATAGCTAGTTATGAAAAACAGTTTTAATAAATAGGAGTAAAAATGTCAAAAATTTCAATTATAGCGGAATTCTGGGACTTTATGAAACACAGAAGAAAATGGTGGTTAACGCCAATTATTATTTTTCTTGTCTTATTTAGTGTATTAATTGTCCTTACAGAAGGCTCTGCTATTGCACCGTTTATTTATGCGTTGTTCTAACAAAATAAGATTTAACAAATACAAAACCAAATTATTGAAAGGAATACCATAGTCTATAACTATAAAAAATTATTATTTCCAATAACAGCTATAATTTGCTCTTTATTTATTACATCTTTTATGCTTGAGATACTGCTTAGAGTTCTCCCACTCAGAGGGGTTGAATTCAAGTCAGGGATGTTTGATGAAGAAATAAATCTATATGTATATGAACCAAATTCAAAAGTTGTGGTTACTAATGTTAGAGGAGAAAGAATTACTAGAAATGTCAACTCTTCTGGATTTCTTGACGTAGATCATAAGTCAGTAAAAGAGCAAGAAATTTATAGAATTGGGTTCTTTGGTGATTCATATGTTGAGGCTTTACAGGTTTTATTGAATGATACTTTCTATAGGCGTATTGGTGAAAAATTATCAGATAAACAGGTGGAAATATTAGGTTTTGGTAATAGTGGATGGGGGACCACCCATTCCTTTTTAGTTTCCAAAAAGTTCTCAGAATATTATAACATAGATTTAGTTGTATATACCTTTTCAGAGAATGATTTGGGTGACCAAATATATAAATTAAAAAAAGTTGAATCGTTACCTTATCCTTTCATTACAACCAATGGCAAAATCAAAATCGATAATAGTATGATTAAAAATTATGTTGATAAAAGGAAGAAATATGAAACCTTAGAATATTTTTACCGAAAATCTTTTCTATTACAAAATATTTATAGAAGATTTAAAATGCTTTTAAAATATGGTATTAAGACCTCAGTCGATATTGAAGATATTGAAATGTCCTCTATTTCATCAAAAGATAATTATCCTAACTCAAACGATTTACCATCAGGATGGCCTTTAGATATAAAAAATGATGCGATGTTATTAGGTGAAAAAACCATTTTGAAATGGAAAAATGAAGTTAATCTTTTAGATAAAGAATTTACAATAATGTACGTTCCACGTGAAGGTGAGTGGAAAAAACCTGATAAGATTCAAGATTCATGGAAGAATTGGCTAAAAAAGTTTTGCAAATTAGAAAACATTGATTTTATAGACCCTACTTTGTTTTTTTTACAATATGATAATATTGGTAAAAAGATATATGATGATCATCTAAGCGTAGAAGGTCACAAAGCTATTTCAGAATCATTTATGGATTGGTTTATTAATAAGCCAAAATAAAAATGTATGATTCAAAAAATACTAATAATAATATTATTGTATTTTTTACTCTTGGGGTATCTCTAAAAGTTTGGTCTGAATCTGGTATTTTAACAAGAGAGTTAATGATCTATCAAAAACTTGTTAAAAAGGGATTTAAGATCAGTTTTGTAACCTACGGTAATAAATCAGATTTAAGCTTTGATATAGGTGATATAAATATTCTTCCCATATTTCTTTCATCGAATAAAAAAATAAATAAATTTTCGAAGGTATATCATATTTTAAGATTTATTTTTTCATATAATGAAGATTTAGCATCAGGATCACTTTTTATGACTCATCAAATGCGAGGCGGCATATTAGCTGTGATCTTTAAAATTATATACAATGTTCCGTTAATAATTAGATGTGGGCATGAATGGTATAGGAACCAAATAAGAGATACAAAATTTGGAGTTAAAAAATTGTTTATCCTAACAGTAGGGTACTTTACTGAATTATTATGTTATGGATTAGCTGATAGAGTTATTATATCCAATGAATCTGATCAAAAATTTATTAAAAGAATATTCCCCATAAATCAAAAGAAAATTATTTTGATAAGAAATTATATAGACACAGTAATTTTTAGACCTGATAAGAAAGAGCTACAAAATCAATATTTTAATAATACAGTTTTGTATGTAGGCAGAATAATTAATAGAAAGAATATAGATTCTGTTATCAATGCATTATCAAATACTAAATATAGTTTACATATTATTGGAGATGGACCCGAAAAGAACAGATTGAAACAATTATCAAAACATAGAAGAGTAGAAACTACCTTTTTAGGACTTATTCAAAATAATGAACTAGCAAGTAGAATAAATAAGTATCACGTATTTGTACAGCCATCGTTTTATGAAAATAGTCCAAAGACATTATTGGAAGCTATGGCTTGCGGTATAGGTATTGTTGCGACTGACGTTGATGGGAATAATGAATTGATAGATCATAACCACAACGGTCTTTTATGTTCATTGAGTGAAAGATCTATTTATAAAAATATTACAAAGCTCATGGAAAATATTCAACTCAGACAAAGACTAGGAAACAATTCTGTAAAATATATCAGGGAAAATTGTAGTGTTAATAAAATAACCTTTAGTTATAATAAAATAATTCAAGAACTTATTCATTGAAGAATCCAGAACTATCCATATTAATGTCTGTCCATAATGGCGAAAGGTGGTTAAAAGAGTCAGTTGATAGCGTTTTACTAACCAATGATATAAATTTTGAATTTATTATTATAAATGATGGTTCAACCGATAATACGAGTTTAATTCTTAAATCTTACAATGATGATAGAATGATAATTATTAATCAAGAAAACATAGGATTAACAAAATCATTGAATATTGGTTTAGGAATTGCCAAAGGTAAGTATATTGCCAGGATTGATGCTGATGACATATGTTTACCGATTAGGTTTGAGGTACAGAAGAAATTTATGGAAGAGAATCCGGATATAGCACTTAGTGGGTCAGATGCAATAATTATTGATGAGAGAGGATATAAAGTAGGTCATGCCAAATATCCAACATCTCATACTATTCTTGCTAATAGATTATATAATTTCAAATCCGTTTTTCCTCATTCTTCTATTTTTTATAGAAAAGATATTATAATGAAAGAAGGAAGTTATAATGAAAATTTTTTTAGATCCCAAGATTATGATTTATACCTTAGACTTTCTAGAAAGTATAAAATTGCCAGTATTGATAAACCTCTTTTGAAATTAAGATTAAATTTTTCAGGGCCAACTTATAGTGATGACAATCAACTATTATTTGGATTAATGGCCTTAATAAGTCATTATCGCCGAGAACGAGGACTTGAAGATTATTCAAATAATAATAATAATAATTGGGAATCATTTAAAAGTAGAGTATATGAATGGTCATCAAATAATAATATTGATAAACTACATAAATTTCGACGTGATTTAAGAATCTGTCGCAGTCTATTAAAACGGAATATTTTTTTAAAGCCAATTAAATTTGCAATCAACAATCTTATAAAAAATCCTAATTATTTTTTTAAAAGAAACTTAATAAACAAAATTCCTTTAGATTTTGAATGTTTCTTAAAATGAGATGAAGATTTCTGATCTAAAATTTTTGGTCTGTCCAAATTGTGATAATGGGGAAATTAAATTTTCAACTGATCATTCAACTATTAAATTAGATATAATAGAAGAAGGATTTACGAGATGCCAAAAATGCGACAAGAATTTTGTCGTAAAGAATGGTATACCTCGGTTTGTTTCAAATTTTAATTATAGTAATTCTTTTGGTTATCAATGGCATCATCACTATAAAACACAATTAGATAGTTATTCAAAGTTGTCTATATCAAAGGATAGGTTGCTTGAGGTTACTGGATGGACGCTAGATGAAATAGAAGGTTCAACAATTGTAGAAGCTGGTTCAGGAGCCGGGAGATTTACCGAAGTCCTTTTGAACGCTGGAGCTAATGTGATATCTTTTGATTTTTCTAATGCTATTGATGTTATAAAAAACAACCTTTCGAATACTGATTCCAGATTACTTCTTTTTCAGGGAGATATCTTGAGAATGCCTTTAAGAAAAAGGAGTTATTCGAAAGTGATTTGTCTCGGGGTGCTCCAACACACAGAAAATCCATATAAAGCATTTATTGAATTATCATCATTGGTTGCACCAAATGGAGAAATTGTAATTGATACATATAAAAAAACATTCAGTTCAATGATTCACTGGAAATATTTACTTAGACCTTTAACAAAGCGATTAAACAAAGAATCATTGTATTCGTTAATAAATGTTATAGTTCCCATTCTTTTACCCCTCGCCGTAAAATTAAGGAAGGTAGCTGGGAGGTTTGGCGCCCGGCTTCTTCCTATATGTGATTATTCACATTTAGGATTATCGGATGAACTGAATAAAGAATGGTCTATACTTGATACTTTTGATATGTATTCACCTAAGTATGACAAACCCCAAACAATAAATACAGTATTAAAATGGTTTAAAGATGCAGGATTGGATGTTATATCCGTTAGGTATGGTCTAAATGGGATAGTTGCGAAGGGCAAACTTCAAAAAATGCAGTAACAATAATATTGGCAACATATTTAATAAACAATAAGACATCTTATTCTGTTAACAATTGGATTTTGCTCCAATTCTTTTTTTTACTATCCGCTCTTGTTTTGAATAGTATATTTTTGAATAGTCTTTATTTGTGTTTTATCATTTACAGCATATCTAGTATATCAATTTTAAGATTATTTAGATTCCTTCCACGTATTGGAAATGATTTTTTGGATCCTGGATTTTTAGTTGTCTTTTTTAATATTCTAACAATTATTCCAATGACGGCTTCAATGCTGATTGGAATCGAAGTATTAAGAATTGAATGGGCAATCAGTCAAATAGAAATTTTCATAAAAGTAGTTTATTTACATTTAGTTTTTATACCTGCATTTGCTATAACCTATTATTTAATTAATCGTAAATCAAACCCTACTACTTCATTCAATTTTTCATTATTAACTAATAAAGTCTGGATTTATCTATTTTTTACTATAGCTCTCATTGTTTTGATAATTAATATTTCTAGCGGAAATTTTTATTCTCGTGCAGATGGTTCTTCTGGCGTTATGGTCCAGAAACTATTCCAAGATCATTCATTTCTTTCAAGGCAGATATTTTCAAGATTAAGTAATTTAGAATCATATGCTATGAATATTGCATTTGGTGTAATCTTATGTAGAGCAAAAACGATTGAAAGAGCAAGGATTTATATGTTTGTGCTTCCTATTTTATATTTTACTTATTCTTTTGTTTTCCAGGGAAGCAGAGCAGCAGCAACAATTTTAATTCCTATGATAGCCTTTGCAGATATAGTTCGATGGAAAGGAAAATTACTTAATTGGCCATTGTTTCTGTTTGTTTTTCTTGGTGGATTTCTATTTATGCATTTTGTAGAAGTATTAGAAACATTTTTTCTTGGTGGGGGTTTTGGGAATTGGCAGGTAGCCCTTTTTACAGCACTTGAACCACGTATGGTCGAAAATGTTGGTGCTATTACAGTAATGGTTGATGATTTAAATGTACCCCTAAGATATGGTAGTAGTTATTTAGATGCATTTAAAGCATTAATACCAAATCAACTAGTTGCAGAGCCTGTTGTACCACTTTCTGAATGGTTTATGCAAATACTCTATGGTAAATCAATTGTAGAACTTGGTAATGCGTGGGCTTTTTCATCTATAGCAGAAGGTTATCTTAATTTCAAAGTATATGGGGTAGTTTTAAGTGGATTTATTACGGCATTATTAGCTTCATTGATTCGCTATTTTAAGTGTTCAAGGAAACTTTCAAGTATTGGCCCAGTTCTTTTTACATCATCAATTCTTATAAGTTATAAATTATTGAGAAATGAATTTGTAGATATAATTAAGAAATTTGAATGGACTATTATTTTGGTTTTTGTGTTAATCTTTTTGGCCATAGTTATATTAGCAGCTTCAAAAAAAGATTTTAATCTGAAAGGTGCAAGCTAAATTAATACAGGAAATCAAAAATCAGTTATTTCAGTTATAATGTAAGTATACAATGAAGAAGAATTTTATGGTAGAATTCAAATTATACTCTCCTAAATCACTAAAGAAAAATTGAGTTAAGAAATGTGTGGGATTTGTGGTTGTTTTGGATTTTCTCGTCCTTTAGTTGATAATAATGTCATAGAAAAAATGACAAATAGTTTATCACATCGTGGACCAGATGATAAAGGAACATTCATTGGTGGTAATGTGAGTATGGGGCATACACGACTCAGTATAATTGATTTGTCAAAAGCTGGCCATCAGCCTATGCAATCAGTTGATGGTTCAGCTATTTTAGTTTATAATGGTGAATTATATAATTATAAAAATCTTAAAAAAATTCTCCTTAAAAAAGGAAGGTCTTTTAATAGTAATACTGATACAGAAGTTATATTAGAATCTTATCTTGAATGGGGAGCAGATATTTTCTCAAGTTTTGAAGGCATGTTTTCATTTGCAATATGGGATAAAAGAACACAAGCTTTCTATTTGGCTCGTGATAGATTTGGTATAAAACCGCTTTATTATTTTAATACAGATTCAGGGATAGTTTTTGGATCAGAAATAAAAGCAATTTTGGCTTCAGGACTTGTAAAAAATAACATTGATGAAAAAAGTTTACATGAGTTTATTTGGTATGGTAATTCTTTGGGGGAAAATACTCTTTTTAGAGGAATTAAAAAGATTTTACCCGGCACTTTTATGAAAATAAAATCAAATAAAATAGAATTTCATGAATATTGGGATATTAATAAAATTGAGCTAGTCAATAATAGTGTAATTGAGGCAAAAAATATTGTTTATAAAAAATTAGATCATGCAGTAAAAAATCATTTAATTAGTGATGTACCTGTAGGAGTTTTTTTAAGTGGGGGTATAGATTCATCTGCAATTACTGCTTTAGCTAGTAAGCATTATAATGGACAAATTAGTACTTATTCTGTTGAATTTGACTTTAATAAAGGATTTAGTGAATTATCAAAGGCGCGGATTATCTCAAATATATTTAATACTGATCATCATGAAATGCATATTAAAGGGGCTGATTTACCCGATGTTATAGAAAAATTAATTGAGTCTCATGATGAGCCTTTTTCTGATGCAGCTAATATTCCGTTATTTTTATTAACAAGAGAATTAAAAGGGTCAATTAAAGTTATTTTACAGGGAGACGGAGGTGACGAAATTTTTGCAGGGTATCGAAGATACAATATTCTTTCTAAAGAAATATTTTGGCAATGGATTTCAAGTATTGGTAATCGATTAACTAAACTTTATCCTCAAACACCAAGATTTCATAGATACAAAAGGTTTATGTATGCGCTAAAACAATCTAATCCTGAAATGCGTATGGCATTATTGTTAACTCAAGATTCTCCAATAAATGATCCAACTGAAATATTAGATATAGATTTTCGTAATTCAATTATTAAACATAATCCTTTTGAAGAATACAGTAATTGGAATTCAAGATTTAATGATTTTGACGCAGTTAGAAAAATGCTATATACCGATTGTAAAATACAGTTGCCAAATACTTTTTTAGAAAAAGTAGATAAATCTACTATGGCAAATAGTATTGAAGTTAGAGTGCCTTTTTTAGATAATAAACTTACAGACTATGCAATGGGATTACCATCTAGCTATAAAGTAAGGCGGGGGAAAAAGAAATGGATTTTAAGACAAGCTTTAGAAGGACAAATTCCTAATTCAATTCTAAATGGCAAAAAGAAAGGCTTTAGTGTGCCATTTGATTATTGGCTTAAAAAACCATTATCTGATTATATGCGTTCAGTACTATTGGATAATCAAATTAGAGATAGCAAAATTTTTAATGATCAGGTTTTAAAGGTAAAAATTGATAACCATTTATCAGGTAAAGAAAATAACGGATTTATACTTTGGAAAACTTTAAACTTGGCTATTTGGTACAACAAATTTATAAAATAGAATGAAATTAGTAGTTATCAATAATACCAGAGGATTGATAAGTGGTGGTTATCAGAAGTATTTAGATAACATAATTCCAAAGATTGTAAATCATCCAAAAATTAGCACCATAAAAGTTTTTGTTCCTGAAGCCATAATAGATAGGTTTAAAAATATAAATTATTATTTTCCTATAACTAATAAAAGGCTATTAAAAAAAGAAGTTTTTAACTCTAAACCAGATATAATGTTTTGTCCATCATTACAATATACTTATAAATGGCCAATGCCTTTTGTAATTATGATACGAAATATGGAACCTCTTGCGTATGATAATAAGTTTAATCCAATCCAAGAAAAAATAAAAAATTATGCAAGAAAAGCTTTAGCTAAGAATGCCTGTATAAAATCTAATGGAATTATCGCAGTTTCTAATTATGTAAAAGACTATTTGATTAATGATTACCATATTAATGACAACAAAATAAAAAAAATATATCATGGTGCAAATAAAAGTAATATTAATAACAAAACTGAAAAATTCTTAGAGTATCAAATTTTTACAGCTGGTTCAATTCGACCCGCGAGGGGTCTTGAAGATATAATTTTAGCTTTATCAAAGATAAAAAGTAGATTTCCAAAATTGAAATTAAAAATAGCAGGACAAGTTGAACCTGTGATGAAAAATTATAAAAAAAGTTTGGATAAATTGATAAACAAGCATGGTTTAAAAAATAGAATAATTTGGTTAAACCATGTTGACAAAAGTAAGATGATAGAACTTTTTAACAAAAGTAAGGTGTTTATTATGACTTCAAGAGTTGAAGCTTGCCCAAATCTAGCTTTAGAGGCAATGAAATATGGGAATTATATTATTTCTAGTAAGAATGAGCCTATGCCAGAATTTTTTAGAAATGGTGCGATTTATTACTCTGAAAAAAATCCCAATCAGTTAGCAAAAAAATTGGAAGAAACCATTTTGCTGAAAAGATCTGATATAATTAAATATAATAAAATAAATAAGAAAAATCTGGATAGGTTTGACTGGGAGCTTTGTGCAAATAGTACAGTATCATTCTTGGAAGAAGTCATAGAAAAATCTCATTAATTAATTTTAGAGAAGGATAATACACGATGTTTAAAGATAAAATATTATTAGTTACTGGTGGGACAGGTTCATTTGGTAAAGCTGTATTGGATCGTTTTTTAGATTCAAATATAAAAGAAATTAGAATTTTTAGCCGTGATGAAAAAAAACAAAATGATATGCGTTTAAAATATAAAAGTGAAAAAATTAAATTTATTATTGGAGATGTACGATCATATGAAAGTATTAATTCGGCTATGATTGGAGTTGACTATTTATTCTGTGCCGCTGCTTTAAAACAAGTACCCTCTTGTGAATTTTATCCTTTAGAAGCAGTTAAAACAAATATTATTGGTATAGATAACACTTTAAATGCAGCAAATAATCAAAATGTAAAAGAAGCAGTTGTTTTAAGTACAGATAAAGCTGTTAATCCGATAAATGCTATGGGAATGAGTAAAGCATTGATGGAAAAAGTAGTAATTGCAAAAACTAGAAATATAAGTGAAATCAAAACAAAAATATCAATAACAAGATATGGTAATGTTATGGCATCAAGAGGTTCAGTAATACCTTTATTTATTGATCAGATATTATCAAATAAGGAAATAACAGTTACAGATCCTAATATGACAAGATTTATGATGTCGCTTGATGAAGCCGTTGATTTAGTATTGTATGCCTTTACCAATTCTGACCAGGGTGATATTTTTGTTCAAAAATCACCAGCGACAACAATTGATACATTAGTTTTATCTTTAAAGGATATTTTTGAATCTAAAGTTAAAGTGAAAAATATTGGTACAAGACATGGTGAAAAAAAACATGAGGTTTTACTTAATCGGCATGAACTATTCAAATCCATTGATTTGGATAATTATTACAGAATTCCAGTTGATGATAGAAGTTTGAACTACGAAAACTATTTTGAGAAAGGTATTCAGTCTCTATCTGGAATAGATGAATATTCTTCAAAAAATACACATCGATTAAATAAGGATGAACTCACAGAAAAATTGTTGAATATAGATTATGTGAAAATGAAACTAAATGGTGAAAAAAATATATGAAAAAAATAATGACTATTGTTGGCACAAGACCGGAAATAATAAAATTAAGTCGTGTGATACCAGAGTTTGATAAGTGTTCCAATCATATTTTAGTTAATACAGTACAAAATTTTGATCACGAGTTAAATAAAATCTTCTTTAAGGAGCTAGAAATAAGGCAGCCTGATTATTTGCTAAATGTTGCTGATAAAACTACTGCTAGGGTCATTGGTAATATTATTTTTAAATCAGATGAAATAATGGTTAAGGAGAAACCCGATGCCGTTCTAATATATGGAGATACTAATAGTTGTTTGTCTGTTATATCTGCCAAAAGAAATAAGATTCCTATATTCCACTTTGAGGCTGGGAATAGATGTTTTGACCAGCGTGTACCTGAAGAAATAAACAGAAAAATAGTTGATCATTTAAGTGATATAAATTTACCATTAACGGAACATGCTAGAAGATATTTGATTAGGGAGGGAATTAATCCAGAGACAATTATTAAAACTGGTTCGCCTATGAAAGAAGTTCTTGATTATTTTAAACCCAAAATTGTTAAATCACAAATCTTGAAAAAATTAAAACTTACTTCCAATAATTATTTTGTTGTAAGTGCTCATAGAGATGAAAATATTGAATCCAAATCAAATTTTAATGATTTATTAGAATCACTATATGCTGTACAAGAAAATTATAGTAAAAAAATCATTGTTTCTACTCATCCTAGAACAATGAAAAAACTCAAATCTAATAATTTGCTTAAAGTAAATAAGAATATTATTTATCTAAAACCCATGGGCTTATTTGATTATATAAATTTACAAAAAAATGCTTTTTGTGTTATTTCTGATAGTGGAACAATAACAGAAGAGGCATCCATATTAAATTTTCCAGCAATAATGATTAGGAATGCCCATGAAAGACCGGAAGGAATGGATGAAGGTATTTTAATTATGTCAGGTTTGAAAAAAACAAATGTAATTGAATCAATTGATTTAGTAAAGTCTCTTAGCACTAATAATAAAGATTTAAAAATGCCTAGTGATTATGACGTTGATAATTATTCTAAAAAAATAGTAAAAATTGTTTATAGTTATATTGACTATGTGCAAAGAACCGTTTGGTTTAATGAAAATTAATAAATGAAAAAAATATTAGTTCTTGGCCATAAAGGCATGTTAGGTCATATTGTAGAAAATTATTTATCCTCCAAAAAAAATTTTCAAACGAAAAATATAACAGAAAGATGGCCAACAAAATCTTTTAAAAAATCCATACACAATTTTTGTGGATTAGATAATGGTGATTTTATAATCAATTGTATAGGAGCTATTCATCAAAAAACTAATTCGTTTGATGTCAACACATCCTTGCCTATCTGGCTAGATAAGAATATCAGTACTAAATGTAAAATTATTCATCCAGGAACAGATTGTGAAGATGATAATGATGATTATGGTATTTCAAAGCGTAAAGCAGCTGAATTTATTTTGGGAGCAGGGTCTGTTACTAAAATTATTAAAACTTCAATTATTGGGCCAGAATTAGCTTCTAAAGTTAGTTTATTAGAATGGTTTATTAATAATAATGATAATCAAGTAGATGGATATAGTGAATATTATTGGAATGGAAATACTACTTTACAATGGGCAAAAATAAGTGAAGATATGATTAATAATTGGAATAAATATAATACTCTATCAATACCTGCTACAGATTGCATTTCAAAGTGTGAATTACTACTTACAATAAAAAAGATATTTAATAAAAAAATATTAATAAGGGAAAAAATATTTCCAAGCATTAATAAATGTTTGAAAGGCAATATTAATGTCCCTTCAATTAATGAACAATTATTAGATTTGAAAAAATATATTAGTGATCCTTACTATATTAATGCATCAATTAATGGATGATTGTCAATTAAATTGAATATATTAATTGTTACTCCTCACTATTATCCTGAAAATTTCAGGATTAATGATTTAGTTAAAGAATTAAAAAATAAAAGTCATAATATTACAGTTTTAACCGCTATCCCTGATTATCCTGCTGGAAAATATTATAGTGGTTATGGTTTATTTAAAAAAAATAGGGAAGTTCTTGAAGGAGTTAGTATTTATAGAGCACCTATAATTGCTCGTGGTTCAGGTACAAAGCTAAGATTATTTTTAAATTATTTTTCATTAATATTTGGCAGTTTATTTACTTCACTTTTTTTATTAAATAGGAATTTTGATGTAATATTTGTTTTTGCACCATCACCTATAACTATTGCAATACCTGCAATAATAATAAAAAAGATTAAAAATATTCTGCTTTGTCTTTGGGTTCAAGATTTGTGGCCAGAGAGTGTAAGCGCTTCTGGAAAACTAAAATCTAATATTATCCCTAGGTTACTTAATCCATTAGTCAAATTTATTTATAAGAATAGTAATAAAATATTAGTTCCTTCTAATGGTTATAAATTATCTATAAAGAAAAAAGGTATTAGTGAATCAAAAATTAGTTTTTTACCAAATTGGGCTGAAAAAATATATAAGGTTATAAAAAATAGCGAAAAAAAACTGGATTTTATTCCAAATAATAGTTTTAAAATTATGTTTGCAGGTAATATTGGTTTTGCTCAAGATTTTCCATCAATTCTTAATGCAGCCAAAATACTTAAAAATGAAAATATTCATTGGTTAATTTTAGGAAATGGCTCAAAAGTGCAATGGGTAAAAAAAAGGATTCAAAATTATGAATTAATGGATTGTTTCCATATGTTAGGAACATATCCAGTTAATGAAATGCCACAGTTTTTTTCATTAGCTGATGCTATGTTATTTTCACTAATAGATGAAGACATTTTTTCTTTAACTATCCCTTCAAAAGTCCAATCATATCTTGCATGTGGAAAACCTATTTTAGGAATGATTAATGGTGAAGGATCAGACTTAATAAACAATAGTAACGCGGGGTTGACTTGCCCTGCAGGAGATTCACGTGGCTTATCAGAAAATATTTTAAAAATGTCAAATATGTCTTCCGATGAAATTAATAAAATTGGTAATAATTCATATAATTATTATAAAAAACATTTTGACAGAAAAATGTTAATTAATAAGGTTGAAAATATCTTATCTGATTTAATTCGATGATTTTTTCTTTTACTTTATCTAGAATGACTATTATGAAAGAAATGGTTGGATAAAAATTTATGTCTTTCTCTATCTTATTTATCTTCACATTATCGATTCTCATAATTACTATTTTATACAAGGTACTTGGTAATAGATATGCTTTGGACTTACCTGGTACCCGTAAGCAACATCTCTTTGCCATCTCTCAAATTGGAGGCCTTTTTTTTGGGCCGTTTATATTATACTTAGGATGGTGGTTCCGATTGGCCCCTACTTGGTACTTTATTGGCGGAATGGTATCTATTCTTTTGGGTGCTATTGATGACTATCGTAATGTTCCATGGCAGATCAAACTCACCACACAAATCCTTCTTTGTATATACATTAGTAATCTTTTCTGGGGTAGGTTTGATTCTATTATTTTCTATAGTCATTCTATATTCTTAAAGCCAATTACTTTATTTGCCATCTTCGTGATTTGGTTTGTAGGTATTTATAACGCTGTGAATCTTATTGACGGCCTTGATGGTCTCGCAGGGGGATATATTTTACTTTTATCTACAGGGATTGCTATGGCCGGATTAGGAGTGCTCTCTCAATTAAATGGGTTAATTGCAGTTATCCTTTTGGCATTTTTAGTATTTAACCAGCGCCCCGCAAAATTATTTATGGGTGATGCTGGGAGTCTATTTTTAGGCTATCATATTGCGGTTCTTCCTTTGCTATTTGCTGATATAAATCCCAACATAACATCATTCCCGATAACTCCCTTTATTTTATTGGCTTCTTACCTGATAGCAGATACCACCCGTGTATTTTTTACCCGCATAGCCGACAAAAAAAGCCCCATGACGGCTGACACCATTCATTTGCATCACTTAATTTTGCAACAGAGTGGTAGTTATTTGACGTCTATCTGCTCTATATATGGGCTAACATTGTTATCCGTAGCGTTTGCCTTATTTAGTTTTCAGGCACCTTTGTCATCCAATATGATGTTCGGCCATATGGGCCTGCTTCTGATTTTCATCCTCACCCCTCCAGTCCAGACCTATGTACCGCTTATCAACAAAATAATTCACCCTTTTTATTTTTGGCAAAAAAATCCTAATACTGATAAACCATTTCCATTAAGAACACTATTTATGATAGCATTGTTACTAGGCTTGGTTTTTTCTCTTTTGGGCTATCATGATTTTTCTGTCTTGTTTAATTGGGAGCATGGATTGGCGATTGCTATATTGTTTGTTTTTGTTCCAATAAACAGCAAAAAAAATATAACTATGTATGTAATTCAATTGGCTATAGTATTGCTCTCTATTGAAATATTTTGGCAAATTGAATTAGAAGCTGTCCCCAAAATATTTATAACCTTGTTAAGTGTATCTTATATAATATTTACTCTGGAAAGACGTACCGGATCAGTTATTAATGAATTCTCTTCATTAGATCTCCTAATCATACTCATCACTCTCACTGGATTTTTTCTTTCTTTATCAGGATTTTCCAATTATTTTTGGTTTTGTATGAATTTATTTTCGCTTTGGTTTAGCACCTCTTTTATCCTGCGTCGAACCATTTATCGTCATTAAAATAGCAGTTAAGGTTTATTGTTTTGAAAGATCGGAAAGCCATCGACATCAAACATATTTATTAGTCATTTATTACTATTTAAATTTTATATCAATACTATATGTGGGTAAAAAATAGCTATCCGATTTCCAGGTTGATGGGTGAAAACCACCAACACCAATTGATATGCCCTCTATTTTTTTTGTTTCATATTTTATCTGATAAAATAGTGCTACATCTACTGCTACACCATAGTTTTTTTCTGCATTATGATTTCTGACTTCTACAAAACTTCCTCCAATGTTTAGTTTATTATTTATATTTACAGTATAAAGTAGTTGTGGGAGGAACAGGTGAGTAACGTTTTTGTCAAATTGTTTTCGTGTACCAATTGCTGTGGCCAAATCAAGTCTATTAGATTTATAAAACTGATAGAATAGACCTCCATACCAGGTATAATATGAACTCTTATGGCTTGAAATATAACCATGTAAATCAATTCGATCGGTAATACCATAGTGCATTACGGCATAAGTCTGACCAAATTCAATTTTGTTAAAAGGATTCCAAGTTATATCTAGTTGAAATTTCCCTTTTCCCGTTGCTGTTCCATTATCATAGCCTCCTGAGCCAAAAACAATGGACAGTGAAAGAATTAAGTATATTAACTTCCACGACATATACATTAAATATTAAGATTATTCTAAATTAAATGAAACATATTCACTTATATACTCATTTTTCATATTTTTATGCTTAAAATAATAATTGATAATTGTTTCTTGCAGCGTGCGGGGCGTATTTTTATTCTTTTTACTTGTATTTCAGCTCAAACCCATGACCCTGCAGATCCCTATTACTTGTTGCATACCGAAAAGACACAGTTTCAAGGCCTGCTTCCTTTACAGTCTAATTTATTCCGCCCCATATTTTTTAAAACTGATTCATTATCTTTTTCTTTCACTATCCGCAGTGAGAGCTACTATAATGATAATGCCCCAAATCAGGAAAACATGGATGTTCGCTATTTTTCCAAGGGCGTCGCCAGTTTCAATTCGGTACAGGTTGCTATCAACAGCCCTTATTTCTCGTTTATGGCCGAACCTTATCTTATGCAAAACAGATTTTCAGCGTCAAGTGGTATAAATCGAAGCGGTCCCTTTAGTGTTCTGAACGACCGTCCTCTGAAACATCCTCAAATGCCTAGTAGCGGATTCCGCAATTTGATGGCCTTTTTCCATTACAAAGGCCTTGGCCTCGGCTGGCACACGGGTAACCGTTGGTGGGGACCCGGTCTTCATACCAGTCTCCAGATGACCAATAATACCCAACCCATTCCAGCTCAAATCATAGGTACAGTCCAGGAAATCAGGTTGGGCTCTTTTGGTTTTTATGGCCTCTATACCTTTGCTCGTTTGAATGAAGAAACCGGTTTCTTGGCCAAATATTTTACTTCTATTAACGCTCAGATTTCTTGGTATGGATCTATTGTAATATCTGCGGGCTTAAGCCGTAACTATTTAACTGGCGGCCAGATTTCAGCAGGATACGAATGGACTGAAAAGGATGCACGAAATATTATCTTTGAAAGTGTTTTTATTAGCAACCTGATTAAAGCCGAGTATACTATTGGTGGCCACGACCAATGGGACCAGACCCTTTCAGGATACATAACCATAACAATGCCGAAAAAAGATCTAAAGGTGTACGCCGAATTTGGCTTTAACGATAACCGAATGTATTTTGCCGATTTTCTTTCCCAGCCCGATCACAGTATGGCCACTGTGTTTGGTATCAGGGATTACAGTATTGGCAACAAAAAACATTGGGCATGGGGTTTCGAGTGGACTAATCTTATGATTACCTACACATCAAGACACAGACCCACTGGCCCTGGGACTTGGTTTATAAACCCATTATATGATTATTCTACATATAACGGTCGTCGTTGGAGCGCACATTCTGGATCAGATTCCGATGATTGGCTTTTTTATGCAGGATATTTATCGGATAAGTTGATGGTTATTCCTGGAATAAATTATGAGAGACATGGTATTGTTTCGCACCGACCAGCAGAGGTAAAATTAGAAGCTCGAATTGATGCTAGGTATAAATATAAAGATATTTGGTTTGGTATTTATTTTGAAAAACAGTTTGAAGCATTTTTAGGCTTTCCAAACTATTTTTATATCGATTCCCAAGGATTACCTACAGGATATCCTCTACGAGATAAACTAGCAAATACAAGAAGAACGAACACAATAATAATATCAATATCAAAAAGTTTTCATTATTAGTATTTTCGATTTATTCGAATATTATTTATATTAACGCGAAAATTATGGGGAAATATGCTTAAAATAATCCGAATATTATTCATCTTATCCTCTGTGAGCCTTTTATTAGGTCAAAGCACTGAGGACCTTAAAAAGTTTATGGATACCTATGATAAATTGAAAGTGGATCAACAAGCTAACGAGATAGTTAAAAAAGGTATCGAATCCGAAAAAGATCCCACTGAGAGACCCGTTCGTTTATTAATAGATCCGGGAGATATGACAAAATATTACAATGAAAAAATGAATGTTATTAAAAAAGATTTAGAACTGTTAAGTCAATTATTAATTTCAGCAGATAGTATTCCACCGCTTGCACACTTTGGTTACAAATATTTTTCACTGAGAGATTCAATACAATTCATTGACAATGCTAATGTAAGCTCAAATTATATTTTAGGTTATGGTGATGAAGTAATTATTTCTATTTGGGGACAAGCTGAGCAGCACGATCGGCAAACCCTAGAGCGAGATGGTACAGTATTTATTAAAAATGTGGGGCTATTATATCTGGGAGGGAAAACACAAAGCCAGGCTAAATCATACATTCGGGAGAGGTTCAGCAAAGTTTATGCTTCCCTCAGTTCCAATCCACCTTTAACCTATTTAGAATTTTCAATTGGTAAAATAAAAAATATCAATATTACGGTTTCCGGCCATGTGCAGTTCCCTGGTAATTATGTTGTTAACCCTTCCATCAGTATATCCAATATTTTAATTTTATCAGGCGGGATTACTAAAAAAGGGACCTTAAGAAATATTTTATTGCAGCGCGCTGACGTATTTGTTGATACACTCGACCTTTATCCCTTAATAACAGGTGTCGGACTAACAAAACAAGTTACCATATCTGAAAGTGATATTATTGTGGTACCGGCAAGAGGAGAGACCGTCGCTGTAACTGGAG
>Ga0315338_1000852_pt1 | contig 50858 bp, 44 predicted proteins | sample ASW8metaG_FD_204518 | JGI IMG/M metagenome (GOLD analysis project Ga0315338, IMG submission 204518) | Ammonia-oxidizing marine archaeal communities from Monterey Bay, California, United States - ASW #8 | ecosystem: Environmental > Aquatic > Marine > Coastal | place: USA: California | collected... | reverse complement strand
CAAATAACTACCGCCAACGGCAGCTATTCGGCAAATGGAGAATTACGGCGGACATTCAAACCTCGCCCACCGATGGCCTCCTCTCACCCAGTTGGGTCCCTAGCCCCGCCTTGCTCCAGAGCCCGAAGCTGAGGGGAGGCAGAAACCGAAACCACCCCCATCCCCCCACCTACTCCACCCGCAACCCCAACCGTATCGCCGCCGCCCCCTGAGGCGTCTCCAACACCCCCGGACACAACTCAATCGCCCGCTTGACCGAATCCCGCCCATGCTCCAGATCACCAGTCCGTTGAAGCGCCACAGCCAGATACAGATACAAGTCCGCGCAATCAGGCCGCATGTCCACGGCATCCAGCAACGGCTTCAGCGAGGCCCGTGCCTGGCCCTGCGACAAGGCCAGGACCCCCGCCTCACGCGCGGCGTCGAATTCCAGGGCGCGTTCGAGTTGCAAGCGCTCGGGGTCATCGGGGATCAGTTGCTCGAGGCTTGCGCGGTAGTCAACGAGACTCGCTAATTCCCGCCCGGCCAATGGATCCGACTCCGGGTAGCGCCCAAATCGGGCGGCTCGGTCGAGGGCGCGGACTTCGCGCGCGCGATGTAGCAGCCTGACGGCCCCCAGGTGGTCGGCACCCTCTTCACCCACGATCGTGGACCACAAGCCCGGCAGCGGCGCCTCGAAGCGACGAATCTGGGCCAGGTTCAGGGGTAGGTCCAGTAGCCGTGCAGCGCCGGTCATGCCCTCAGCGTAGACGATCCACGGATCGTCGTCCGAAAGGCGACGGGTTCCCCGTGGCCAGGCGTCGCCGGTCGTGACGAAACGCGCGCACCATCCGGACGGGTCGTCCAGGCCAAGGGAGCCCAGAGCCATGGCCAGATCAGCACTCTCCGGGTCGAAATTCGCCGGGTCGAGCATCGGGACGCGCTCACCACCCAGCAAGACGACCTGGGTCCCGAACAGAAAGACACCGCTCCAGTCGAACGAGCGCGCGAAGGCATCCAGCACGGCGTCGAATAGCTCCGGTGCGAGGGCGTGGGGCGGCACCCATTGACAGACCAGGCCGCCGGCGCGGAGGGCCCGCCGCGCGACGCGGTAGAAGTCCTCGGTGTACAGATAGACGGCAAAGGGAGAATTCGGGAGCAGGGGCTCCATCGTGATCACGTCATAGCGATCCTCGCTAGCGCGCAGGGTCCGGCGGCCGTCCCCCAGCCGCACCACGACGCGCGCGCTCTCGGAATCGTCCAGCAATCCGGGAAGGCCCTCGGCCAGGACGCCGTGGTTGATCTCCTCGAAGTACGGGGCCATGCGGCAAACCGCACGGGAGATCTCGAGCACCTCGATGCGTTTGACACGCAGGTGTAGCGAGACGGCGCCGGCTGTGGTGCCCGTACCAAAAGCCAGGACCGCCACGCGCTCCGGATTCGGATGAGAGAGCAGCGGAAGGTGGCCCAGGACCTGCATGTAGAGGTAGTCATCCCCCACTGCGGTCGCACGAAAACTGTCCGTCAACAGCGTGCGTTCTGCGCGCACTCCATCTTCGACGACCGTGACTGCAAAGTGCTCATCCTCCTCGAATGCCAGACGACGGAATGCGGGGTTGCGCAGGGCAGGACTGTCCAGCGCCGGCGGCGGGGCTCCAATCGCGACCCAGGCCAGAGCTGCAATCCAGACCAGGCTGGCCCAGGCCCCCGGCCCGAATCGTCGGGCCGTCGAATCGCCCTGGGCCCGGCCACGGGTCGCCAGTACCGCCAGGGCACACCAGCCGAGCGATGCGGCCACGCCCCCGCCCAGTCCCCAGCGCGGAACGGCAACGAAGTGGGCAAGAGACACGCCCAGGAGCGCCCCCCATGCCTCGTGCAACAGGAGTCCTCCGAGTCGTTTTCCACTCTCCCCGAGGACCGCACGATGCACGATGGGCACCCAGGCCCCGATGGGCATGAGCATCGGGCCGACCAGGATCAACGCTCGCAGCTCGGGCGCCTCCAATCCCGGGAAACGGTCCATGGCACTGGCCGCCACGAAGGGCCAGAGACTGGCCGCCGCGATCAGCCAGAGTAGCGGAACCAGGGCGCGCCGGCCTCGGGGCAACAGGACGGGGAGCAGGGCAGCACCGAGGGCCAGGGCGACGAGCGAGGCGATCAGGACCGCTGTCAGCGCGGTCTGCATGCCCCCGAGCCAGAGGGTGCTGTAGCGCAGACCGATCCACTCGAGGGCGACCATGTGCGCGGTGACACATCCGACGGTCCAGCCAGCCCATCTCGGCGACATCGTCGCCCGGGGCTCGATCGCCGAATCCGATGCTCGCTCGCCTCGCTGCTCACGTCGCGCAGGTGCAGCCGTGGCCGCCACTGCCCCTGCGCTGGCCGCGCCCAGAAGACCACCGGCCAAGGACGCCAGCGCAGCGAGCCAGCTGGCCGGCCCATGACCATGGGCCGCGACGGCAGCATGTCCGATCAGCTGGGCTCCGAGCACGGATCCCACGAGGCTGGCGCAGAAGAGCCAGCCGACACTGAGGCGCGGCGCGAGCAACCCGATGGCGGACGCCAGGGCCGGAAGAAACGCCCCTTGAAAGAACCCGGCCAGGGCGATGCCCACGAGAGCCAGGACGGAAGCCAGCACGATCGGCATCGGCGCATGGCCCGCAAGGAATACCAGCTGGTATCCGGCCACGGCAGCCAGGCTGGCGATCCAACCGGCGCGGAACAGACGCGGCCGATGGGGCGTGCGCGAGGCCCCCGCAATCCAGGCGCCACAGGCCCAGCTGGCGATCCAGACGCCCAGCCCGAGCGCGACCGGCCGGCCGTATCCCAGGGCGACTCCCGAGGTCGCCAGGCACAGCGACTCGATTCCCAACCCGCCGGCTCCAACAAGGGCGGCGGCCATCCACAGCCCGATGACGCGCAGCCATTGAATACGCGACGGACTTGCCGGCGCGGCCGCGTCGGTCACTGTCAATCCCGGTTCTCGTTCGTCAGGACCGCATGCGCATCGGCACATGTGCGGGTCTCGAGCAGGCGGGTTCGGACCTCTTCGCGGCCCAGTACCCGTGCCACGTCCGCCAGGGTCCGGATGTGAAGCAGCTTCTGCTCACGGGGTATGACGAGCAAGACGACGAAGCGAGTGGGCTGGCGATCGATGCTGTCGAAGGCCAGTCCGTCATCGCTCGATACGATGCCCATGCATGGCACGACACTCTCGAGATCGTCGACGGCAGCGTGCGGAATGGCGATGCCCTTCTCCATCCCGGTCGACATGGAGCGCTCACGGCTGACGACAGCCTCCATGATGGCCTCGACCTGCTCAGGCCCGATGCCGTGCTCCGTCGCCGCGTGCTCGATCAGGGCGCGGATGGCCTCCCACTTGTCGGCGGGGCTGAAGTCGACGATCAGATCCTTGGCGGAGAAGAGTGTTTGCAGTTCCATCGGCCGGCCAGCATAGCGACCGGCCACCCAGGACCGCAAAGGCGCCCATTCGTGAGCGCGCAGGAACCGAGCATGCAAACGGGACGAGCCGGCTTGCCCCCCCCCGGACCCGCCTACCAGGGCCGGGCGCCGGCATGGCACCCGGGACCCTGGATTGGAGGCGACTAGACCTTGGCCATCTTCGGCTCGCCCTCGGACCTTGGCTCCGAATCCGCAGAGGTCCCCTCGGACTCCGGCGCGGGCCCCTTGAAGCCGAACATGCGGCCGATGAGGATCGCCGCGAGGCCCACGAAGCCGGACATCAAGGCCCCCATCTTGGCCTGACCGCGCAGGGCCTCGTCCATCGGGAAGGCGGCGCCGGCAACGAAGAGCGCCACCGTGAGCCCGAGAGCCGCGATGAAGCCAGCCATCGCGAGCTCCTTCAGGCCCATGCGTTCGGGCAAGGGGAATCCGAGCCCCTTGGCAAGCAGCCCGAGAAGCGTGATCCCGAGGGTCTTGCCCAGGACCAGAGCAGCCAGGATGATCCATGTCATCGCGCCGATGCCCGCCATCTGGACGCCGGCGTTGGCCATCGCGAAGAAGAACAGCCCGAAGTCCACGAAGGCCTTCATGCTGTGCTCGAAGTTGTGGAGCGGCGAGTGGTCCATTTCCAGATCCGCCGCCAGCTTGTCACCCATCGTGTCGATCTCGTCACTCGAGACGTACATGCCCGTGTCGCGCTTCGGGCCGGGCAAGAATGGCACGATGGCTACCAGCGCAAGGGCCGGATGGAGGTGTGCGAAAATGAGGCCCATCCACGAGATCGGGCCGGCGATGAAGATGTAGGGCACCCATGACTGAACGTTCATCTTCCTGAGGGCATAGGCGATCGCCATCGCCGCGGCCACGAGTCCGAGCCACTGGGGCTGGGCCGGATTGGCGACGTCTCCATAGAAGACGGCGATGATTCCCAGCCCGATGGCGTCGTCGGCGACCGCCAGCAGGAGCAGGAAATTGATGGCCGGGTGGCCCCGACCGAATACGGCCCGGGCGACCAGCCACGCCAGGGCGATGTCGGTCGCCGTGGGGATTCCCCAGCCACGGTGGACCAGTCCCATGTGCTCGGTGTCAGCGGCGTCGTAGGCGCCCATGCTCGTGGCCAGCATCACGCCACCGAAGAAGACGGCGACCGGGCCAACGACCCCACCCAGGGTGGCGAAGAGCGGGTTGATGGCCTTCTTGAGCGGGCTCAGGTTGCCCCCCGGAAGGGTCGCCTCCGTGACCTCCTTGGCCGCTATTCCGAAGAAGAACACCATGAAGATGTCGTTCACCAGGAAATGGATCGTCACCGGGTGCCCGAATATCGAGAAGGGCAGGTGCCAGACATCGGAGTGGTCACCGTGCGCCTCACCGAACCAATGGTGGTACCAGTCCGGGGCCAGGTTGGCCGCCAGCAGGGCCGCTGCCACTCCCACGATCAGCGGGACGGAGAACTCCTGCAGGAGGTTGATGACGCCCTTCTTCGGCGATTGTGTCACGGGTATGCCTTGCGTAGGGGTTGGGGAGTCCTGACGGATGCGGGGCGAAGCGGCCTCAACCGGGGCCTCGAATACTCATCGGCGCGGACGCGAGATTCCCTTATTTCCGATGTCGACCTGGGGGCCCGCGCCGGTCCGGAAGTCAAAGATGCATCTCCCACGGCCCCAGAGCAATCCCGAACGACGGCTCGAGCACTGGTTTCTTCACGGATCACCGACTCCGGCAGCCCTGATTCGCCGCCCCGCCCCCGGCCATCGGAAGCCGTCAGTTTTCCTCCCGAGTGGGAAGAAGAGTGGCGCGCCGGCGTCTGCACAATCCCGAGTCGATAGGCCGACCGGCGGTTTGACTTGCCCGCAGGGACCACCTAGAGTGCTCGCGCATTGTACTGAAATGCTCCTAAACCCCACAAATCCAACGAGATACAGCACGCGCTGACCTGATCGACCATGATCGCCACCGTCCTCGCGCTCGCTCTTTTGCCCGCCCTCCAGCAGGGGTCCGAAGAGCCCATCCCGCCCATCCAACTCGATGAGGCCGCCCAGGCCTACGTCCTGAACTTCGCCGAAGGCACGAACGCCGAACCGGGGCTGTCCCTGGCTGATTTCGTCGTGGCCTGCGAGCAGGTGACAGGAATCAATTTCACCTACGCCTCCGAGACGGAGTCGCTCCTGGACAGCGCAACCATCCGGTTGCTGGGAACGAAGCGGGTGCCCAAGGCGGAGTTTTACAGCTTCTTCCAGATCATGATGATCATCAACGACTTCGTTTGCTCGGAGATCGGAGAGGCCCCCCTCTCGGTGGTGCTCATCAGCAGTCTGAGGACGACCGACCGGAACACGATCCGCGGCGATGCCATCTACGTGGCTCCCGAGGATCTCGAGACCTACGCAGCCCAGCCGGCGACCCTGATCACGACCGTGATCACGCTACCCAACACGGATGTGCGTCAGCTCTCGAACTCGATGCGGACGATGATCACGGACGCGAACACCCAGCAGATGCTGCCCGCTGGCAATACCAACGCCATGGTCTTGACCGGATTCGGAAGCAACGTGGCAGCCACCGCGCGCATGTTGCGCATCGTGGACGAGGCGTCGAAGATCGAAGAGGTCGTACCGGAGTTCGCGGTGATTCCATTGGAATACGCCTCGGCCGACGAGATCTCGCCGGTCATCGAGGAGCTCCTCGAGGCTAGCCGGCGCGCTCAGCAGGGCGGTGCCGGTCGTGCGGCCCCCCAACAGGGAGCCACAGGTCAGATTCCGGGCCGTGGGCAGACCGAGGCCAAGATCATGATCGATCCGCGCACGAACTCGCTGCTCGTGATGGCGATGCCGACCGACATGCCGACCATCAAGGAGCTCGTGGCGCGCCTGGATATCGACACGGTCGAGCGCGAACGCTCCTACCACATATACAACCTCTCGAACGTCAATGCCGAACAGCTGGCGGAGACCCTGAACGACTTCCTGCAGGACGCGGCACGGCTCGAGGCCGGGCGGACGGCCCAGGGCCAGGGCGGCGGCGGCGCCGCGCGTCAGGCGGGTGGAGGCGGAAGCCGCACGAATGAATTCGTGGTCGTGCCCGACGTGGAGACGAATTCCCTGCTGATCGCAGCGAGCCGGACGCGCTACGAAGAACTGCTCAGCCTTATCCAGCGACTGGACCAGCGTCAGGACCAGGTCCTGATCGAGACGGCCCTGATCGAGCTGTCCGGACGCGACTTCCTCGACATCGGCGTCGAGCTCGGATTCGCCGATCTGCCCGGCGCGACCGAGGTCGGAGGATTCGGTGTGACATCGTTCGGACTGTCGATGATCGACGATCTCGACAATGACGGCATTCCGGACACGCGCGTACCCAACCGCACAACGGGCGTCACGGCCGGCATCCTGGACGGAGAGAACTTCAGCCTGCCGATAATGCTGCAACTGCTCGAGGAGCGTCGCAATTCGAACGTGTTGAACGTGCCCTCCGTACTGGTCAACAACAACGGTAGCGCGACGGTGACCTCGATCGAGGAGCAGCCGACGACGACCGTCACGCTCGGCGGCGGCGTCGGGGCCGGAGGCACCCAGGAGAACTTCAACGAGTTCGTCGAGGCCGGCATCACGATGCAGATCTCGCCCTCGATCAGCGCCTCCAACTACCTGCGCCTCAACATCTATCTCGAGGTCTCGAACTTCCTGGGCTCGGTCCAGGGCTCGATTCCCCCGCCGCGGACGACACGCACGATTTCAACGTCCGTGAACGTTCCGGACGGTGACACCATGGTGATCGGTGGAATCATCATCGACAACCGCACCGAGACCAAGTCGCAGGTGCCGTGGCTCGGAGAGATCCCGATCATCGGAAGGCTCTTCGGACGCAAGACCGAGTCGCTCGACCGCACCGCCCTGTACTTCTTCGTCACGCCCCACATCATGCGCGACAACGAGTTTGCGGACCTGGCCGAGATCTCCTATCGCAAGAAGCTCGAGGCGGCCGACACGATCGGCGCCGACAGGATTCGGGTGATCGATCCGCGCTTCGGATCCAAGAACTCGGACGTCGGCCTCGGAGGATTCGACATTCCGCTCTACACCAGCCCGGAGCGGGGCGAGGTCGACCGCAATGACGTGGGCCTCGACCCGATCGAGATCAACTCAATCATCGACGACGCCCAGCAAGACTCGAATGACTAGTATCGGAGACATGCTGCTCGATGCGGGCCTGGCCCGCGAGAAGCTCGACGAATGCCGGCGTGCAGCCGCTACGAGCGGAGAGTCCCTGGACCGTGTCCTGATCCAGAAGGAGTATCTGGAGGAGACCACCATCCTTCAGGTCTACGCCAAGCATCTGGGTTTCGAGTTTCGCAAGAGCCTGGATGGAACCCGGGTCCCCGGTGACTTCGTCGAGCAGGTACCGGTCCACTTCGCCCGCAACTACAACCTGGTCGGGCTGGAGCTGTCGGAGGACAACGTCCTGAAGGTGGCCACCTGCGCTCCACTCGAGCCGCATCCAATGGACGACCTGGCCGGGATCGTCGATTGCGAGATCGACGCCGTCCTGGCGCCGCGCGGGGAGATCACCTCGCTGATCTCACGCGCCTACCGGCATAAGGCTGACGGCGTCGACGAGGCGCTGACGGCCGTCTCCGAGGATGGGGACATCGGTTCGCTGGCGGCCGAGATCGATGACGCCGAGGACGTTCTCGACGTCTCGAACAAGGCGCCGATCATCAAGCTCGTCAACACGATCTTGTTCCAGGCCCTGAAGCTGCGCGCCTCTGACGTCCACTTTCAGAATTACCCGGACCGCATGCAGGTGCGCTTCAGGATCGACGGAATTCTGTACGACATGGACTCCATTCCGCGGCGCGTTCAGGACGCGATCATCAGCCGCGTGAAGGTCATGGGCAAGATGGACATTGCCGAGCGACGCCTGCCCCAGGACGGTCGCGCGACGATCAAGATTGGAGATGGCGAGGTCGATGTCCGGATCAGCTCGATCCCCACGACCTACGGCGAGCGCATCGTCATGCGTCTGCTCGACAAGACTTCCAAGCTATATCGGATCGACGAGATCGGCCTCTCCGAGAAGAACCAGGCCACGCTCACGGAATACCTGAACTTCAATCACGGCATCATCCTGGTCACCGGGCCGACGGGCTCGGGCAAGACCACGACCCTGTACGGTTCGATGGCCGAGATCGACACGACCCAGAAGAACGTGCTGACGATCGAGGATCCGGTCGAGTACGCACTGCCGGGCATCAGCCAGGTTCAGGTCAACACCAAGAAGGGCCTGACCTTCGTTTCCGGCCTGCGCTCGTTCCTGCGTCAGGACCCGGATGTGATGATGGTCGGTGAGATTCGCGACCTGGAGACCGCCGAGGTTGCGATCCGCGCGGCCCTTACCGGCCACCTGGTCTTCTCCACCGTCCACACGAATGACGCGGCCTCGACCATCACCCGTATGGTCGACCAGGGCGTCGAGCCCTACCTCGTGGCCAGCTCGCTCGTGCTCATCATCGCCCAGCGCCTGGTGCGTACGATCTGCGCCGACTGCAAGTATGGGGCTCCGATCGGCGAAGAGATGGTGGCCAAGCTGCGCAAGCTCGGGCTCACGTCCGAAGAGCTCGGCAACGAGATCATGCTCGGCCGTGGCTGTGAGGAGTGCTTCCAATCCGGCTACGCGGGGCGGACCGCCATCTACGAATTCCTTCCGGTCGATGAGGCCCTGCGCACCCAGATCATGGATGGCGCTACGGCCTCCGTCATCAAACGCTCCTCCATCGAACGCGGCCTCATCACCCTGCGTGAAGACGGACGGGACAAGATCAAGCAACGGCTCACTACACCGGATGAAGTGTTGCGCGTGACCCAGCTCGACTTCGAGTAGCTGGCGTCCATCCGGTCGCACACCTGACTCTCGCCCACCCAGGCCCGCATGCCGATCTACGAGTACAAAGCCTTCGCGTCCGGCGGCGCTGCCAAGACTGGCATCATCGACGCCGACACGGAGCGCGACGCACGCCACAAGCTGCGGCGCGATGACCTCCTGGTCAGCACTCTCCATGAATTGCGCGGCGGGCGACGGCGCAAGGGCGGCCCCAAGAAGGCCAAGGCCAGCGGCAGTCGCGAGGGACTGATTGCGCGCATCTCGCGCCAGCGCACTCCCTCGGCTCCGACGCCCCGCAACAGCGAGATCGTCGCCGGACTGACGCGCCAGCTGGCAACCCTGCTGGGCTCCGGCATCGCCTTGACCCAGGCCCTGACCGCGCTCGTGGAGCAGGCCGAGCAGCGCAAGGTCGAGACGATGTTCCGCGAGATCCGCGAGCAGATCGAACAGGGGGTAAACCTGGCAGATGCCTTTGCCATGCATCCGGCCTACTTCTCGCCGCTCTACGTGAACATGGTGCGCGCCGGGCAGGCGACGGGAAACCTCGACATCGTTCTCTCGCGCATCGCCGACTACCTGAAGGCCCAGGGCGTGCTGCGGCGCAAGATCACGAGCGCCATGCTCTATCCGCTGATGATGATCCTGATCGGGATGGTCGTCGTCTCGATCCTGATGGCAAAGGTCGTGCCCGAGATCACGAGCATGCTGATCGACCAGGGCAAGAAGCTTCCGCCCTCGACCCAGGTACTCATCAATATCAGCGAGGCCTTCCAGAATTACTGGTTTGTCGGCGCTCTGATCATCGCTGCTATCTCGTTCACCGTCGAGCGCATCTACCACGCCAACAAGAACGGGCGCCTGGTTATCGACAGGACCCTGATGAGAGTTCCGGTGCTGGGCGAGCTGCTGCGCAAGGCCGCGGTCGGTCGCTTCACGCGCACCCTGTCCACCTTGCTCCAGAGCGGGGTCCCGGTCATTCAGGCGCTCGAAATCACCCAGGCCGTCGTGGGCAACCGGGTCGTCGCGGATGCCACGGGCCTCATCAAGGAACGCGTAATCGAGGGCACAGACATCACCACGCCCCTGAAGCAAAGCGGGGCCTTTCCGGCCGTGGTAGGCTACATGGTCGCCGTCGGTGAGCAATCGGGCGAGCTCGAGGAGATGCTCGACAGGATCGCGCTGGCCTACGACGAGGAGATCGACGTGGTCACGGAGCGCTTCACCTCGCTGCTGGAGCCGATCATGATCGTGCTCCTGGCCGGGGTGGTCGGGTACATCGTGTTCGCAATCGTGCAACCAATCCTGGAGATCGGCCAGGTTTAGGCCATGGGAATGAAGTAGAAGACCGGCTGCACCGACCTCCACCTCAGCTGGCGAGGCGCTGCATCCATTTGGAGTTCAGTTATGAAAACGCAACAGAGACACACACGCGGCAACGGCTTCACCCTGGCAGAGCTCATGGTGGTCATCGTGATCATCGGCCTGCTCGCCACGGCGGTAGTCCCGAAGCTGATGGACAGCCTGGGCGACGCCAAGTGGGGTCGCGCCAAGGCCGACGTCAAGACGATCGAGGGCGCGCTGACCAACTACGCGATCCGCAACAACGGCTATCCGGACAGCCTCGAGGCTCTCGTCACCCCGGACGTCAACAACCGCACCTATCTGGACCGTCAGACCCTTCCGACGGACCCCTGGGGCAACGAGTACGGGTACGAGCCGTCGATCGACGGCGGCACGCCGCGCATCACCTGCTTCGGGGCCGATGGCCAGCCTGGCGGCGAGGGTGACAACGGGGACAAGGACAACATCATGATGAAGAACGACCAGTGGAACTGATGACCTGATGGTTCTCGGGTCCAGACAGCGCCGACAATCGGCCGCAGGCTTCACCATGGCCGAGCTGATGATGGTGGTCCTGATCATCGGTATGGTCTCGGGGGCGGTGTCGCTCGGAATGGACTCACTCTTGCCTGGTGAGCGGCTGAACACGAGCGTGCGGCGACTGGCCGCGACCCTTCAGGGCACGCGCTCGGACGCCATCGCACGCAATGGCGAGTTCTGGATCGAGTACGACCTGGACAACGAGGCGCTGCGAGTGGTGACTCCCTTCCGTCTCGACGGCGGCTCGATGGTCGAGCATCCCGACGACTGGGAGGACCGCTTTGCCCTTCCATGGGATCACCTCGAGCCGGGCATCGATATCGCCAGCGTCGCCCTGGCGGGCGACCAGTATGAACAGGGCATCGTGCGGGTGCGGTTCGATCCGCGCGGGGCAGCCTCGGACCACTCGGTCATCCTGAGCCAGCCCAAGTTCGAGAACTTCTTCACGGTCGAGGTGCTGGCCTTGACGGGCGTGATCAAGTTCCACGATGGGATCTTCTTTCGCGACCCGCCCGACGAGTCCAACTTCGACTGATGCGCCAGCTAGCTTCAACTCGGTCGGGACTGACCCTTGCAGAAGTCGCCGTGACCATCGCGATCGTCTCGATCGCGATCATGGGTTGCCTGCAGGGGCTCGAGCGGACGGTGTTGACCGCCGCCCACACCCGAAACACCAGACTCGCTCGAGAACTGGGCCTCTTGACCCTGGGCCAGATCGAGGCCGGCCTGTTCTGGGACGAGATCGATACGGGGCTCGGTGGCAGCTACTCGGACGAGGGCTACCCCTCGTTCTTCTACGAGATCGCGCTCGGGGATGACACCTTCGTCGAGGTGGACCCGAATGCGGAGAACTTCGACAGCTGGGCCTATCGCGAGGAGGTTCGGCAGAGGCGCCTGGAGCAGGACGACGACTACAACGAGGACGACGAGTTCCAGAACGACGAGCCCTACGAGCAGGTGCGCGTGAAGGTCACCTTTGGAGGTGTCCAGGTCGACCAGCCAAGGGAACTCTTGCTGGAGAAGTGGATCCGCTGGGACCAGGTCTACGGCCCCAACGCGGAGGAAGCGCGGGAGAGGAGCGACGCCGATGACGTCTAGCATCCGCTCGCGTGCGGGCTTCACCTTGATGGAGGTCGTGGTCTCGGTGCTGATCATGGCGATGCTCCTGACCAGCCTCACGAGGCTCCTGACGATGGTGCGCACGAAGCGCGACACGATCCACAACATCCAGGAAAACCAGCTCGTCGGACCGGCCATCCTGGACATGATCCAGCGCGACCTGCGCGGCATCCTGACCACCAACCGCGCGCGCGAGGATCTGCTCCAGGTCAAGAACCGGGTCGTCCTGGGGCAGGACGCCGACAGCATCGACTTCGTCACGACGACAGACAACGTGGTCTGGACCTGGGAGAACCGCCGGGCCCTGCGCTGCGACTATGGCGAGGTCGGATATCGCTTGCGCCCCAGCCAGGACAGCGACGACTTCCTGGAGATGTACAGACGTGAAGAATTTGGGGTCGACGAGGACGTCTTCTCGGGTGGGTCGTGGACCTTCCTGCACGATCAGATTCGCAACTTCAATATCACGCTATTCATTGAGGATGGCGCCGACGCCGAGCCCTACGAGGATTGGGGCACCGAGTCCCTGGACTCGGCCACCCAGGGGGTTCCCGCCTGGCTCGAGATCTCGTTGACCCTCGAACTCTCACCGCGTCTCAAGGCGGAGGCATTGCCGATCGCCCTGGTCGAACGGGGCACGGTAACCTACAGGCGGATCGTACGATTCCCGGAGATGATCCGGGTGGCCACTGACGACGTCCCGTGGATCGGAATCCCGACGGTGCCGGGCGAGGAACCGGCCGAGGGCGGCCCCGGAACCGGCGCTGACGAAGACGGAGATGCTGACGGTACGGGCGACGGTGATAGCGACGGAGATCCCGATGACCCCCGAGGACGCGATGACAACACCGGTGGTGGATTCGGTTCAACCGGCGGCGGGTCCCCTCCCGGGGCCGACGACTCCTAGTGAAAGCTTCGGCCCCCTGGTCCACCCGTGACCGCCTGCTACTGCTTTGCCTCTGGGCCATTTTCGCCGCGCTGGTGCAGCGATTCTGGTTCCTGACGGACGACTCCTATATCTCGTTCCGCTACTCGCGCAACCTGGCCCTGGGCAACGGCCTGCGCTTCAACCTGGGTGAGCATCTTCCAGTCGAGGGTTACAGCAACCTCCTCTGGGTTCTGGCCTGCGCCGGTATCGAGCGCCTGGGGCTCAACATCGAGTTCTGGCCCCTGATCATCTCGGGCCTGTGCGGCGGCGGCCTCCTGACCCTCGTCTACCGCACCATGCGCATGCGCCTGGAGCTCGACACCACGCCTGCATTCCTGGCCAGCCTCTCCGTCGCAGCCTTCCCCCCCATTGCCGTCTGGTCGACGGGCGGACTGGCGACGATGCCCTTCGCCCTGCTGCTCTTCATCACCTTCGAGCGCTCGATACTGCGGCGCAAGGCGATCCACGGCCCGTCCACATGCGTGGCAATCGTGGGCCTGTGCCTGATCCGGGTCGAGGGAGCCTACTGGACAGTCGCCATTCTGCTCCTGACCGCGGTGTCTCGCCGCGCAGCCGGCGAGCGGCTCGGATACGGCTACCTCCTGGCGAGCTGCGCCCTGGTGGCCACCGTCGTGGCCCAGGTGACCTGGCGCAACGCCTATTACGGGCTGCTGGTAGCCAACACGGTCTCGGCCAAGGGCGGAATGAGCATGGCGCGCCTCGAACGCGGGCTCGACTACATCACCGGCTGGACCCTGACCATGCTCGTCCCGCTGCTGCTCATCCCGGCGGCGTGGATCGCCTTGCGGCAGAAGCGGAAGGCGATCCTGCTGCCCCTCGTTGCGATGGCGATGGCGGGTTTCGCCTTCTCGATCCTCGTCAGCGGCGACTACATGACATTCGGTCGATTCATGGTCCCGTTCTGGGCATTCAACGTCCTGCTCCTGGGTGTCATGTGGCAAGCATTGCACGAGCGAGGGCACAGGCGCACGTGCATCAGCGCCGCACTCGCGTGCGTCGTCATCGGACTCCTACCCGGCTGGGACGTTCACCTCGTCCCCAAATCGGTTCGCGAGAGGTTTCACTTCCGCCACAACACTCCAAGGCACTCGAGTGAATTCGAACAGTGGCGCAACCAGGAACGCTACGCCCAGGTGTGGGCGGCACGCGGAAGAGTCCTCAAGCGCTGGCTGAAGCCCGGGTCGAGCATAGTTCTGGATACGGGCATCGGGGCAACGGCCTACTATTCGGACCTCTTCATCCACGACCGCGGCGGTCTGGTCACACGCGAAACCGCCGAGCGCCCGGCCCTCTCCGACCGCCTCTACTCACCCGGGCACGACATGAAGAAGCCGATGAAGTTCTTCCTGAAGTACCGCCCGGACACGATCATCGCCGAGTGGCCCACGCGCCCCGCTCTCGCCAATCAGCTCGAGCGCGTTCGTGCCAAGCTAGAGCGCCTCGGGCCAGATATCGAGGCAGACTACCTCGTGGACTTCCGCCCGGTTCCGGCCTGGGACGCGCCCAGCCCCCATCTGTTCGTCGTCTACGCCCGACGGATTGAAGAGGGAGAGTCCCCTGAACAGGTAGCCGCGCTGGTCGACCAGCGCGCCGCGGACGTCCTCGATGGCATCACCCCCTACCGCGACGTGGTCATGGATGGATACCCATTGCCACCGTGGTACCGGCCGGAAATGTCCGAACCCACGCGGTCCAGGCCCCGCTAGCGCCAGGCCTTGCCGAGCACGTCGCGGTCGCCAAGATAGCGCTGCAGCGGCTCCGGGACCCTAACCGTACCGTCCGCCAGCTGATGGTTCTCGAGCAGCGCGATCAACATGCGTGTCGACGCGGCCACCGTATTGTTCAAGGTATGGCAGAACTGCACATTGCCCTCGGAATCCCGGTAGCGCAGCTTGAGCCTGCGCGACTGGAAGTCATGGAAGCGTGACGCGCTATGGGTCTCACCAAAGCCATCGCGCGAGGGCATCCAGGTCTCGATGTCGAATTTCTGGATCTGGGGCTGGCCGAGATCGCCACCGCAGACGTTGACCACCCGGTAGGGCAACCCCAATGCGCGCATGATCTCTTCGGAGTTGCGCAGGATGGAGTGGTGGTGTTCAAGGGACGCCACCGGATCCGCATGTCCCAGCACTACCTGTTCAACCTTCGTGAACTGGTGCACCCGATACAGCCCCTTGGTGTCCTTCCCGTAGGTACCCGCTTCGCGCCGGTAGCACGGTGAACAAGCGACGAAGCGCCTGGGTAGATCCTCATGGGAGAGAATCTCCCCCTGGTACAGCGCGGTGATGGGCACCTCCGCAGTTCCGACCAGGCACAGGTCGTCGCGCTCGTCCGTCCGATAGGCCTGATCCTCGCCGCCTGGAAAGTAGCCGGTACCAACCATGGTTTCCGAGCGCACCAGGGTCGGGACGCTGAGCGGCGTGAAACCCTTCGAGACCATCGTGTCCAGGGCGTAGCGTGTCACTGCGCCCTCGAGCAATGAGAGGTCCCCCAGGAGTACGTAGTTGCGGGATCCGGCCAGGCGCGCGCCCCGCTCGATATCCAGCCAGCCCTGGGCCTCACCGATCTCGATGTGTGAGCGAGGTTCGAAGTCGAACGAGGTCGGCTCACCCCAGCGCGAGACCTCGACGTTGCCCCCATCGTCATCCCCCTCGGGGACCTCGTCGGCAGGGACGTTCGGGACCCTCAGCAGAAGCTGGTCCAGCTCCTCCTTCTTGCCGCCAACCTGCTCTTCGCGGGCGCGCAGATCGCTCTTCAACTGCTTCTGTGCCGCAAGCAGCTGCTCCCGTTGCTCGGCGTCGGCCTTGGCCATGCCCTTCCCGGCCAGCTTCTGCTCCTGACGCAGGGCGTCGACCTCCTGGCCGATGGCCCTCAGCTCGGCATCGAGTTCCAGGATGCGATCCACATCACAGGCGATGTGCTTCTTGCGTGCCCCGGCCTTGACGAGCTCGGGGTTCTGACGAATGAACTTGAGATCCAGCACGGGCGCTTATTGCTTCCAGTCCGACTCGACCTTGCCGAACAACTTATTTTTCTTCTCGACGAGCTGAACCTCGACGGTATCGGCCCCGCCGGACTTCTTGAATTCGGTATCGAGCGGTGACCAGGCCCACTCCCAGCCCACCTCGTACAGCTTGTCCGTACCGACGATGAACTCCATGTTCTTGGGCTTGGATCCCTTTTTCCCGCCCGCCTTGCGAACAGACATCGTCGGCCGCGGAACACAGTTCCACGGGCGCTCGTAGCGCTCACCGGCGGCGCCGGTGATAGACACCGTGTTGCCCAGCACCTTGACGTGGGTGGGCGTCTGCGCAACGGTGAAATCGAAGCCAAATGGCTTGCCGAGTGTGACCTGCACGGTCTTTCCCGCGGCAACGTCCCAGGCGGCCATGTCCTTGCCCGGAAGGATCAGGGTCTTGGCCTCCTGCAACTTCTTGCCCTTGCGCACTTCACCGTAGTAGAGGTTGTAGCTCCCGACCGGAACCTCGACCCCCTTGTTCCCGGGGCCGGCCAGATCAAAGATGCAGTTCTTGAATCGGCCGGTGCCGCGCACGACCAGCCAGCTGGGCTTGGGCCCCTTGAAGTTGAGCTTCAGGCGGCCGGTCTCGAGGTCGAAGGGCGTGGCCTTGACGGTGCTCCCGAAATCGCTCGTCTCGAGCTTGTACCAGGACTTGCCCAGCTTCATGTACTCGCTCCACGGGACGGCGCGCTTGGCCTTCTCGCCGATCATTATCGAGTCCATCTCGGGCTGAAAATTCTCTGGTGTCAGCCCCATCCAGCCAAAGGTCTTGCTCGGGTTCCCGTAGATGCCATCGAGATCCTCGTCGATGACTCGCACAGGCAGGCCCGCGATCTCACCCACCAGACTGCTCGCGGATACGTAATAGACCAGCACCGCGTCGTCGTTCGGCGCCAGGTTTACGGAGATGCCCTGGTAGAAGTCCCTCGAATTGCCAACGGTCGTCAAGATGGCCCACGGCCGTGCGCTCTCACCCTTGCCGACGGGGAACTCCACCAGGTTGACATTGCCCGTCACGGGGATGGGCAGCTCCGGAGTCCCGTCTTGATCGGCGTCGATCTTGATCTCGCTGGAGCCCAATCGCGTGACCGACGGCCCGTCGGTGACCCGCGCGAATTCGGCCTTGGTACCCTTCTTGCGAAAGTCGAGCCCCATCCACATCTGGTAGGTGTCGTCGGTGTTGTAGTTGGGCCGCTCGACCGAGTCGACTTCAGGCAACACCTCGAAGGTCAGGCGCGACTCGATCGTGTCGCCGCTCGGCAAGGTTCCCGGCGGGACGATGGCCGGCACGAGGGCCGAGTCGGCCCCGGCCGCACTACCGCCTTCACCTCCATCGGCCGCGACAACCGCCGCCGCGTTCTTGCCAAATCCCTGAGCGGAGAGCTGAACGTAGGCGCCCTTGTTCTGGCTGTAGAGGTAGTCTTTCAGGCCCACCTGCTCGCGAGTCCTGACGAACTCACCTAGCAGGTCAGCCATCTTGCCGAAGTCTGCGCTCACGCCGACATTGTCCGGATGGTTGCAAGCGACGGCGTTGCCCCAGCACTGACCTGCGTAGTAGAGGTCGCCCACGCTCTCGAGCTGGGCCGCAAGGGCCTCGAATCTCGGCGAGAGGGACAGAACCTTGTTGATCTCGCGGGCCGTGCGCGCATTCTGCAGATCACGACTGGCGAGCTGATAGGCGCGAATGTAGCGACTACGCTCCTCGCGCGCCGAGGGATTGAGAAGCGAGTAGTACTTCTCTACCTCCTCCACGAAACTGGTCTTGATGGTGGACCGCCATGCGGCGCGCAGGTGGCCGATCTCCTCGAAGATGGCGTCGTTGCCCTGCTGGGACGCGATCTGGTCGAGGATCGCGAGGATGCGCAGGATGGCCTCCTCGTTGTACTGGCGAACCAGCTTCCCCATCTCTTCCTTGGCGTTGATCTTTGCCGCCTGGGCGAAGGCCTGCTTGAACTCGGCCATCTTATCCTGGACCGGGGCAGGCCCGGACACGGGCGAACCGATGGCGCGCGTGCTCCCGAAGGGCACGGCCAGGATCAGGGCAAGAACAGTGAGGCGGAGCAGGCGGTGGATTGCTTTCGTCATGGCTTCCAGACCGTTGAAACGGTGTTTCAGAGACGGTTGGAGTGTATCCGAATGACCCGTCGCGGCCCGGATAAATCGCCTCCTGGATCCCGCCCGACTGGCCAGCCCGATGCTAGCGGGCCACTCCACCGCTCGCGCCCAGACGCGGGCTAGCTCTTGGACGAGACGCGCTTCAAGAACTCACGCTCGCGCTTGCCCAGGGAGTTGATTCCGTCGCGGTGGATCTTCTCGAGCAGCTCGTCCATGCGCCGTGCGTCGGACTGGCGCCGCTCCTCGACGGCGATCGCCCGCCGCACCCGCTGGCGCTGGATCGGATCGGACCAGATCCAGCCCTTCCTGACCGCCAGGTATCCGTAGGCCGCTCCCGCCAGGTGGACCAGATAGGCAACACCCCCGCCGCCCACGTCGGCCCGCCAGCTCAGGGCCCCGTTGATGAGATCCATCCCGACCAGCCCCGCCGCCAACCATTTCAGGGGCACCGGGAAGAGGATGAAAATCACGGTCCTGTTCGGGCTGAAGCACGCAGCGGCGACGATCATCGCCAGCACCCCACCGGAGGCACCGACGACGTTCGAATGGTCTCCCGTGAGCAAGCCGACCAGGAGGAAGGCCGCCCCCCCGATGAGGATTGCTATCAGGTAGTGCACGAGGAAGCGCATGGCCCCCACGGTGGCCTCGACCATCGAGCCGAAGAAGTACAGCCCGAGCATGTTGAACAACAAGTGACCGGGCTGCTCGGAGTGCAAGAACCCGTACGTCCCGAGCTGCCAGAAGGGCAAGAACGGGAAGAAGTCGCTCCATATGTCCGGCGCGAGGCCGACGGATCGAGTCAAGAGCTCGGTGCTACCGAAGGCCAGATACCCGAGCAGGCTGATGACGTAGATAGCGACGTTTACCTGAACGACGCGCTTCACCATGGGACCGATCGGAGGCAGGGTCATGCGCGGCTGCATGCCGCCTGGCTGCCCACCTCCGAAGTGCTCCTCTTGGTATTGCGACGCCATGGTGAATTCAGTCTAGACTGCTCGCCGACGGGTAGACCTCGCTCGGCGCGATCCCGTTGGCCGCCAGGGCCGCCAGGAGCGTGTTCTTCATGAGCATTGCGATAGTCATCGGCCCGATGCCCCCGGGGACCGGAGTGATGGCGGACGCCTTTTCGCTGGCAGCCGCAAAATCCACGTCGCCAACCAGCTTGCCGTCGCTGCCGCGATTGATCCCGACGTCGAGCACGACCGCCCCTGGGCGGACCCAGTCGCCCTGGATCAGCCTCTCACGGCCGACGGCGGCCACGATGACGTCAGCGGAGCGGCAATGCTGGCCCAGGTCCTTCGTGCGGGAATGGCAGATGGAGACCGTCGCGTTGCGCTCCAGGGCCAGGAATGCGAAAGGTTTTCCCACCAGCATCGAGCGCCCCACGATGACCACGTGCTTGCCTTCGAGCCCGATCCCGTAGCGGTCGAGCAGCTCGATGCATCCGGCCGGAGTGCATGGCCGCAGTCCCGGGCGCCCGAGCACGAGGGCGGCCACGCTGGCCGGTAGCAGGCCATCCACGTCCTTGGCCGGATCCAGGCGGGCCAGTACCCGCTCCGCGTCGAGGCCGGCCGGGAGGGGTAGCTGGACTAGGATGCCGTGCACACTCTCGTCTGCACTCAGCTTTTCCACCTCCGCCTCGAGCTCCGCCTGGCTCGTCTCTGCCGGGAGCCGAACGGTGCGCGCCACGAACCCCGCGTCCACAGCTGCCCGATCCTTGTTGCGCACGTAGACCTGGCTCGCCGGATCCTCCCCCACGAGCACGACCGAGAGCCCCGGCTGGACCCCGCGCTCGCTCAAGCGATCCACGGCCGCGCGCACCTCGGCGCGCACGGCCTTGGCCGTGGCCTTACCATCCAGAATCTCGGCTACGGTCATCGAATGTCCTTCGGGGCTGTTTTGCATGGGAGTGGTTCCAGAGCCGGTCCCAAGGCGCACCCCGGGCTTGGTCGGTCAGCCCGAGCATCCGCTGCGCACCCTGGTGGGTCAAGTGCCCGCTGTCCCCTGGCGCCCGCCCAGCGCCGGAAGCGCGCCGTGAGGGCCGTTCACCACTTGCGCTGCAATACGAAGTCGCCCAGGCTCTCGAGCGCCTGGCGCGCGGGGCCCGGCTCGAGTGCTCGCAGCCGCCCCATGGCGCTCTCTACGAGCTGCGCCGCCCGGGCCATGGCCGCCTCGACTCCAGGGGCCAGGTCACACACACCAAATAGGTGGGCGCGCCTGTCTTCGAGGCCCGGAAGAGTGTACGCGTCCCGAATCCGACTGCGCACCTGGTCGGACGCACGCGCATAGGTCCAGAGGACCGGCAAGGTGACCTTTCCATCATCGACGTCGTTGCCAACACTCTTGCCCACCTCGGCCTCGCGCCCCATGACATCCAGGCAGTCGTCCACAACTTGAAATCCGAGCCCGATCTCCCAGCCAAAGCGTCCTAGCTCGGCGGCAAGCTCCTGGCGACCGCCGGGATAGGAGGCGCCCAGCTCACAGGAAGCCTGGTAGAGGGACGCGGTCTTTGCGCCCGCGATCGCCTCGTATCGCTCCTGCGAGAGTTCGAAGTCATAGCGCAAACCCGATTGATCGATCTCGCCCGCACAGATGCGCTGGGTCGTACTCGACAGGACCCGACTGCACATGCGCGAGGACAGCTCGGTCGACATGTGAAACGCACGCGCATAGAGCAGGTCACCCAGCAGGACGGCGACCTGATTGTCCCAGCGCCGGTTCACGCAGGCGACCCGTCGACGCACCTCTGCACCGTCGAGCACATCGTCGTGGACGAGGGTAGCGAGGTGGATCATCTCGATGATGGCCGCCACTTTCGGGTGCTCGTCAGTGCTGTTTCCCGTGGCCTGGCCGGCCAGCAAGCAGACGGCGGCCCGCAATTGCTTGCCACGGAAGCGCCCGATGTGGTCCGTCATATCCGAAACGGACGCGCTCTCGGCACGCAGTTCGCTGATGAGGATCTCGCGCATACGCTGCATGCCCGATTCGACCGGGGCCAGGAGTTCACCCAGCTTCGCGTCGGGAGACTTCACCGCCCCATCTCCGCGCGGTACCTGCGCTCTTCTTCCAGGTCCCGGGGCGAGTTCAGATTGATCGTCATGTCGATGGAATCACCGCCGCGCCGCAGATCGATGACACCGGTACGCATCGGCGGTCGTTCCGCAGCCCATGATCCACGCCAGAAGCTCACCATTCGCCGCTGACCGCCGGCGATTGCGGCATGTATCGGATCCAGACAGGTCTGGCGATAAACGGCACAGAGTGGCTCGAGCCCGCGTTCCCCTCTGGACAGACAGATGTCCAGGTCCTCGGTGTGCGCGCGTTCGAGCAAGGACTCGAGCAATCCACGGCCGATGCGCGGCATGTCGCAGGCGACGGCCAGACACCACTCCGTCGTGGCGACCTCGAGGCCGGCCGCCAGACCAGCCAGCGGTCCGATCCCTCGCTCCCGATCAAGCGCCAATGGATGGCCAAGATCCTGATAGCGGGGTTCGCTGCCGCAGGCCAGGAGCACCGCATCGGACAGGGGCTCGAGCAGGCCGATCGCTCGCCTCAACAGGGAGCCACCGTCCAGCTCGATGAGAGCCTTGTCGGCGCCCATGCGTGAGCTTGCACCGCCGCACAAAACCAGGCCCGTCACCTCGTCGGGACGGGGAATCTTGCACTCGCTCCTGGCGGAGCTCGAGTCGGGTCGATTGGACTGCACGAGTACGGAGAGTCAGTTGGGCGGCGGGCCGGGGCTGCCCCGACGCAATGGCCCGACGCGAGATCAGTCGGGCCCCGGGGTCTTGCCAGGCTCCGAGCCCGAGGCCTCACCACCCCCCGGGATCTCGACCGGATCCTCCGCAGGTTCAGCGAGCCCCTTCTTGAACTGGGTAATGCTGGTCCCCATCGCGCGAGCGAGCTCGGGCAGCTTCTTTCCACCAAACAGCAGGAGCACGATGAGGAGGATCCACATCATCTCCTGCATGCCAACTCCAAATGCCAGGGTGCTCATATTCCACCGAGCCGAGTGGGCTCGTCCTTGGTCCGCCGGGGCCACAACTGCCCCACTATCCTAGGCCTGAACCACCACCGGTGCACCCTGCGGATCTGATTTGCTGGCTGCCAGCCTCGACTCACCGGCCGGACAAACTCAGGAGGGCGGATCGATGGAATCCTGCCCTGCCAGGGCCCGGGCCAGGTTTGCGGCGGCACGCGCCGGCAAGGCAGGCAGGTCCCGCTCGTGGGACGCCACGGTGCCCTCAGCCTTGGCCCCCAATCCCGGGCCACGCCCGACCCGTAATCCGGCCCGGGCCAGGCCCAGCCGAACACGTGAGGCCGCGCAATAGGTGACGAGCAACGCCCTGGGAGCCATGCACTCCGAAATACGGTTCAGGAAGGGCCACTCCCACAAGGTCGGATCCGCCGCGGGCGAGAAAGGGTCCAGGAACACGGCGTCGAACCGGGACCCGGGCTCGGAATCCGCCAGGTGTGCCAGGGTCGCCCGTGCGTCGCCCAGAAGGAGGCGCAGGCTGCCCCGCGCACCCGCGAAGGCAATCGAGGTCGTGGCGCTCGGGCGCGCGAGTGCCCGCTCGAGCGCGTCTGCAACCAGCTCCCACCAGGGGTTGGCCCCGGCCCCCCGACCCAGGCGCGCCAGGCCTACGGCCCGCGCCAGAATGCGCACGTCCGACTCGAGTGCGACCGCGTGCAAGCTACAGCCCGTTCCATCGAGGGCCTCCAGCCCGGCCGCCAGGTTCCAGCCGAGTCCGGTAGCCACGTCGAGCAGACGACACTCGCGCATCTCTCCGGCGAGCGCCCGCTCCCGCAGCCTCGCACCGATCGCGTAGGTCTCGCGCGCTTCCCTCCAGGCGCCCGCGGTCGAATGGCAGGCCTGGCCGAAGCCCGCGTGATGGAGCGACGGAGACCCGTCGTCAGTGGTGATCACCGACCAGGGATCCGGCTCGGCCAGGCCAGGGCTATGCTCGTGATTCGGCAAGGGAAACGGGTTCGCGCAGGGCGAACGAGCAACACCCTAACAGACCCTCCCGGGGCGCGGCCGACAAAGAGAAGGAGCGAGCCCGACTGGCGGACTCGCTCCCTTTTGTTCGATGCTTTGGCGGGTAAGCTCAGGCCGTACGATCGACGTCTGACGACTCGCGGCCCATGAATTCGAGGCCCTCGGCCTCGGTGTAGAGGACCGGCGGAGCGCTGGTGTTCATGGCAGCATGAACGTCGCCAACCAGGCCATCCAGGGCTGACATGAAGGCCTTGCGCACATCGCTGACATCCATATCCGAGCTCATGAGTGACTTGCGCAGGGCGTCCAGGGACGTGCGGAAATCGTCCCGGGCGGTTTCGAGAGCTGCGACCTGGTGGTCCCCCAACCCGTCCTTGGAGAGGATGTTTTCGAGGCGCCCGGCAATACTGTCGGCGGCGTTATGCAACTGCTCGAGGCGGCGCGCAGTCTGCGGGTCGATCACGCTCGGGGGATCGTTCATGACCTCGCCCTCGCCTACCGGGCTCAGCCGGTCGCCAGCATCCTCGGCCGCGCCAAGCTCGCCCACCGGGCCGACACCACTGTCATCCGCGGCGAGGGCTTCGCGCATTCCCGCGCGTACGCCCCCCATGGCCTCCGCAAATCCGCGTGCCACGGTCACGGGCGCGATATCGCCCTCCATTGCGTTGCGTAGGCGATCGAGCGTCGCGCTGAATGCATCCCGGGTCTCCAGCAGGGCCGCCTGCTGGGACGCGCTCAGGTCATCCGACTCGAGCATCTGATCGATCCGCTCACTGATGCGGTTCTCGGCGAAGGCGATGCGGCGCAAGGTGGGGTCTTCCTCGTCCGCAACCTCGCCACCGGGCTCTCCGATGCGCTCCTGCTGCGCGGCGATCCCCGCCTGATTGAGATTGACCATCCTGGGCCCGTCGACCGGTGTGTCGTCGGACGGGACCTCGCCGACGCTACCGTCGCCGGCCAGCACATCCTGCACCGCCGAACGCATCTCGTTGATGGCCGTGCGATAACCGCGCCGTAGGGTGTCGGGCGCCAGTCCGCGACCGTCCAGGGCGTTGTGGATACGGTCGAGGGTCTGCTGAAACTGAACTTCAGCCTCGCGCAGCTCCGAGACCTGATCCGCGCTCAGTTGTTCGCCACCGACGATGTCTGACAGGTGGGAACGCAGCTTGTCTGCAGCCGCATCGAGCCGGCCGAGGACCTCCTGGCCGATGCGCTGGGTGGGCGGCGCGCCATCCCCCCCGGGGACATCGGCGACGTTCTGGCCACCGTTCGAGGGAGCGGCGGAGAGTGAGGCCGCCTGAATACGTCCCGTACCACGAAGGGGGGACACGCCGGGCTGATGCGAGATATTCATGTAGCGGTTCTCGACCAGACCTCATGACTACTGAGGGATTTTGGCGGATTTGCGGTCGGAAACGATTTCCTCCCAAGGCAACATTTGCACACATGCAAGAAGAAGCCCCCTACACCTGCCCATCGTGCGGCGAAGAGATCGTCATTCCGATCGACGGTTCGGCCGGGCGCCGCCAGGACTACGTCGAAGATTGTCCTGTCTGCTGCCGACCGAACCGTATCCGGGTCGAGCTCGATCCCGCCGGACAGGCCAGTCTGTCGTGCGAGCCAGAATGAGTTCCTCCAGAAACAAGCGCCTGCTCGAGATCACCGCTGACCTGAGGCGGGCGGTTGATCAGCTGTCCTTCGCGCCGCCGGTCGAGTACGTGTACAACCCCCTCGGCTACGCTCATCGGGGATCTCAGGCCTACCTGAAACGATTTGGCGACCTGGGCGCGGAGACCCTGCTCGTGGGCATGAACCCGGGCCCCTACGGCATGTCGCAGACGGGCGTGCCATTCGGCGAGATCGAGCTGGTCCGCACCTGGATGGGCATCGAGGAGCCCATTGATCGCCCGGAGCGCGAGCACCCCAAGCGCCCCATCGAGGGCTTTGCCTGCAAGCGCAGCGAGGTCAGTGGGCGCCGGCTATGGAGCTGGGCGCGCACTCGATACGGAACGCCCGAGCGCTTCTTTCAGCGCTTCCTCGTCTGGAACTACTGCCCCCTGGTGTTCATGGAGGACAGTGGTCGCAATCGTACGCCTGACAAGCTTCCGAAACAGGAGCGCGATCAGCTCTTCGCCCTGTGCGACGAGAGTCTTGGCCGGATGGTCGACGAGCTGAAACCGAAGCGCGTGATCGGCATCGGTAAGTTCGCCGAGAAACGGGCCCTCTGCGCCCTCGAGGGCCGCGAGCTGAAGATCGGTACGCTGCTACATCCGAGCCCGGCCAGCCCCATGGCCAACCGCGGCTGGGAGCCCCAGGCCGAAGCGCAGCTCGAGGCCCTGGGGATCGACCTCGGGTGAGCGCACAGGGCACGCCCACCCGGATCGTGTCGAAGTCTAGGCGGTCGCGGTAGCCAGGAGTCCGGCCTCCTGCAGGCGACCCTCCATCAGCTCGCCCATCCGCGCCGGGCTCGGGCTCATCACCACGCCGGCGGCCTCGAGCGCCTTGACCTTCTCGGCAGCAGTTCCCTTGCCACCGGCGATGATCGCACCGGCGTGGCCCATGCGCTTGCCGGGGGGCGCGGTCCTGCCAGCGATGAACCCGACCACCGGCTTCTTCACCTCCGACTTGATGAACTCGGCGGCGGCCTCCTCGGCGCTGCCACCGATCTCGCCGATCATGATCATCGCATCCGTTTCCGGATCCTCATTGAAGGCGCGCAGGCAATCGATGAAATCCGTTCCGTTGATCGGGTCTCCACCGATTCCGATGCAACTCGACTGGCCGATTCCACGGGTCGTGAGCTGCCAGACGGCCTCGTAGGTCAACGTTCCCGAGCGCGAGATCACGCCCACCCGGCCGGGCTTGTGAATGTAGCCCGGCATGATGCCGATCTTGCACTCGTCCGGAGTGATGACGCCCGGGCAGTTCGGACCGACAAGGCGCGACTTCGAGCCCCTCAAGGCTCCCACGACCCGAGCCATGTCCAGCACGGGCACGCCCTCGGTGATCGTCACGATCAATTCCATCTCGGCCTCGATGGCTTCGATGATGGCGGCACCCGCGAAGGGCGGCGGCACATAGAGGACAGTGGCGTTTGCGCCCGTCTCTTTCCGGGCCTCGGCCACGGTTCCGAACACGGGCAGGCCCAGATGGGTCGTGCCCGGTTTGCGCGGATTGACGCCACCGACCATGTTCGTCCCGTAGGCGATGGCCTGCTCGCTGTGAAAGGTGCCGGTCTTGCCCGTGAAGCCCTGACAGATGACCTTGGTGTCGTTGTTTACCCAAATGCTCATGGTGTTCTCCTCGTTCAGCCTGCGACAGCCGCGCAGATCTTCTTGGCCGCATCGTCAAGATCCGTGGCACCGATGATCGGCAGGCCCGATCCCTCGAGGAGCTCCCGCCCCTGCTCCACATTCGTACCCTCGAGGCGCACGACCAGGGGCACCGTCAGGTCGATCTGCTTGACCGCTTCGATGACTCCATTGGCGATGATGTCGCACTTCATGATGCCGCCAAAGATGTTGACGAGCACGCCCTTCACATTGTCGTCCGAAAGCAGGATGCGAAAAGCAGCCGTCACATTCTCGGTCGTCGCTCCCCCACCCACGTCCAGGAAATTGGCAGGCTCACCGCCGTAGAGCTGAATGACATCCATGGTCGACATGGCCAGGCCGGCCCCATTGACCATGCACCCGATGTCGCCGTCGAGGGCGATGTACGACAGATCGAACTTGGCAGCCTCGATCTCCTTCGGATCCTCCTCGTCCAGGTCGCGCAGCTCGAGCAGCTCCTGCTGACGGAACATCCCGTTGGAGTCGAAGTTGATCTTCGCGTCGAGGGCGATGACCTTGCCGTCCTTCGTGGTCACGAGCGGGTTGATCTCCGCCAGTGAACAGTCACGCTCACAGAAGAGCTTCGAAAGGCCGCAAAGGAACTCGACCGCCTGGTCCACCAGCGCGCCCGGAATCCCGATCCCCTCGGCCAGGCGGCGCGCGTCGGTCTCACCCAGACCCTCCGTCGACGAGAAGGATGCCTTGAGCACCTTTTCGGGCGTCTCTTCGGCCACCTTCTCGATCTCGACGCCGCCTTCAGACGAGGCCATCATGACCGGCTTCTGCTGCTCGCGATCGACGGCGATACCAATGTAGTACTCGCTCTCGATGGCAGAGCCCTCCTCGACCCAGATGCGCCGCACCAGCTGCCCCTCGGGTCCGGTCTGGTGGGTGACGAGTGCCATGCCGAGGATCTCGTTCGCCGCGGCGACCGCCTCGTCACGACTCTTGACGAGCTTGACTCCGCCTCCCTTGCCACGCCCACCGGCGTGGATCTGCGCCTTGACCACACACAGATCGGTGCCCAGGGCGTCATAGGCCTCGCCGGCCTGCTCGGGGGTGGTGCACTCGCGTCCCTCGGGGACGGCGAGCCCGTACTTCTTGAAAAGCTGCTTGGCTTGAAATTCGTGGATCTTCATTGGATGGAAGGTCAGGAGAGCGACAGGAAGCGCGAAGTGTACTCGCGCCAAAGCACCCAGGGAAGGCATCTAGGCCCCCTATCCGGGCCATCGCCGAAAGTCGGTCGATGCCGCGAGTCCGTTCCGGCGTCGTCCGACGGGAGAGGCTTGCCGGCGAGGCCAGCAAAATGGATCGTGTCACGCCCAACCTCAGGGAGGCGCCACTCGGCCCAAGCGTGTGCCTGAACCAGACCGAGGGGGCTCCGAAGCATGGAAGCCTCGACCCTGGCCTTCACTCGGGCGCGTTCGCGCGACCTGGCAACGGAGGCCAGCCTTCCCATCTCGTCTGACACGCTTTTTCCGCTATCCTGTCGCCATGAGCGTCGATTCGTCGCAACCAGCCAGGGGAGCGATCCTGGTGGATCGGGATCTGCGAGCTGGGCTCGGGACGCTCGTGAAGGCCCGCGCGGGGTCGCCAGCGGTCGACGAGCGCCAGATCCAGCCCGCCAGTCTCGACCTGCGGCTGGGAGCGACCGCCTATCGGATTCGGGCCGGGTTTCTGCCGAGCGCTGCACCGCTCGAAGAGCGGCTGGAGGAGCTCGCAACGTCGACCCTCTCCCTGGAGAACGGCGGCGCGGTGCTGGAGCGTGGCCTGGTCTACCTCGTACCACTCGAGGAGGAGTTCGCCCTGCCTGACGACGTGCACGGGCGCTTCAACCCACGCAGCTCGACGGGCCGCTGTGACATCTTCACGCGCATCCTTTGCCCTGGGCACCAGCGCTTCGACGAGCTGCCGGCCGGCTACCGGGGAACAGTATGGCTCGAAATCGCGCCGCTCTCGTTCCCCATACGGCTGCGACGGGGCGACAGGATGTCCCAGGTGCGGCTCCAACGTGGGCGCGCGGCTCTGTCGCGCGCGGAGCTCGAACTCGCCTATCGCGAGACACCGCTTTGCTTTCGAAACGGAGCACCCGTACGGGACAAGGAGGTGCGCTTCGACGGAGACGGTGGCATCGAGCTCAGCCTGGGACTGGCGGATCGCGAGCCGGCCGGATGGCGCGCCAGCCAGCACTCGGACGTCGTCGACTTCTCCGCCGACGGTCAGCACGACCCACGCGACTTCTTCGACCCGGTACACGCACACGCGGGGCACTGCATCCTGGAGCCCGGGAGCTTCTACATTTTCGCCAGCCAGGAACGCATCTCGGTCCCACCCCACCTGGTAGCCGAAATGCTCCCGGTCGATGTGGGCATAGGCGAGCTTCGCAACAACTACGCCGGCTTCTTCGACAGCGGATTCGGCTGGAGCACGGACCACTCGCAACTCGGCACCCCGGCGGTGCTCGAGGTCCGCGCGCACGACGTGCCCTTCCTTGTGGAGGATGGACAGGTCTTCTTTCGCCTGCGGTTTTCGCGCACGACCGGCCGCCCAGAGCGAATCTACGGCGAGGGCCGGGAGGTCCGCTCCTACCGTAATCAGGACCTGACCCTCGGTCGGATGTTCCGCTCCCAGTAGCCCGTCGACCGATTCTCCTGACCGGCCTGACGGAGTCTTTCGCCCAGCGCGTGACCAGGGCGCCTGCCTCGACGGCTAGTCGGTCGACCGCGGAAGCAACCGGTCCAGCTCGCGCGCGAGAAACTCAGCTGCGTCCAGCATGTGTTGGGAGTTCGTCGTGTAGAGCTCGGCAGGCAACACCACGATCCGGTCGTGGCGCAGCGCCTGGATCGTCTGCAGCGAATGCTCCTGGCGCAGGATCACGGCTGCCGGACTGTGCCCCGGGCGCTCACCGGAAGCGCCGACCAGGAATACGTCCGGGTTCCAGGTCAGCAAGGTCTCGAAGTCCACATTCTGGTGGCCCGTGTACCCGTTTGCCGCGGCCAGGTTCTGGACTCCCACGAGCTCACACAGGAGGTCCGCTGTAGTCTCGCTGCCGGCCGTCCAACCTCCCGAGCCAAGATTCGTGTAGCTGACGAGCCGCATGCCACTTCGGTCGACCCGCCGCAGCTCGTCGGAACGGGCTCGCAGGCTCACGATCAGGTCCGCCGCGGCCTCGGGCGCGTGCACGCGCTCGCCGAGCAGATCGATCAGCTGGCACAGGCCCGCGAAGTCGCCGACGTCCGGCAGGGTCAGGACCGGGATTCCACCGCCCTCCAGGACCTGGGTCGCCTCGGAGCTCTGCCAGCCGTGGGTCACCACCAGGTCGGGCGCGAATGTCAGCACGCTCTCCGCGGTGTAGTTCGCAAATGTTGGCAAGCCGAGATCGGCCAGATCATCGGCACCGTATCCGTCGATCGTCCCCGGCAGGGCCGCCAGACGAGTCGGCTCGATGAGTGCCAGCAGAAGCTCGGCCGCTCCCGAGTTGGCCGGGACGATCCGTTCGGCCCGCGGGGAGCTGGCGCGAGCAGCCAGGGGGTCTCCGCCGCTGCAGCCAGGGCCGGCCACGGAAGCCAGAACGAGCGCCACGGTCCGCACCAGCGACGGAATGGGGCCGGGCGGAACGGGGTTCTTGAACGACATGGCGCAGGCATCCTACGAGCACGTACCATGCCCCCAGCGTGACCGTTTCAAACTTATCCCCCGCCGTACCCCGTGGTGCACGCTCCGGACGCAGCCCACTACTGTGGACCGGGGTGCTCTCGGTCCTCTTGATCGCACTGATCGCGACTTCGGCCCACATCGGGAGCACCGGAACGGACGACACCCGGACCACCTTGCAGGGTGCCATGGCCCTGGTCGGCCTCGGCGAGGCCCTCCCGGCCGCCCACCAGATGATCGTCGAGCTACGCATCTGGCGCTCGCTGGTAGCCGCCCTGGTCGGGGCCGCCCTCGCGCTCTCCGGCGCACTCCTCCAGGGTGTGTTCCGCAATGACCTGGCCTCGCCGGCAATCCTGGGACTGAGCTCGGGCGCAGGTCTCGGCGCCTCCATCGCGATTCTTGTCATCGGGGGATACGGTCCCCTGACCCTCGTCCAGTCCGCATCGGGAGCCGCCCCATTCGTTGTGGCCGGCGCCGCCTTCGCCGGCTCGGCGGCTGTCACGGTCTTGGTGGTCGCCCTGGCGACGACGGGTGGTCGCATTTCGGTACCCAGCCTGCTCCTCGTTGGAATCGCGATCAATGCGGTCGCGGCCGGGCTCATCGCAGCCATCCAGTCCTTTGCCACCCGCGACTTCGAGGTGGCGCGCGCGATGATGGTCTGGAGCTTCGGCACGCTCGACGATCGCCAATCCCTGCACGCCCTGTTCGCCTCGGCGGCGGTGCTCCTGCCCATCTGCGTATTGCCCTTCGTTTCCGTCGAGCTCGACCTCTTCGCCGGGGGTGAGGAGGACGCGCAGGCACTCGGGGTCGACACCCAGCGTGTGAAGATTCTGGCCCTGCTCGCGGCGGCCTTCGCGGCGGCGATGGCCGTTGCGGTCGCAGGCCAGATCGCATTCGTGGGACTGGTCGTGCCCCATCTCGTACGCCAGCTCTTCGGTCGTGGCCACCGCTACCTTCTCCCGATGAGCTTGCTGGGCGGCGCCGTACTATTGCTCGGCGCCGACGTACTGCAGCGCCACTTTCTGGGTGCGAACCTGCCCCTCCAGCCAGGCGTGGTCATGTCCCTGCTCGGTGGTCCGTTCTTCCTCTACCTGCTGGTGAAGAACCGCTCGAGTATCCAGGCATGGTGAACCTCTCGGCCCACACGCTCGACTACGAGTACCCCGGACCCGTGCGCGCCGTCGCGAACGTGGATCTGGAGGTCGTTGGAGATGAGCTGGTCTGCATCCTCGGCCCGAACGGCTCCGGCAAGTCGACACTCCTGCGGATGTTGGCCGGAGTCCTGCCTCCCCAGCGCGGGCACGTCGAGCTGAATGGCCGCCGGCTCGAGACCTTCAGCCCGCGTGAACGCGCGCGCGCCGTCGCGCTGGTGCCGCAGTCCCTCTCGGCAGTCCCGGCCATCACCCTGCGCAATTTTGTTCTGGGCGGCCGCTATGGCCACCTCGATCGCTGGCGGCGCAGTGACGCGCACGGTCTCGGGATGGTAGAACGCGCTCTGGCCGCGGCCGACATGGAGGGCCAGGGTGAGCGTCTGTTGACCGAGATCTCGGGCGGTCAGCGACAGCGCGTCATGATTGCGCGCGCACTGGCCCAGGAAGCGGACGTGTTGCTCGTCGACGAGCCGACCAACTCCCTCGACCCGGGGCACCAGCTGAGCATCTTCGAGCTGATCGCAGATCAGGTTCGCACGGGACACGGAGTCCTGGTCGTCACCCACGACCTGAACCTGGCGAGCCAGTTTGCGACGCGGCTGGTGTTGATGAATCAGGGTTCGATCCAGGCCCAGGGCAATGCCGAGGAAGTCCTGCGTCCCGAAGTGTTGTCACCGATCTACGGGGACACCCTGCGCTTTGGCCAATGGCCCGGCGCGGACGGTGGCATACGCCGTCCTTACGCTCTGCCCTGGCGCCGCTAGCCAGGCAGTCCGAAGTAGCTGGCCGATTCGGCAGCGATTCGCGAAGATACGCGCTCGCCACGATTCCAGTTTTGGGAAGGACCGCTAGATCATGCTGATTCTCACCGCGCCGCTTTTGATCTCCATGCTCGTCGCCACGATCGAGCCCACGCCTGGCAACCCAGGCAGTGATGACTATTCCTGGCCCCAGTGGGATGGTCCACAGCGCAGCGGCGTCTCGAGCGAGGTGGCCTGGGAGTCCATCGGCAAGGAAGCGGACCTCTGGTCTCTCCCCGTAGGCATGGGCTACTCGGCGGTCGCAGTGCAGGACGGGCGCCTCTACACCATGGGCTACGACAAGGACGCCGGGCTCGACATCATCTGGTGCCTGGATGCCTTGAGCGGCGAGGAGCTCTGGACCCATAGCTATCCGAGCGAGATATGGGACCTGGCACATCCGGGCGGCACGGTCAACACGCCCTCGATCGATGGTGACGTTGTCTACACGCTGAATCGCGAAGGCAACCTGTTCTGTTTCGACGGCAAGTCCGGCGACATCAGATGGCACACATTCTTGATGCCCGAGGAGAATCCGCACCAGCTCGAGTATCCGCGCTGGGGCTTCAGCGCGGCCCCCCTTGTACTGGACGACAGCCTGTTCCTGAACTGCGGGCGAGTGATCGCCATCGACAAGAAGAATGGCAAGGTCAAGTGGACCTCTGAAGACTACGGTCATGCCTACGGTACGGCCACGGCCTTCGAGCTCGAAGGCCGCCCCCTCATCGCAGTCCTGAATGGCCTGGGCCTGGGAATCGTCAACCGCAAGACGAGCGATCAGGCTTTCTTCCACGAGTTCACCGGGGAGAACCGGGGCGTCAATGCCGCCACGCCGATCGTCATCGATGACGCGGTATTCGTCTCCTCTGGCAAGATTCCGGCCGGCGCGCTGCTTGCCTTCGGAGATGGCGAAATGATTCCGGTCTGGCAGAATCGCGAAATGGCCAACTCCTTCTCGGGCTGCGTGCGCATGGGAGACCACCTCTACGGCTTCGACCAGGCCATCCTCAAGTGCATCGACCTGGACGGGGAATCCATGTGGTCAGTGCGTGGCATCGGCAACGGCGCGGTTACGGGCGCAGGCCAGCGCCTGCTCGCAATGGGATCCACCGGCGAGTTGATCATCGCCAACGCTTCACCCGACGAGTACGAAGAACTGTCACGCACGCAGGTCTTCACCGACGAGTCCAGCTACTGGACCAAGCCAATCCTGGTCAACGGAATCATCTACTGCCGCAGTAGCAAGGGCAGCCTGGTGGCACGGGACCACCGCCGGGAGTCCGACAAGGAATAGACTCCGCGGGGCGGCTCAGCCGCAGGTGTCCAGGTCGTCGCTCACGCGCTGCGGAACCGGGCGCCTGCGCCCGCCGCTCTTCGAGGCCTTGCTGCCCTTGTTGCTCACATTCTTGAGCGCGGGGTGCTTCAGGTAGCGGGCCAGAAGGTCTGAGCGACCGAGCTCCCGCAGGGCCTCGATCACGAAGGGCTTGCTCTCGGGCGCCTTCCAGCGCACCAGCGCCTTTTGCTTGCGTCGCTCGCGGGCACCGCGCACCACCACCAGCTCCTCGCCATTGATCGGGTCCCGGCCAGTGACGTACTGCACGTTCGCGCGCGTCATCGGCAAGGGCAGGAATTCCTGGACCTGTTCCGGCGAGTAGTTGCGCTCGAACAGCTTCTCGAAGAGCAGTACCGCGTCCTCGAGGCGCGTCCCCGGATGGCCGACGATGAAGTAGTTGACCAGGTGCTGGTCCTTGCCCAGCTCCTGGCACTCGGCCTTGTAGTCGGCTTCGTACTCCTCGTAGACGTCAAAGGTCGGCTTGTTCATCATGCGCAACACCTCCGGCGCGGCATGCTCGGGCGCGAGTTTCATGCGACCCGGGACATGGTGCCGCACCAGGTCATGGTGAAGCGGGAGCAGCTCACCGCTCTTCTTGCGCAGCATGTCGTAGCGGATTCCGGAGCTGACAAAGGCGTGCTTGACGCCGGGCGTCTCGCGTACGAGCCCCAGCAGCCGCCGATAACCCTCGGTCTCCTTGTCCAGCCGTAGAGCGGGGCAGGGATCGGGAGTCAGGCAGTCGCGATCCAGACAGGCCTCGCCCGCCTCCAGTAGCTTGCATCCCAACCCGTACATGTTCGCCGTTGGACCGCCCACGTCGGTGATCGTTCCACGGAAGTCGTGGTGCGCAGACAGGCTCGCGGCTTCGCGCAGGATGGAGGCCTCGGAGCGGGACTGAATGCTGCGGCCCTGGTGAAAGGTGATCGAGCAGAACGAGCAGTCAGCCATGCAACCCCGGTGGGTATTGACGCTCCAGCGCACGGGCTCGAGCGCGGCGATACCACCCGCAGCCGTATGATCGGGGTGCCACTCCCGTCGGTACGGGAGATCGAACCAGGCATCGACCTCGTCCTGGGTCGCGGGTGCCGAGGGCGGATGTTGCAACAGGATCCGCCCCGAGTGCTCCTGTCCGAGGGGCTTTGAGCTAGGTGAGTTCTCCTCACGCACGGCGTTGAACAGCTCGATCAGCAGGTCGTGATCCTCGGCCAGCTGGTCGTAGGTCGGGAGCATGCGTGTCTGCGCGGGGAGATCCTCCAACCTGCGCAGCTCGCAGGTCCCGCGGATGTCGCGCAGGTCCTGGCCCGCATCCAGCCGCTGCGCGATCTCGAGCACCTGGCGCTCGCCCATGCCCCATACGAGCAGATCAGCCTTGGCATCAACCAGGACGGATCGCCGCAGCTTCTCGTCCCAGTAATCCCAGTACGCGAAACGTCTTGGGCCTGCCTCGAGTCCACCGAGGATGACCGGCACCCCGGGAAAGTGATGGCGCGCCTTGCTCGTGTAGGCGATCGAGGCTCGATTCGGCCGTCCCATCGCGCCGCCGGGACGGTAGACATCGACGCGCCGACGCTTCTTGGCGGCCGTGTAGTTCGTGACCATCGAGTCGATCGTGCCGGCGCTCACGCCCACGAACAGGCGAGGTGCGGGCAGGCGCGTCCATCCGTCGGTAGCACCTTCCGGATTGCCCGCGTCCGGAATCTCGGGCACATCGAGAATTCCGACCCTGTATCCAGCCGACTCGAGCAGGCGCCCGATCACGGCCACACCAAAGCTCGGGTGGTCGATGTACCCGTCGCCCGTGACGAGCAGGATGTCGAGCTCGTCCCAGCCGCGCTGTCCCATCTCGGCCCGGTTGCGCGGGAGAAACGGGGCCTGCTCAGGGGGCAGGGGCGTCGAGGGAGATTTCATCTTGGCCTTCGACGAGCGGTCCCGTCGAGATGCGGGACCCTTAACCCTGGGGCCCTAGATGGAGCCGTGGCGGGCGCGCTGACGCTTGTTGACCTTGCGGCCACCAGCGGTCTTCTGGCGCGAGCGAAACCCGTTCTTGCGGAGACGCTTAATCTTGCTGAGGCGGAGCTTGATCTTCATGGTGGTCTGGAGGCTTGCTGGGCACATCGCCGGGATGCGAGCCGAAGAGTGTAGGGAGGCGATCGATGGCTTGCCACCCCTGATCTGCCCCCGTGGCCCAAAGAGTTCGGGTGGTTGGAGCCAGCCCGGGGCCGCGAGGGGCCCTGAAAGGGCCCCTGGAGCACCTCACCCGCCGAGACTGCCGGCCAGGGTCTCCAGGAAGGCATCCCCATTGACGAATCCTGTGCCCCATTCGGGCGCATAGTCGTCGACCAGGCCGCCGGCCTTCATGTCGTCCGCCGACTGGCCCTGGGAGAGAGCCTCCTTCACCCGCGCGGTCACCTCGAGCAGCATCTCGTGGTAGGCGCGCAGATCCTCTACCGTGGAGAGCCCGCCGTGCCCGGGGATGATCTTGACGCCGGCCCCACTCCCGATGCGCTCGAGCACCCGGCCGACCGCATCCACCACGCCTTGAGCGCCACCGCCACTGTTGACGTCGATGAAGGGGAAGCGGCCCGCAAAGAAGATGTCGCCCATGTGCACCACTTTCGATGTCTCGAAGAAGACCACGCTGTCCCCGTCCGTGTGGGCGTGCGGGTAGTGCACGATCTCCATCTCCTCGCCGCCCCAGTACAGCTTGATCGACTGCTGAAAGGTCAGGTCCGGCAAGGCCCCGGGGAGCGTGCCCTGAGCCCGGTTGCCCTCGATCGTGGGGTCGTCGGCCAGGCGTCGCCGAACATTCTCGTGGGCCAGGATCGTGCTGGCGGCGAAGACGTCGTTGTTGCCCGTGTGGTCACCGTGCCAGTGGGTGTTGAGCAGGAACTCGACCGGCTTGTCGGAGATGCTCATCACCGTCCGCTGAACTTCCTCGGACGCGCGTTTCAGCTGATCGTCGATCAATAGCAGCCCACCCTCCCCTTTCAGCACGCCGATGTTGCCACCGGCGCCCTCGATGTAGGAGATGCGATCCGAGACCGAGTGGACCCGGAAACCGGCCTGCGCCGGTAGCCGCGCGACCACGGCTGAGGCGAACAGAGCGCCGAATCCCAGGGCCAGCAGGAAACGTGCTGAGGACTCGCGCACGATCAGCTCTTGGCCAGGGGCCGCGGGCCGACCATCTCCGAAGGAACCACGGCAGCGTCAAACTCCTCGCCGGTCATCAGTTCCATGGCCACCACGGCCTCGCGCAGAGTCGTCCCCTCTGTGAATGCCCGCTTGGCAACCTTGGCGGCGTTGTCGTAGCCGATGTGCCGGTTGAGCGCCGTGACGAGCATCAACGACTCCTTCATCAGGCTGTCGACACGATCGGTATCGAGCTCGAGGCCATCGACGCAGTTCGTGCGTAGAGAATCGCAGGCATCCGAGAGCAGGCGTATCGACTCGAGGATATTGTGGACCATCACGGGCTTGAAGACGTTCAGCTCGAAGTTGCCCTGGCTACCGGCCATCGTGACCGTGACGTCATTTCCGATGACCTGGACGCAGACCATGCTCATGGCCTCGCACTGGGTCGGATTGACCTTGCCCGGCATGATCGAGCTGCCCGGCTCGTTGGCCGGCAATCTCAGCTCGCCGAATCCGCAGCGCGGACCGCTGCCGAGCCAGCGTATGTCGTTCGCAATCTTCATGCAGGCCACCGCGACCGTCTTGAGGCCTGCCGATGCGAAGACCAGCGCGTCGTGGCCCGCCAGAGCAGAGAACTTGTTGGGCGCCGAGCTGAACGGCATTCCGGTCTCGCCCGCAATCCTCTGGGCGACGAGGTCCGCGTAGCGCGGATCCGTATTCAGTCCCGTCCCCACCGCCGTCCCGCCCAGGGCTAGCTCGTAGATAGCCGGCAGGACCGCCTCAACGGCACGTCGACCATCCTTGAGCTGCTGCACCCAACCCGAGAACTCCTGGCCAACCGTCAACGGAGTGGCGTCCTGCAGGTGAGTCCGCCCGATCTTGACCACATCCTCCCAGGCCTGCCCCTTCTTGTGCAAGGCTGCCGCGAGGGCATCGACGGCCGGCAGTAGGCGGTGCACGAGCTCCTCGGCCGTGGCCACGTGCATGGCCGTCGGGAAGACGTCGTTTGACGATTGCGAACGGTTGACGTGATCGTTGGGATGGATCGGCTCCTTGGTGCCCATCTCCGCGCCCAGGATCTGGGCCGCGCGATTTGCGATGACCTCGTTCGTGTTCATGTTCGACTGGGTCCCGGACCCGGTCTGCCAGACCACGAGCGGAAACTGGTCATCGTGCTCCCCGTCGATCACTTCCCCGGCCGCGGTCAACAGTGCTTCGCCCTGCTCCGGTGTCAGGCCATCGAGTTCGCCCAGCTCCTGGTTCGCCTGGGCCGCGCACTTCTTGACAACGCCCAGGGCGCGGATCATGGGTCGCGTGAAGGTCTGGCCGCCAATCTTGAAGTTCTCGCGGCTGCGCTGGGTCTGCGCGCCCCACAGCTTGTCAGCGGGAACTTCGATCGGGCCCATCGAGTCGGATTCGGTGCGCGTGCTCATCGTATTGTGCGGGTCAAAGAGGTGACGAATTGCGCGGGGAGTCTGCCGCCCCGGGCTGGCCAGGGCAAGGCAATGGAGCAATATGCCATCCCCGCGAACTGGCTAGCCGGCCCAGGGGGACAAGGGTGGCAAGAAGGGCTCGAGAGTGCCTGGTAGCCCGTCGAAGCAGTCTACCGAAAGCCAGGGCGCCCGCTGGTGCCCTCAAACTCCTGCTAGAGGAGCCCCAGATCCCGCATCGCGTCGCTGTCCTTGGCCACGGCACCAGCCGTCTTTTGCATCAGGATGCGGGCCTCGGTGGTCAGAGGAACTTCGACGATACGCTCCACGCCGCCACGCCCCAGCACGGCTGGCACTCCCATGTATATACCCTCGAATCCGAACTCGCCATTCAGCCGGCAGGCACAGGGCAACATGCGTTGTTCGTCGCCCAGGATGGACGCTGCCATCGCTACCGAGGCCGACGCGGGTGCGTACCAGGCGCTTCCGGACTTCAGTAGCCCCACGATCTCGGCCCCACCTTTTCGAGTGCGGTCCGCCATCGCATCCACATCATCCGCCCGCAACAGATCGCCCGCACGCACCCCGTTCAAGGTGCAGTAGTCCGGCATCGGCACCATGGAGTCGCCGTGCGCGCCGAGCACCATCGCATCCACGTCGCGTACCGCCGTCCCCGAAGCCTCGGCCAGGAACCAGCAGAAGCGCGCGGAATCGAGCACCCCCGCCATCCCGATCACGCGTCGAGCCGGAAAGCCCGTCTTCGCGCGCATCAGAGTGACCATGCTGTCCAGCGGATTGGTGACGACGATCACGATTGCGTCTGGCGAACCCTCGCGCACGTACGCAGCCACCGACGAGACGATGCGTCCATTCACCTCGAGCAGATCGGAGCGGCTCATCCCCGGCGTCCGTGGACGGCCGGCCGTCACGATGAACAGGTCCGAGTCCGCCGTATCGCCAGGGTCATTCGTGCCGACCACGCGCGATGAGAAGCCCTCGATCGCGGCCGACTGATTCATGTCGAGAGCGATGCCCTGGGGCCGCCCTTCGAGCACATCGATCAACACGATCTCTGAGGCCAGGTTCTTGAGGGCGCACAGGTGAGCCGCGGTGGCGCCCACATATCCTGCGCCAACGACGGTGATCTTTCGGGATTCGATTGTCGGCATGGTCTCCATCCATCTGGATGGGCGGCCAGTCTAGTGCCCGACGGATGATCCACCAGCAAGTATTCGCCCCGCCCGAGCCACCGGTCAATCGAGGTCCTGGAGGTCCGTCAGGTTGACCTGCGACGTTCTCACGATCTGCCAGCCATCCTCGAGCTCATCGAGCTCGGCCACGAAGCGCGCGTCCCAGAAGACCCGTTCTACGCCAGCTCGAACCTCGATGAAGCGCGCGGCTCCACGAACCGCGGCATGGGCCGGTCCGGTCATCTCGATCTCGAGCGCATCCGGGTCTAGCTCCATGCGCAGGCTGAAGCGCTTCGTCTCCGGGTCGTGCTCGTTGAGAAACAGATAGATCAGCACGTCGCGTAGCTCGTTGCGGGTCATTCCGGAGCTCTCGTCCCGGAATCCGGGCTCGAACCCGCCGATCACGGGCGCCAGTCGGGTCGCGTCGAATCCCTGCTGAACGTCTTCGAAGACCCAGCGGATCTTCTGCTCGTTGGAAGCCAGGGCCGAACGCAGGACCCGCCAGCCGAATACCGCACTCGCCAGGGCGAGCCCGATCAGGAGCATGTTCTTCAGTACGCCCATGCCCCTCTCATCGGCCAGGTGGCCCGTTCCTCCCCGCGCCGATCCGAGAATCTGCTTTCGGGGGCCCGGAGCACCCCCCCAGGGTCGCGCCCGTCAGCTTCCCATTCTTGCGGCCAGGCCCTCGTCGAGCTTGGCCAGGAACTCCTGCGTCGTGAGCCAACTCTGATCGGGTCCGACGAGCAGCGCCAGGTCCTTCGTCATCGAGCCCGCCTCGACGGTCTCGATACAGACACTCTCGAGGCTTGCGGAGAAACGCGCCAGAGCTTCGTTGCTATCGAGCTTGGCGCGGTGCGCCAGACCGCGTGTCCAGGCAAAGATCGACGCGATCGGATTGGTCGAGGTCTCCTTGCCCTGCTGATGCTGGCGGTAGTGACGGGTCACTGTCCCGTGCGCAGCCTCGGCCTCGACGGTCTTGCCGTCGGGCGTCATCAGTACGGACGACATGAGCCCCAGGGAACCGAAGCCCTGGGCGACCGTGTCCGACTGGACGTCACCGTCGTAGTTCTTGCAGGCCCAGACGAACTGGCCTTCCCACTTCAGCGCAGCCGCCACCATATCGTCGATGAGGCGGTGCTCGTAGGTGATGCCCGCGTCGCCGAAGGCCGGCGCAAACTCCGCGTCGAAGACCTCCTGAAAGAGATCCTTGAAGCGCCCATCATAGGCTTTCAGGATCGTGTTCTTGGTGGACAGGTAGACGGGCCACTTGCGCAGGAGACCGTAGTTCAGACAGGCCCTGGCGAATCCGCGAATCGATTCGTCCAGGTTGTACATGCCCATGGCGACGCCCGACTCCTTGAAGTCGAAGACGCTGAACTGCATGGCCTTGGAACCATCCTCGGGGGTGAAAGTCATGGTCAGCTTGCCCGGGCCCGGCACGCGGAAATCCGTCGCGCGGTATTGATCACCAAAGGCGTGGCGGCCGATGACGATCGGGTGCTTCCAGCCCGGGATCAGGCGCGGAACGTTCTCGCACAGGATCGGCTCGCGGAAGACCGTCCCCCCTAGGATGTTGCGAATCGTCCCGTTGGGCGAGCGCCACATCTCCTTCAGCCCGAATTCCTCGACGCGTGCCTCATCGGGCGTGATCGTCGCGCACTTGATCCCGACGCCGGCCTTCCGAATCGCATGGGCTGCATCGACCGTCACCTGATCATTGGTCTCATCGCGATGCTCGATGCCCAGGTCGAAGTACTCGAGATCAATGTCCAGGTAAGGCAGGATCAAGCGCTCCTTGATGAAGGACCACAGGATGCGGGTCATCTCGTCGCCGTCGAGCTCGACGACCGGGTTCTGGACTTGGATCTTGGGCATGGTTGTCTGGCTTCTCGAGCGTTTGCGGCTCGCTGGGGGTCGCCGCCGGACCAGTTCTGGAGCGGCGGATCGACGGACGCGGAAGCTGCGATGTTACGCGCGCACGCGCTGCGGCGCCAGTGCTGCCGCTCGCACAGGGGTGTGCTGGCCCCGTTTCACATGCTGAGGGCCGGTTCGTAAGCTGGGAGCCCGCTCGCTCGCTACTTGTCCGACTTCTTCCACCAGGCGCGCCAGTCCCGGACCCGAATGGCGCGGTCGGTTGCCGTTCCGTTCGCGTCGAAGCTGAAGTTTCGACCGGTGATCTCGCGCAGGGCACCGACGGCGGCCTCACGCACTGCGCTCTCCGGATCCTCGAGCGCATCGATCAAGTTGGGCACGGCCTGGGTGGCCTGGAGTGCCTCGAGAATGCGCGCCGTCGCCAGGCGCACGAAGAGATCCTCGTCGCGCAGGCGCGGAAGAAGGTGTGGGACGACGAGCCCATCCTTGGTCTCGCCCAGGGCGTAGACCGCCTCCAGGCGAATGGCAGCGCTGGCGTGTTCCAGGTCCGGCAGGATACTTGTCCAGCGCGGTGTGCCGTCGGTCGGTGTTGCGACGCCGCCACCCGGCAGCAAGCTGCGGGGCACGCCGGCCTGCGCCATACCTCGCAAGCCCTCCTCGAGCTCGATGATGCGATCTCGGTAGAACCGTTGATCCTCATCCAGGCGTTTGAGCTGCGCGTTCTGCCGATCGAAGCTCAGCTTGGTTGTCGTGTAGCGTGCCTCTCCATCGGCGCGCGCGAGTTCGAGCTCCTGCTTGAGGTCGTCCCAGCGCAGGGCCTGACGGTCCAGCCCGCCACGCAATTCGGCCAGCTCCGCCTGGATCGGAACGAGCTGTTCGGCGATGTGTTCGACAGTCCGAGTTTCGCTCTCGAGGATCTGAGCCGCGAGACGGGCAGCGCGCCGCTCGGCGCGTTGATCAGCCGAGACGGCGGCCGCCTGGGTCTCTTGAAAACGGTCGGCGACCGTGGCCTCGAATGAGCGACCCTCGTCCACGAGGAAGGCGATGGCGGCGGTGCCAAAAACCAGCGCCACCCATCCGACCCCGGAGCCGCCACCGGACTGGGCCATCGGCGGCACGGGTGGATCGACACGGGCGTCGTTCTCGGGCGCCTTGGCGCCGACATCCAGGCGCCTGGCGCCATGGCTCGTGATCTCAGGTGGAGCTGCCGAGACCGCGCCGGGAGCTGGCGCGGGGCCCTCGCTCGTCATGGCCGCACTGCACCGGGTACAGATCAGGCGACCCGCGTAGCGCTCGACCCCGCCGGGCTTCAAATCGGCCTGGGGCACCGACTCGTTGCATAGATCGCAAAAACTGATGTCCATTTGAGCCTCCGGTGGCCTCCCAGCTGCAGGGTATCCCAGCAAAGCCCCCGGGTCACCCAATGGCCCCGCGGACCGTGGAACACAGGGTCAGGCCCTGGGGACCTGGGGCCGCGGAAGAGTCCCGGCGCCCCCTGGCGATCCTGCCGATCCTGGCCTATGCTCGACGGGCAAGACGAGCCCTCTCCCTCCCCCACCCGTGCAGCTCTCCAAGTCCCAACGTACCCGCTTTCAGGATCTAGGCCTGGCCTTCATGGCTCGGATCCTGGAGATCGAGCTCCGGCGCCACCCCGATAATGTGGACGCCCTGATCGAGCTGGGGCAGGTGTACACCCAGCAGGGTCGCTACACGGATGGCCTCATGGTCGACCAGCAGCTCGCCGAGCACCTGCCGGACAATCCGACCGTGCTCTACAACCTGGCCTGCTCCCTGGCCTTGCTTTCTCGCACGACTGAGGCCCTCGATGCCCTCGAGTGTGCGATCGACGTCGGCTACGACGACGCGAGCTTCATGCTCGGGGACGGCGACCTCGACAACGTGAAGCACACGGAGCGTTTTCAGCGCCTCGTCGCGCAGATCGACGGCCCCATGCGCCGCGAAGACATCTAGGTCAGAGGCCAGGCGGTACCTGGCTCGAGCGCCTGACTACTCGGTCGGCGCGTCTACTGGCTTTGCCAGCAACGGATCCGACACCCTGGTATCCCACCAAGCTTCCCACCGATCGACCGCGGCTTCTCGAGCTGGGGCCTCTCCGCGCGGATCAAAGCCAAAGGTCTCGTGCGCGACGTCTGAGAGTGCTCGGTGGCAGACGGCCCGTGTGTAGTGGTGCTCCGCTCGCAGGCCCTTGATCATGACGGGGATCCCGCTCCAATCGCCCAGCATCAACAATGCACGGCCACGCTCGAGAGCGACCGACTCGGTCTCGGATGGGCCCGGTTCGCGCAGATAGCTGACCAGGCGCGCATCCCGGGTAGCCCCGAGGGCGGCCAGAGCGGCGCCCGCCACGTCGGGTCGCGGATCGTGCATCATCTCCAGCAAGGTCGGGTAGGCCGGCTCACCAACCTTGGCAAACCACGTGATGAGCTGAACACGCGCCTCGAGTCCGGGTGTGTAGGCCAGGCTCGTGGCCTTGCGATCGATCCTCTCCTGGAGACCAGGAGAAGCCTCGAGCCACGCGGGACTGCTGGCCTTTGCTGTGGAGGAGCACCCTGCGGAGCAAAGGGCCAGGACACACACACCGACGACGGAGAGACTGCTCACCACGATCACCTCGTAACGACCTGTTGGGACGCGGGCGGGGCAAGAGACCCCGCCGAAGGGTCTCATCGGGCGATTCCCACGATTCCTTGACCGGCTAACCGGAACGAGCCGCTGCGAGGGTCGCCAGGGCTATTCCAAGGGCCAGAAGCCAGGGTGTGGCAGGGTGTGGAGCCCGATCGGGGGTGGGGCCCTGAAGCAGGCCCTGGTCCGTGAGAACCCGGGGGTCCGGCCAGGCGATGGAACGGCGCTCGCCCGGCGAAAACTCCGCCGGCGCCGTCGGCTCCAGGAATGTACGGCCCAGGACCTCCCCCGCACCCGAGACCTCCACCACCAGGGCGGCGCCGCTCGGTACACGGTCGAGAAAGGCGGGCCGCGCGGCGCGGCGCAGGGTGCGCGGATCGAGGCCCTGGCCGGCCACCGGAGGCGTCATGCTCACGCTCCCGAGGATTCGCTCGTGGACGCTGAAGGCCCGGTCCGGGTCCGACTCCGCGAGCGCTTCGACCGCACTACCGGCGGACGAGCGCACGAGAATGGTGGCCTTGACCTCGACCGGAGCCCCCAATGGCACATGCTCGAGCAGGAGCTCGTCCCTGTCCTCGGATATCTGCAGGCCCTGGATGGGGCCCTGACCCGCTGCGCGCCCGAGCGCGCGAACCAGCGGCGACAGCAGGCTCGGCCGTGCCGCAATGAAAGGAGCCCATCCATCGAGCGGCGTCGTCCCGAGCCCGGCGACGAGACCCGCTCCAACGCGCCATAGCCCGAGCAGCGGTCCCCCATCGTCGGTTCGCCAGAGCACTTGCGCTCCGGGTCGAGCCCGGGTCGGCACGTGCCGCTGGAGTTGCCCGAGCGCCACGGGTGATTCAGAGTTGGTGGGATCCGTGACAGTCGACCTGGCCAGGAGTGAGAGCTGCGCACGCAAGATGTCCAGCCCGACGCCGCCCGTATCCAGGCTCGCGGGATCCACGGGGCGCGCCAGCAAGCCATCGTGCGCCCGCACACGTTCCGCGTGCACGCGCTGCTCAAAGACCGCCTGCAACCGTTGCAGGTCCGTAACCTCGTCCAGCTCCTCGCCGTCCAGCAAGAGGCTATCGAGAAACTTCCGGTCCGCATCCTCCCCTACGGCGATGATGCGCAGATCCGTGGATGACGAGACCAGCTGCTCGCGCACCTCTGCCGAACGTTCCGCGAACCAGTCGAGCGTGCGCCCGTCGGTCACCAGCAAGACCAGTCCGCGCACCGACGATGAGGAGCGCTGAGTCGCGAGCTGGTCCAGGGCGTAGAGCACATCGGTCGGTCCGCGCGGAACCTTTGCCGCGAAGAGCGGTGCCAGGTCACGCTGTAGATCCGCACGTTCCGCGGCGCGCGTCTCGAATACCACGGCTCCCATGGCGCCCGTGAAGAAGCGCAGCTGGATATGGTCAGCGGCGCGCGCGCCCAGGACGAGCTCCATCACGGCGTGCCGAACCGTGTCGAAGGGTTCCCCAACCATGCTGCCCGAACCGTCGATGAAGAGCACGACCTCGCGCTCGCTCGGATCCGGCTCGTCGATCGCCAGTGGCAAACGGGCCGCGAGGGCCTGCACGTCGTCGGCCTCCCAGCCGCGCAGGGCACCGTAGCCGCCCAGCGATAGCCAGCCGCCGCCGGCGCGCACGAACTTCACCAGGGCCGCACGGGGCAGGTCTGCGGGCCCGATCGACTCGGTCACCAGCAGGTCGGCGCTGGCCAGGTCCGGGGCCAGTTTCGCGAACGTCGTCGGCCGCAGACTGATGCCCTCGAAGGCCGGACCGCTCAGGACGTCCTGCAGGGCAGCGGCACGCTCGGGACGAGTCAGCAACAGGCACACCAATGGGTCACCGATCACGATCCGCCTGGACCGCTGGTCATTCTCGGGCATGGCATCGACCGACGCCCCATCCGCGATGTTGACCCGCGCGCGCAGGATGTAGCTGCCCACGGGGGGCGCGGGCAATTCGAGCCAATCTGTCCACCGATCGGATCCGTCCCCATCGGCCAGAGCGGGGCTGGGCGAAGTCAGCTTGCTGACGCTCCAGCGTTCGCCGGTCTCACTTTCGAGCTCCAGGGTCAGTCGGGCATGCCCACCGCTGGCGCCCGGCCGGTCCGCCGGGTCCCCGGCCCAGGCCAGGCTCAATTCGGCGACGAGGGGCACGCCGACCTCCACCTTGTCACCAATGCGCAGGTCGACGAGGGCCAGGTCCGCGCGATCAGGTGCGCTCAAGTCGGAACGCTCCAGCCCGACGCCCGCGTCCACGAGCGCCTCCAGGCGAGCGCGCGGATCGGGCCCGGTAAAGGTCCCGTCCGTCAGGAGCAACACGTCGCATGCAGGCCGAACAGAACGGGCCAGGATTTCCTGTGTCAGGGCGAGGGCCGAGTCCAGCTCGGTCGAGTGACCCTGCTCGGCAGTCAGAGTGGGCGAGTAGGGTGCCTGGGCTCGCCCCTCGAGCCAGGCTCGAAAGCCTGGGGCCGGCGCGGGCCCGAAATCCACGAGCACGTCCGCGGCGAAACGGATGACACACAGGTCGGCGCCCCGTTCAACGGCCCGCTCGCACTCCACCAGCAGCCGGTTGCGCACCTGGCGTGACCACGTGGCGCGCGGACGGGTCGCGCTGGCGGATGCGTCCACGAGCACGAACTGGATCGCGGGCGCCTCGGGTTCTCTAGTGGCCCTCTCGCGGGGCCAGGCCAGCCATGCCGCGGCAGCCAGGGAGACGAGTGCAGCCACCGCCAGCCGCGGTAGCCGCCGACGGTAGTCCACGCCCGTCGGTGGCTGGGTCAAGACGTCGACCCGCTCGAGGACACAGGTTCACTTCCAGAGGCGCCGCGGACGCGATCCGCGGAAGCGATCCAGCCCCCGCCGAGCAACAGGTCATCCACGTAGAAAGCGGCCCCTTGGCCCGGGGCGACCGCGGATTGAGGCTCGTCGAAGACCACTTCAGCTGAGCCCCCCTGCACGTGCACCGCTGCTGACGCGGGCACGCAGTGGTAGCGGAACTGGACGGTGCAACGGAACTCTCCGGACGCTGGAACATCGAAGCCGATCCAGTTGAGGTCGTCGACCTTCATGGAAGTCGCACGGCACTCGTCCCGGGTCCCCACTACCACGAGCCCCTCCTCGGGCAGGAGCTCGACCACGAACATGGGAATGCCCGTCACGACTCCGGTGCCGCGGCGCTGGCCGATCGTGAAGTGTTCCGTGCCTTCGTGCGTTCCAAGGGTATGACCCGTCGTGTCGACGATGGTCCCCGGGTGCAACTGGGCCCCTCGCTCGCGCAGGAGCTGCCGGTAGTCATTGGAAGGGATGAAGCAGACTTCCTGGCTGTCCTTCTTCTCGCTCGTCCGGAGACCTGCCGCCCGCGCAAGGTCGCGCACCTCGGGCTTCTGGAGTCCGCCCAGGGGCAGCACCGTGCGCGCGAGGTGATCCTCCGAGACCGCGAAGAGCTGGTAAGACTGATCCTTTCTCGCGTCGACGCCGCGCCGCAGTCGCACGCGCCCCTGCTCGATCGAGAGGCGCGCGTAGTGCCCGGTCGCTACACCGGCACAACCGAGCTCGTCGGCAAAGTCGATCAGGCGCCCCATCTTCAGGTCTCGGTTGCAGACTGCGCAGGGGTTCGGTGTGCGGCCGCGGCCGTACTCGGCCACGAAGTGATCGATGATGTCAGTGAATTCCTCTGCCAGGTCCACGGCCTGAAATGGAATTCCCATGCCGGCTGCAACCATGCGCGCATCGCGGGCGTCGGAGATGGAGCAACAGGACTTCTTGTGCACCTCATCCGCAGGCACCTTCACGCCATTTCGCATGAACAAGCCGACCAGGGGGTGGCCACGCTGTGCTAGCTGCCAGGCCACGACGGTGCTGTCCACACCGCCACTCATGGCAACGACAAGGCGTTCGGACGCAGGGAACTGGATAGACATGTTTCGGATTCGGGCAGCCGACCTCGGACCACGGGGGAGCCGTGGGGTGCAGCCGGCAGTCTATTCTAGGAGGGGATGACCGCGAATGTGGAGGGATCGAATCCGAAGGCTCTTCCGGTCAGGACCGCTTTGCTGTAGCTTCCTCCGCCCTCGATCGGGCGGTCGACGAGCCCGACAACCAAGGCATGGGGGAGCCCCCCCCACCCACAAAACGGCCCAGAGCCCACCGGAATCCCATGTTCCTCGCCCTCGCAGTCGCCCTCCAGGATGGTTCGACGACAAATGCCGCCCAGCAGGCACCGAGCTTCTCCTGGACCCCGCTGATCCTGATCCTCGGAGTAGTGTATTTCGTGCTGATCGCGCCCGAGCGCAAGAACAGGAAGAAGCGCGACGAGATGCTCGGAGGCCTGAAGAAGGGCGACAAGGTGATGACCACGAGCGGCATGCATGGCTCGGTCACCCACGTCAACGGCGACGTCGTGACGCTCCAGGTCGCGGACAACGTTCGGCTCAAGTTCACGATCCAGGCCGTGCAAAGTCTCGTAGAGGACCAGCCCGAAAAGGCCGAGCCCAAGGAAGTCGAAGCCAAGGCCTAGGTCGCGCGCTCTGGCTGCGGCTCGCACCGCGGACGTTCGCGCGCTGGGCCGGCCCGAGCCCTTCCGAGCTCGGCCGAGCCGGGGAGGAGATCGTGGCGCGCTGGCTCGTCCGGCGCGGATGGCACATCCTGGCCCGGCGTCAGCGCACACCGATGGCCGAGATCGACCTGGTAGCCTCGCACGATGGTGAACTGGTCTGCGTGGAGGTCAAGACCGGTCGAATCGGTCCGTGTTTTGGAGCGCCGGGGCGCGACCCCTGGCCTGGCGCATGGCGCCCCGGCGAGCGACTCTCCGCTCGTAGCCTGGCTCGCCAGAGGCAGGCCGGAGCACACCTTGCCCGGGTCTGGGGCCGCGGAAACCTGCGTGGCGGGCGGGTGGACCTGATCGAGGTCCTGATAGAGTCTGGGCGCACCACCCCTCGCATCGTCCACCACGCGCGACTCTCGGAGCCGATCTGACAGATCTCCTGGATCGGCCAGCGCTCGCGAGCGCCCGGCAACCGATATAGACTCTTCGCCGCCGAGCCAGTCCCCGGCCCCCAATGCTTCGCGTCCTCCAGCACTATCTCCCGATCCGAACGGCGCTGCTGGTCCTCTCGGAGGGCCTTCTGCTCATGACGATCTTCGGTGCCGGCATGACGCAGCACCTCTGGGAGGCCCTCTCGGGGCGCCAGGATCCGAATTTCGGTCAGGTCCTGCGGCAGCTGGCCCGCCTCGGCATGACCCCCAACGACGCCTTCTGGCGCTGCCTGGCCTCGGCCTTCCTGATCACGGTCCTGTGCCAGATCTCGATCGGCTTCAATCGCTTGTACGAGTTCCAGATCTCGAGCTCGCGCTACGAGCGCGCGGCCCGTTTCGTGGAATCCGCCGGCACCGCCCTGGCACTGACGGTCGGAATGACGTTCCTGGCCCACTCCTGGGGTTTCGAACGCCTGCTCGAGTTCCCCGGGCTGACCCTGTCACCGCGCATGCAGACCCTCGTTGCCAGCCTGGTGATGGGCTTCATGCTGCTCTACCTCTGGCGCGGCATCTACCACTGGGGAATGCTCAAGCTGAACCTGCAGCAACGCGTTCTGGTACTTGGCTCCCGCGGACCGGCCCATTCACTCGCACGCGAGATCCTGGCCCACCCCGACGCGGGCTACGAGGTCGGTGGCCTGATCCCTGAGCTGAACTCCGAGGGTGACCCCAAGACTCCGGAGGACGAGCCCGGCCCCCTCTCCGCGAGCGGTCGCCCCAAGTTGATCTCGTCCGAGAACGAATCCACGGAAGCCACGCGCGAACTGATACTCGACTCCGTCGCCCTGCGCGCCGGGGCCGTCCAGAACCGTGGCGTCGCCATGTCCTCGAGCGTCGACGGGCCCCAGGGCGGGTTCCTGCTCGACCTCGTGCGCTCGCTGAAGGTCGACGTGGTGACCGTCGCCCTGGAGGACCGCCGCGCGACCCTGCCAACCGAGGATCTCCTGCGCTGCCGCCTGGCCGGCATCGACGTCCGTGAGCGCGAGGACCTGTACGAACAGATCACCGGCAAGCTGGCCGTCGAAGCCATGCGCCCCTCCTACCTGATCTTCAATGAGGGCTTCCGCCGCCACCGCTGGGCAGCACTTCTGAAGCGCATCGTCGACCTTGGTTGCGCCCTGCTCATCCTGGCACTCACCTGGCCCGTGATGCTGATCACCTCATTCGTGATCCCGCTCAACTCGAAAGGCCCGGTCCTGTTCCGACAACAGCGCGTCGGCCAGGACGGCCGAACGATCACCCTCCTGAAGTTCCGCTCCATGCGCGCCGACGCCGAAAAGGACACAGGCCCGGTCTGGAGCTCCGAGGACGACCCCCGCATCACCAGGATCGGCCGCTTCATCCGCAAGACCCGCATCGACGAACTGCCCCAGCTGTTCAACGTCCTGCGTGGCTCGATGTCACTGGTAGGCCCCCGCCCCGAACGCCAACACTTCGTCGACGAACTGGCGGATCAGATCCCGTATTACCACCAGCGCCATATCGCAAAGCCGGGATTGACGGGCTGGGCTCAGATTAATTACCCGTACGGGAACACGACTGTCGACGCGCTTCACAAGCTCCAGTACGACTTGTTCTATATCAAGAACCAGTCGTTGCTGTTCGATTTGTCGATTCTGTTCAACACGATCAAGACTGTGGTGTTGCGACAGGGGACTTGAGCGTGGGGTGAGGGAGGGGGATTGGGTGTGGCTTCCCCGCGGCTTCGGGGTCTGGAGTCTGTGGTTCTGGAGTCTGCTTCCCCTCGGCTTCGGGCTCAGGAGCAAAACGGGGGGCGCCCCGCCTTGCCCCGTCACCGCCAGCGTCGGGGCCCAAAGGGCCGCAACCCGACGCTGGCGGTGACGGGGCAAGGCGGGGCTAGGGACCCAACTGGGTGAGAGGAGGCCATCGGTGGG
>Ga0315338_1000850_pt1 | contig 50973 bp, 50 predicted proteins | sample ASW8metaG_FD_204518 | JGI IMG/M metagenome (GOLD analysis project Ga0315338, IMG submission 204518) | Ammonia-oxidizing marine archaeal communities from Monterey Bay, California, United States - ASW #8 | ecosystem: Environmental > Aquatic > Marine > Coastal | place: USA: California | collected... | reverse complement strand
GTTTTCTTTTGGGACATGTTTTAACGGATTGTACCCGTAAGGCTGATCCCATTTCGTGACATCGAAATAGATCATTTCCCCCTTGCGGCGCTCAGGAACGGCGGCGGCAATACCGGCCACCAAATCGCCATGAGGGTCCAATAAAGTAAGGCCTTTATCACCGTTGATATCCTGCCGGATCATATTACCAAGCAAGGTCGATTTTCCGGCGCCGGTGCGCCCAATGACATATATATGGCTAAGCCGATCCTGATCCAAGATGCCAAATCGCCGAAATGGTTGACGGGCATTGGTTTGGCCAAGGAAAGTGATATTTTGCAAGCGATGCATCATCCGTACAGAATGACATTCTGCTAGACGGAGAGAAGGGGGGCAGGTTTGGCGTAAGTGTCAAATTTTGACGCCTATTGTTGCCAGTTTCAAATCGGTATCATGAAGAAATGGATGCAGGTTATGGCAGTGTGTCGCTTCTTGCTATCTACAACTTATTTTCACTCTATGGATATTAGCGAGAAAGACGTAAAAGAATTTCAGAGTTTGTTTAAACTTGAGTTTAATGAGGATATCTCTTTTGCTGAAGCCAAGCTTCGCTTCAATGAACTGCTGGCGCTTTATGAGCTATTTATGCAGCCTATCCCGGATAAACAACTAGCGGAGATTGAAGACAGAAAAGTCCCTTAAGGGGGAAATGTAGTCAATATTTGACCTATAATGAGGTTCAACCTCCTCAGGCTTCTGGGAAAGGTCTGGGTGTCTAAAGGTACTTCAAAGTCCTATTTATGCTATTCACGACATCTAAATGACCGCATTTATTGTTCATTTGCCTATTTCCCATACTAAAAATTGTCTCTAACAATCCCATTCCCGGTGTGCTAGCCTTCCATTCCTTGTCGTTATGGTTGGGTGTTATAAGGTGCTAGGTCGATAAATGGTAGGGTTTACCGAGATGACTTATGCGAAATGGATGCGGCGCCAGTGTGCCCAAAAATTTGCCTAAAATAGTAAACGCAATCGGAAAAATCGTATGATTTGACAATGGTTAAAAACGAATGGGAAGAAATTGGTGATGGAATGCAATGACGACGAAGTCAGATGTAGGTGTATGGATTCGGTTAATAGGCAAACAAATTTTTCATTTCTATTAAAAGATTTTGAAAAAACATTTGATATGTATATTTACTCCCATAGCGATAGATCCGAAGCGATAAAAATGTATGTGACGTTTTGCACCGTGCCATTTTTATTATTTTCTTTGCTTGGATTAGCGAGCGAAATTGATTTGAAATTTAAAACACTTCCAGAAGTAATTGACCAATTTCCATCTTTTATATTTTTAATTTTTTCGATTTTTGGATTTGTAGGCATTGTTCCTTTTTATCGTTTCATTTCCGCACATAGCAACGCATATAAGATGATACGGTATATGAATAATTATCGATTTTTTTATTACCAGTTGATCCAGGATGAGCTGGATGAAAGAGGATGGCGTTCGGCGATTGAGAAAGATCCAAGGCACCCCATTTATTCTATAAAAAGCCTGCATTGGACGCTTGGATTTGCGCTAGCCATGTTTTTTGTTAATACAGCGTATGTTTGTGGAGGCCTCTATTTGTGGGATGGTAATGGTTCTACGATCATAATCATACTATCTCTAATAATTATTGTGCCTGTGCATGTTGCCATTGTCGTTAGCGAACTGACTGTGAAGGACGTAGATAGATTAAACGAAATGGATCTACCGTTTGAGGAGGTCTTGAAAAAAATAAATTCTAAGGTAGAGTTAAAGAATGATCAGCCTAAAGAAAGATAACATTGGAGAGCTTTGGCTTGAGTATATCAATGCGGTTTCTTCTTCCGATAGATGGGTTCACGATAATAGAGAAGAAGTGTGCGAAGCTGACCCCATAGTGTTTGTGATTAACGATTTCACAGATAGCTTGGGGATTTTGTCTCGTAATGCGGATGATCATGTTATTGATATTTATACAAAAAAAATGTTCTCTATGGAGTTAATCGAAGAACTTAATTCTACCTATGGCGATAGGTTTTTTAATAATTTGGGAGTAAATCAATTTGATTGGGTAGTCAGCCGATTGAGGGAAAATAAATGGGCAAAGTCATGTTTTATACCGCTTGTAGTACCAAATGATCCCGGCCCAAGAATTCCTTGTTTAAGCGCTGTACAGGTTGCAATTAGAGATAATAAGACAAAATTATATGCCACTTTTCGGTCACAGAATGCTTACAATTCATACGGAAACTTTTTGGGGCTTCGTGCGATGCAAATTAAATTTAGTGAAGAACTAAACGTACCGCCCGGTGAAATTTGCTTCTCCATTAATTTTCCACATATTTATAGAAGTGATTTTCAAAAAGTGCGCTCTATTGTTGAAACCGAAATTGGATCTGCGGTATCAATTTAACCCAGACCAAACACACATGGAATAATTATTCCGTGCTTTTAGCAGTGTCGTGAAATGTATCTATATCCTCCCCGTCTGCTAGCACTTACAAAAACATTACAAAAATCAAAATACGCCTTAAAACGGCGTTTTTGATTTGGCAGGAATGCTAAGTTTCTTATTCTGGACAGAACAATCTGACTGGAACTCGAACCTCTACATATCGAACTTGTAACTGAAGATGACGTGTGTTTCACTAGTGGAAGACGGAGGAGATACAATGTCAAAACCAGTATGTTTTGTTATGATGCCTTTCAGCGATAGATTTCAAGGCTATTATACTCATATTTTTTCTCCAGTTTTGCATCAAGTTGGACTTTTACCTGTGAAGGTCGATGAAATTTATACTCCAACGCAAATTTCACACGACATATTTGAATTGATCCAAAAAGCGGAAATAATCCTCGCGGATGTGACAGGTAAAAACGCTAATGTTAATTACGAACTCGGTATCGCTCATGCTTTGGGTAAAAAAACTGTTATAATTACCCAAAGTGAAAATGATGTACCTTTTGACTATAAGCATCTTCGATATATTCAATACGATACATCGTATGCAGAATGGGAACGTAAATTGGCTGAAAAAGTCAAAAAATCAGTTCAGTCCACTCTAAACATGAACACTCCAAGCACATACGTAACAGGCGATAAGCTCACAGATTCATTTACATTTCTACAGGACACTGCTCTAGATGCTTCCTATGAAATTTCCAAAAACACCATTATAGAATCTGATTTGGAAGGCAACTGTCACGTGAGGCAAGATTGGACTATTAAAGCCCGATCTGATCTTAGTCATTTTATTCACGGCGTGGTTGGTGACGAAGCAGGGGCAATCCACCTTTTGCGGTCATATGATAAAACAAATGGCATCGAACTTAAGTCACTTACATCTATTGGAACTGAGAAAAGAGCAAGATATATCATCTTCTTAAGTAAGATGCTTATGTCGGGCGAGTCGTTGTCTCTTGATTTGGAATACACTGCAGAAAACTACTTGAGCCACTTATTTTCTAAAGGAGCAATCACGATGTTCCAGAGATCAAATTCGAAACGTGGCGTTTTCTATAACTCTAGAAAAGATGTGTACATTTTTCCTGAGAGCGATTTTACTAGAAAGCTTACTGCAAAAAGCGACGGTTCTATCACTAAGGAGATAGTGGACACAAAAATTGATGGCGGAAAGGTAACTGTTTCAATTGATCTGACTTGGTCAGAACCCTATTCGGGTGTGTATAGCTACAAAATATCTTAATTAATTGCTGCTCAGTCAAGTCACCCCACCTACCACCAAACCCTCCCCCTGATACCGTAAACCTATCTCTCATGTCACACTGCATATCTAAGATCATAATCCATGGAATGTAGTGACGAAGAGATCGGAAACTTCAAAGCTATATACAAAAAGGAATTCAATGAAGACATATCAGATATTGAGGCAAAAGAACGCTTCGACAATCTGAATGGAATTCTATTTGTTACCGTGGTGATACTCAGATGATCATAAAGAGGAAGGGAGTGAGGATAAGTCCTAGCTCTTCCTCACTTAACGCTTACGTGTGCGTAGTTTCTCTATCTGCTCAAGTTCGTCGGGAGGATGTAATGAGTCTGTAAGGGTTCGGACTTCCTCCCCTTCCGCTAGCAGAGAAGTAAGTTGAGCTGGGTCGCCAACGGCAAGCAGCGGTTTTCTGGCCGTAACATTGAGTTTTTTGGATGCTAAAGTAGGGTTCGAACCGGCTATTTTAAAGATCAGGCGCTTTTCTTCGTCGCCGCTGCCTTCATAACAAGAAACGGCTCTATTCCTGAACCAAAGCAGGTTTTCCAGGGGTTCGAACATGGATTGCGGACTTTCGCATCTGTCGAGATTTTGGGTGAGTTTTTGAATTTCCCGGTCGATCATTTGTCTTTTTGCGCTGAACTCCGCATCGTCAATCAGACCCCGTATCCTTAAATCCGTCAATGTATCCCGGTTCTGTTGCAGCTCGCTGAGAGCTTTCTCCAGAGAATGCTGTTTTGCGTGCAGCAGATCCACGCTGTTTTCTTTAAGACGGGTGAGCTGACGGCGCATGGATTTATGGAAACTGTCTGATATATGGAGGCTTTGTATGAACTGATAAATCTGACTGTCCAGTTCCTTGCCCTCAATGGATGGCTCCGTACATCTTGGGTGATTTCGTCTGGTGCAATGATAATAGATATAGCGCGAACCATGGCGGTTCGTCTTATGCTCTGCAGTCACAAACAGACCGCAGGCCCCGCAGCGTATAAGGCCGGTAAAGGGAAAGCTATGTCGCTCCGGCCTTGGGTTGCGAGACGTGTTGAGTTTTGCCTGCGTCCGCTCGAATTCCTCCCGCGTAATCATCGGTTTATGTTTGCCAGGATAAGACTGTCCATCCCATACCAGAATACCGGCGTAGAAGGGGTTACTGAGGATCTTGTAGGTCTTACTGAGCGTAATAAGGCCGCCGCCGCCATTTCGGCTTTTAGGCGTAGTGAGCCCCCAGTCATATCGTGCGATCTTCCAGATGCGATGGGGACTGTAGTTTTGGGTAAGCAATAAATCCCACATCTGACGCACTGCCTTAAAGCGCTCCGGATCAACCACGATGATCTTTTCGATTCTGTCATTCAAATAGCCGAGCGGTGCCCGGTTCGGCCAGCCGCCTTTGATGACTTTAGTGCGATTGCCGCGTTTCACATTCTCACTGAGGCTATCCACATAATATTTGGAATAACCGAAGGTGATAGAGAGCATGAATTTACCCTGGCTGTTATTCTCAAAAGTGAAGGTGGCGAAGCGCAAGTCTTTAAGGTGACCTTGATCGAGGAGATAGATAATACGCCCGCCATCCATGGAGTTACGGGCAAGACGGTCGGGATGCCAGGCGAGGATCGCATCTGCCTCTCCGGCCTCTATCCGTTCAATCATCTTATTGAAGACAGGCCGTCCCGGTGCCTTGGCGCTCATGGATTCTTCAAATATCTCGACAACGTCCATGTCCGGATTGGCGTCAATGAGTTTGGCCAGTTCCTGTTGCTGGGACTCAATAGACAGGACCTGTTTATCTTCGGCCTCAGAGGATTTACGGCAATAGAGAAAATATCTCATACGCGGGTTTGTATCATACCGTTAACCTAAGAATTGTCCGAATCCTGCGGCTTAGAACTTTTGCCCTCTCGCGAGATGTCGGTCCAGGCTTGGCGGCAACGCTTAATAAGTTTTCTGAAATTTCGATGTGACCGCCGCTTATCTTTAGGGCTGAGGTTTTTATAAGCAGTCTTATGCAGAGCAGGGCCTGTGGCCCTTTTTTGTTGTTTTTGTTTCATTGAAAAAGAATATCGAAGCAGAGAAATTTCTGTAGAGGTCAGAATTCCCCCGGGGCGGCAAGTTTGGCTGCCTTCAGTTGCGCCTCTGAATCCCTATTCTGTGGAGATGACAGATAAACAAAAAACACAGCAGAATAAAACCAATACTAAGGGCGAACCTGCGGTCTCATTCGTGACAACGGAGGGGACATTGGTCGAGCTTGTCTATGACAGCATCGCAGGGACAACAGCCTTCGCCATCTGGGAAGATGAAAAACTGAAGATAGTGCAATCTACTTCAACGGCGGGTCAGACATATCGGCCTTACAGCCCGGACAACAGCATCCTCAAGCATAAGGTGGTGCTAATGCCGTCGAAGGCAGAAGACTACGGGTCGGACGAGGAACTGATCCAGGATATTGAGGCGTTCTTGGAACGCTATGTGGACTTCTCAGGTGAGTTCAGACGACTGACCTGCCGTTACATCCTGCTCACCTGGCTCCACGACCGCTTTAATGAACTGCCATACTTACGCCTGCGCGGAGATTACGGTACGGGTAAGACGCGGTTTCTGCTGGTGGTGGGCTCGCTCTGCTACAAACCGATATTTGCCAATGGCGCTTCTACTATCTCGCCGCTGTTTCATTTGCTGGATGCCTTCAAAGGTACTTTAATCCTGGATGAAGCCGATTTTCGTTTCTCCGATGAAAAAGCCGATATGGTCAAAATCCTCAATGCGGGCAACGTGCGCGGTATTCCTATCCTGCGCACCATGATGAATAATAAGAAGGAGTTTGACCCACGGGCCTTCTCGGTCTTTGGTCCGAAGATCATTGCAGGGCGCGGGCGCTATGAAGATCCGGCCCTTGAAAGCCGCTGTATCACCGAAGAGACAGCCGTTAAAAGATTACGAACAGATATTCCGCTGAACTTACCGACCAGCTATGACCAGGAAGCCCTCAATTTACGCAACAAGCTGCTAATGTATCGTTTTCGTCATTTCCATAAAACCGATATCGATCCGAGCCTGACTAATCCCGATGTCGATAACCGCCTCAACCAGATTTATCTGCCGCTGATGAGCGTAACCAAAGATCCGATAGTACAAGATGAGCTCACCCAGCGGCAACAAAACGGCCAGGAGGCTTTGGCGGCGGGGCGTAGCCCAACGATGGATATGCAAGTGCTGGAGGTTATTAAGGACCTGCTGTCTGATAGACCGTTGCCGCTGAAGGACATTGCGGACGGCTTCCAGGCGAGACACGGCGCGACTATTCCCATGCCGGTTACCAGCCGGGCCGTCGGCTCGCTGCTTCGTACTCGCTTCAATCTTAAAACCAGCAAAAGTCACGGCAATTATGCGCTTCCGGTTTCCGAGCAGCCGAAACTGCTGGCACTGTTTATGCGATATGGATTGAGCAAAATGGGAGACGATCCGGGAGCCGATGATATCGAGATTATTCCGGTGCTGTCCGGGGAGGTCGGGGAGGAGCATAGGTTGCCGGTCATCGAGTGACCGTTGGATTGCGTTGCATGGATGAGCTCTATGGAAGGCCCTGTGGCCCCCCGAAGTCCCCAATCGCCCCTTAGAGACGACGCGCACAAGAGATTTTGTATCCTTGCCTAAAACAAATGCCCGTGTAGGGCTCATGGAACGTTCCCGTGGGACCGGTGGGGCAAGGGAATTGTAAGCCCAGCTCGCTATACTGCCTCTTCCGCCGAGACTTGTCGTCAGTGACAATATTCCCCGTCTGTATCGTTCTTTGAAATTCCGTAAGCTGTTTTTGTTGGCGGGAACTTTGTTCCTCTGGCTCTTTATGAAGAAGAAACTTCCCTGTTATCTTAAAACTTATCGCAAGCGGGCAGGCCTGACCCAGAAACAGCTGGCGCTGTTGCTGGGCGTGGGCTGTGACACGACCATCTCCAAGCTGGAGCGACGGGCACGGGAGCCTAACCTGAAGATTGCTGTTGGTTGCCAGATCCTGTTTGGGGTGCGGGCAGAAGATATCTTTCCAGAAGTCTTTTCAAGAATTGGGCAGGAGATCGAAACACGGGCCCGTCAGCAGAGCTTACCCGATAAACGTAACAACTATGACGAAACCGTATCCTGATGTGCCGCGTATAATGGCTATCGTCATCTCCACAGGACGGATGGGCTATGTGGTGTTGGAGGGCGATAACTTTCTTGTGGACTGGGGAAGTCATGTTCTGCGCAGCCTGTCTGATCAGGAGCGGTTGGAGAAGGCCTGCAAAACCCTGGCCTGGTATTTACCAGATGTTGTCATCCTGGAGAATGTCACGGCTGCAGGGTGTCAAAAGGGAACAAAGACCAAGCAGTTAGTCAAAAAGCTCGCGCAGGAAACCAGACGCCGCAAGATCGAGGTTTCCATTGTCAACAGGCAAGAGGTCCGTCAGTTCTTTGCAGCTGAGGGCGGAACTAACAAGGACCTAATGGCGCGTCTGGTTTGCAATCACTTGCCGGAGCTTATCCGCATTCTTCCCAATCCGCGTAAGCCTTGGAACTCTGAGCAGCATGGTATGCCAATCTTTGAGGCGGCAGGGTTTGCCCTTGTTCACTTGCGTAAACACGCGCGATGAGCCGCTAGCGATCCTCCTTCGACTGCTGCGCCTGAATGGTCGGGCCCAGCAAGACAAGGAGGACACCATGAACACAGACGAAAAGATAAACCGTATACGTTCCTTAAATGATCGCTTGCGCCGTACGCATACAGGTGGGCAGGTGGTCATTACCTCAGGCATCCATGGCCTGGGCCGGGAGAAGGTCAATCATATCCTGAAAGAAGTTGCCATCTTCGATGGATTCAATAAGGACAATGACCCCTACCTGGAGCATGATGGAGCAGCCCAGACGGTGGGGGAGCATAAGATCATCTGGAAAATAGACTATTATGATCTCAGCTTGAGCTACCTCTCAGAAGATCCGGCGGATCCAAAAAAGACCCGAAGGGTCCTGACCATTATGCTAGCTCATGAGTATTGAGCCAATGTCTTACCAACATCCTGCGGCAACGTGGGGTGTTTTTTATCAAGAGGAGCGTTTCCATTTATGATGTACCAATTAAGTCGTGGAATCAAAAAAATGAAGTTAGTTGTCTAGACGTCCACTTGTCTGACCTTTTAAGACCTACGACATAGCTTTGCTCACTGGTACTTCCGGCCCATTGTCGACCTTGGGGTATAGCCCAGAGTTCTCATCAGTGTCACGAAAGCCGCCATTCACCGAAGATCTCATTTTGTAGTGCTGAATGGCCAATGAGTGAACAAGCTACCAAACTTAACATCTTGGAGACGACTGTTGTTGATGAGACGTGGGTATTCGTTATTAGGCCGTTTAAACTCGACGTTTATTAGCCATATAGAATCCTCCTGTTGCTAGCTCATAGGATGGGCCAATTTATTAGGGGCAGATCACACGCCCACTATTCGCCATGATGCAGCGTTGCAGTTGCAACCGTATTCAAGAATCTGGAATCCCTGCCAACACACACAGCTCCTCTATCAAGCGCCGAAATTTGTTTTGAACGATATCAATATCCGTCTTCTTTGTTATGTACGACCTGTTATGAGCTGCGGTGTCACCCAAATCTTTAATCAAGTCCATCACCTCGCCCATGCCCCGCGAGAGTCTGAAGTTGGAAGGATTTTTGGCTTGGCTGATCAAATCTCGCAACATAAAAAAATTGCCATCTGCATCACGAATTTGGGCCTCCTTCTTTTTTTTCTCAAAAGAGGAAATGATGAGAGATTCCATCATTCTGCGCATCAATACAGCCGTGCCATCATAGAATCCATAAGTGTAATTTCCATTGATTTGTTCTACCAATGAGACCAAATATTTTCGCCCACCAGTGCACGAGCTAGTTGTCAAAATGCTTTCATTTGATACGGGTTTGACAACACCGGTGTAGCTCGAGAATTTCTCGTCAAGCTTGGCTAAATTAATACGGTGAAGTGAGTAGCCTTTGCCCCGCTTAACATACTGACGACGCTGCTTGCTGGTTCCTTCGTTTAGGTACTGAGCAATACGGCTTGGGACTGGGTGGTTGATCGAATTGAACATATTTCGAATTTCCGCAGGAGAGCAAAAATCGTTTTCCTGAACCACGGTCTGATAGTAAACCATAAGCTCGACGAGATCGCGATTACCGAGTTCTTCGTCGATTTCACAAAAATCCAATAGTTCTTGCAGACTAGCCAATTACTTTACCCGTTTTGCGATCTCATGATTAAACAGATTTTCGCCCTTTGGTGTTAACGTTATATTCGTGAAGCCTCTCTCGTAGGCAATCAGATGATCTCGGTTCTGAGCGTTCCGAAGTGTATTCATAAACGACCCCGGCAGTTTGATCTTTGACTTAAGCTCAGCGAAACAAGTGTGGATGTCATTTCCCGATATAGCTTCAACATTAGCTTTATCAGTAAGGAATTTAAGGAACACAATCAAATGCTCCGAATTGTTATTCGATTTGTACGTTGACGAAAATTTATCGAGTCCATGTAGGTCAAGCATTGCATTGTATTTTGGCTTATATCCACCCGACCTTTTTCCTTTGGTTGCGGGTGAAGCGTCCGTTTTCTTCGATGTATCCGGCTTTGCGCGCTGCTTCCGCGGCGCCGCCTTCGCGGGTGCCACTTTGCTTCCGCTCAACACTTCCTCAAAATACTGTCTACCGCGTCTGTTTATCCAATACCGAATTATCGCTCCCTTTTTCGTGACATTGTCTTTCATCACATAGTTGTTAGCTTTGCGCGAAATGGCAAGTGAAACGCCTGAAGTAGATACAGATATACCAAGCTGTGACAGAATTTTGCTGATATCTCCTGTGGTCAAAGCGGGCTTTGAGTCAAAATACTTGTCATTGATGTAGAGGCACATCATGACTTTGTTTGCGGCGTCAGTACCGTCTAACACATGTTCTTCTAATGCTTCAGATTCTTCACAATCTTTTATCGTGTTTGCAATCAGAGAAAGGTCTAGTCCGTCGAGAAGTTCATCGACTGCCTTGGTTTGTTTATCCGCATTTTGTCGGTTGCTTCTTGCGGGCTTCGTAGCTGGCTGAGATCCTCCGCCGTAAAGCATCGCAACACGCGCGATCTCCTCTGCTGACCCTGAAACAGTTATCGTGGTCCCGTTCTCCAATTTGATCGTCGCTTCAGCCATTTGAATTCTCCTTGAATTGAAACCATATATAAATAACCTTTTCACTATGTGCAAGAATATTTTACATAAAATGCATATTTTTCACGGCTTTATATAATGGTTACTCTGAATTTACAGAGAATGAAAACCATATGTGAATATAGATGTCATGTTAAAAGTTTATAAATTATTGAAATATATATGACTTTTATTATATCTGAAACGTTTGTTTAAGAATATATCAAAATCGTACTGAATTTCGTATTGCTTGCTGATTGAAAATCAACTTAGTTGCTTGCAGTTTTAGTGCGTGCCTGTAGGCATTTGGAACCTAATTACACAGTCGCGCCCGACTCACTGATGCAGGTGAAACACCAAACAGTTTCGCCATGGCTTTAGTTATGTCAGTTTTAAACACTGGCATGGTAATTATCTCAGATGTGATTAATGGCCGCTTCCCGTCCAGTCCAGCAATTGACCGATATTTGAGTTTGGTCGCTTTGTCCACATAGCTGCCTATCAACTTATTAAATTGAAGGTTTTTGCGCGAACGCCCGCTTCCGGAAATATGCATGCTGATCTCTATTGGTAAGTGAAGGTCGGCAATGCGCCGATAAGCATACCTCGCGCCTGATGGAGGAAGAACTTTGGGCGCGAAGTAAGAGGCGACTTACATCCAGCTTGACCTTGTTGAAGATGCGTTCAACGTGAATCCTGTGATTGGCATTTCAGTGATAATTCTGTGACGCGCATTGGGGCTGCGAGTAACTGGGTCCTACGGTCGGTCAATATAAAAAGGGTCATGCCCAACACGTTTCCAAGGTTCTTCATACAGATCCGGAAACCCTGTGTGGAATGCACTGGTCTCACCATGCACCGGAATGGCCCGAAACAAAAATCCCGCTGCTCCCGTTGGACCGTAGATATCCATCAGCGCCTCAGACATGGATTTGATGCGCGCCTGATTGGGTGTTACTGTCAGGATTAGGAGGTTGGGCAGCCCGAGCCGGGATTTGAAGATCCTGTTTTGCAGGATATATTGATAGGCCAAGATCTTCTTAACATAACTGCTGCCTTTCAGGCTTTTGGAGTGAATCCGATTGGTCCGCTCTGCCTCTAGCGCAAAGAAGCGATAGACCTTTTTACTCTGCGGCAACTGATATTCCAATCCGAACAGCCCATCGGGAATAAGGCGAAATTGCAACTGCTGATCCTGGCGACTACCTACAAATCGATTACGGATGTCGACGGGCAAGGCAAAGGGCAGATCCGATTTCCTGGTTTCTTCCGGCGCTTTGGCAAGGATCTCCGGCCAGGCAATAAACCGCACGTTCGGATCATTGAGAGTGCCTATTTCAATAGTGGCCAGGGTGTCACAAATCATCATCATATGGGCGAACTCGCGAGTGACGGTGCTGCGGTCTGACTTGGCCAGATCCGTTACGTTTTGGACCTGTATTCCCCGTTCTTCCAATACGCCCTCTCCCGCAGTTGAGAGTTCATAGATAGACGGCGTATAGCGAGCATCATGGGCTTTGCGTTGCTGGACGGGCCAATCCAGATAGGCCGCGCCATGTGGGGTATTGGTCTCATGAAAAAGACTGGTCAGACGATCCTGGAAGCGCTTGAACGAGCGCCCGCCTGTATCCGAGGATAATAGCTGCCACAGCGTATCTGAGCGTAGGAACCGATAACGTCGTAGTAGTTTGAAAATCTCAACATCCCGGTCAGTCAGGACAATCCGCTTGCCGCTTGGGGTGCGTCGTCCGCGTATACGGCGGCCAAGCTTATCTGTTGGATATCGTCTGGCATGTTGGTCGGTCATGCACTGGGCGTAGCATCAAAACCAAAACCCGTCGACGTGCGGTAAGTTCAATAAAGAGCGGCGGTGCAACAAGGCGTATCGGTAGGTGACATCATCACTTTTTACCATTCCGCCGGATCGGTACTGCTGTCTGTATCAGATCTTGCCCTATCTTTGTTATGAGGCTTGGATGCGGCTTCAGTCTGCTGGTCTGTTTCTTCTGAACTACCGCCCTCTATGCCTGAGCCCTCTTGAGAGGCGTCAGTGTCTTTTGCCTTTGATGCACCTTTGGAGAGATCAGGCGCATAAATTACCTCGTCATCATCAAGAGGCACCGTTTTACTCTCCTCTTCACCGCTAACATTACAGGTAGGGCCATATTCGCTGGAATATCGTGCCCGCATTTGATCGCGAACCTGGATGCGTTCCTCCTTGCTCATATGCTCAGCCTTCTCCAGCACAAGGAAGGGAACCTTCACCGATAGCGCCTGATCGGTGTGACGGCGTACATGCAGGGCAAAATGCCGCTCGGGCTGATGCGATATCATGTCAGGGGCGCAATGCATGGATTTTGCCAGCAAACTGGCGTCATGAACATTATCGGTACTGGCAAACTTGACCGATGTGGTGGCCAGGGCATCCAGCACGTTGGGTACAGATATCTGTTTTGTCCGCTGATGGGCCAGCATCATGGAGATATTCATCTTGCGGGCTTGATCGAGAATGCGGGTGATCTTGGTATCGGTGGCAATATAATCCTGCGCTTCATCGATATAGCAGAAGACCGGCAGCCTGTTATGCCGATCCAGGGTAGAACGCTCTTGGGCAGCTGACAAAAGCATAGCAATAAAGAAGCGGCCAAAGACGGCGGTGCGATCCTCACCAAGCAGGGTTTTATCGGTATTGATAAGGATAACCTTTGAGGAGTTGAGCTCATGGAACAGATCGAGCTTTGACTTGGGGTGGGAGAACATGCGTTCAAACACCGTGTTCTCCATCATGGTCGCCAACCGCCAGGCCACCTGGGACTTGGTGTCATTAAACTGCTTGTCGCAAAACTGCGAATAGAAGAAATCCTGAGCCGGGGCGTTCAGTTTAAGGATATAGGGATGATAGGGCTCCAGCTCGTCGAGTTTAAGTATTTTAAGCAGATCCCCAAAGGTTGTGAGGGTGGCATCGGGGATTTCCATGAGCAGCCGGATGATATAGCGATACAAGGTTGATTGCTTTGTCGTCATCATGCCGCCTTCGCCCAGCAAAGCATCAAAGACATAGGTCAGCAGGTCGATAGCGTTATTGGTGAGCTGTTCGCGGTCGCGGGCAGAATAACTTTTAAGCCGATCCTTGCCGAGATCAAAGATATTAAGCGCCAGCGGAAACTCCAGATCGGGCTCTAACACGACAAGCTTGCCCTCCAAGGAGCCGCCGGGGGCAAAGTCCCGCAACGTGCTTATCTGGTCAATCAGATCGCCCTGACTGTCCATCACCACGATACTGGCTTCGTCACGGCGGACTTTTTCTAGGTCACTGGAGACCAGGAACTGGATCAGCTGTGTCTTGCCAGTGCCTTGCGGCGCCAATATCCAGCCATGCTCGAAGCGCGGCTTGTCCGGGATGGAGAAGGGGATACTGCTTTGCTTGAATATGTCAAGAAGCGGTGTGTTCTTGAAGAAATCATAGATAATGTCATCACCCTCGTAGTCGTCCAGATCAATCAGGTCCGGTGAACTGAAATTCTCCGGTATGGGCAGCAGTCCTGATAGCTCGCACAGATTCCCATCCAACTGACGTCGTATGTCCTTGAACAATCCGGTGGCAACCGCCTCCTGTCCCACAAACGGGACCGCAAGTGCGGCGATGAGGGAAGGCAAGCGGTCTTTGGCAAAGTCTTCAAGGGAGATGGCAAAGCAGGGTCCTTCAGCATCAGCAATGTGTGGCAAGTGATCAAGGAAGCCAGTAAAGCTCTCGATCAGCAGCCGTGCGGCCCTGTCTCCCAGATCCGGAATAACTGCCTTCTGTCCATACTCCGCTAGATAATCCCGGTATCGTGCGCCTTCTATGCTGTTGCAGACCGTCGGCGGCGGGAACGGAGAGGAAACATCGAAGCCTTCCAGATCATATATGTTAAGGGCCGCTTCAATCAGAGCCACTTCCAGGGACTTGGCATTGACGGCGGGGATTGCCCGATATATCTGCTTGCCAAACTCATCTGCATCGGGAATATTGGGCTGCAGGGCTTTAGTCTCTTCATAAAGCCGGGAGGTAAGCTCGCGGGCTTTCCTCTCCTGCACTTCATCGGAATTAAGATAGATCTTGACCAGCGCATAGACGATCAGGCAGCCGCCGACAGGAATGGCAAGCCAGAACAGCGAGAAGATAATCAGCAAGATGAGACCGAGGACAGCCACGCTGAGAAACGCAGCGGTTATCTCTTGTTCAAAAGATTGATTGGCCATGGATCAGAATTCGATCACTTCTTCTTCACCATCAAAACTCTCAGCAATTTTCAAATAGGTTTTTAGGTTCTCACAGGCTGTGCGCATAGCGTCTTCCGCATCCAGCATTTCTTCCAAGTCCTTGCATTCGATGACCTGGCCGACGGCGAGGCTGTTAATGGTGACCGTCAAAGACATATGCGCCATGGCGGAGGAGGCGAGGGTGCGTAACAACCCTGAACCACCGGACATGGCTTTCTCGGCATGGCGGCGGGTGGCTTCACTGTTATAGATGTTTTCCTTGCTGAGATTATACTTGTGGATGCAAGCATGCTCTTCAGCAGAAAAGTCAGCTTTGGCATGGAGGACAAACAGAACTTTCTTTGTCATTACCCCTGTCGTGCGCTGTGAACGTGAAAGTTTGAGTCTCATGTATTGTTCCCTCGAAAAGAATAATATGCTCATAATCAGTAGGTGAATTAGAAAATATAAATACAGGTGGAGTCAACCACCTAAATGAGAATAAGATTATTTATTTATCTTGCATGAGGAGGGTGGGCGAAATGGTGTCATGCCTAGTCGTGTCTTTTTTGCGTTAGATGAAAGACAAGGGAAAACAATTCACATTGCTTGGGAGGGAAGCTGAGAACTGAGGTGCCGATAAAAGGTTACCGTATGTGCTAACAATGTACCCGCTGCAGAGGGATACGAAGACGGGGATGCAGAAGCACAGGCCTATCCCCCTGCTGTATCCCCACAAGCAATATAAAAAAGGGGGACAGTGGCCACCGTCCCCCTTGCTCCCGTAACGGGAGTGTCGTCGAGCTATCTTCTGGATGCTAAATCCTCAAGATGCGAGACTATCTCGTCATATACCCAGCCGATCCGGTTATTGCCGAGCCTTACCCGCTTGGGCCACAGCCCGGCATGTTCCAGTCGCAGGATATGTTGACGGGAATAGGGTTGCATTGTCTTAAGTATTTTCCAATCGATGATCCTCATCGCGATCTCTCCTATAAAAGGGAGTATCGCGATACTCCAGGTTGACAAAACCCAGGGCGAAGGAAGGATAGCAGCGGAATGTACGTAATGATAGTGTTGAAGTAGTTGATATTTAATCAAAGGACGTTGAATTGTGTTCTGGTGATTACTTACTTAGCATACGATACATCTCTCGAAGTTTGCTGGTTATGCTCCAATCTCCGAAATTGCACGGACGCTTTTGCTCCGTTGATGACACTCGCCCCATATTAAGCTAATCGGCAACCAGATCTTAGATAGGATGTTCAATATTTTCCTGTTGGAGAAAACTCTAAGTATGAACGCGAAAACACCCTCGCACTCTGTCTGAAACTAGCTTTTCACTATCAGGTGGCGATCGTAGGGCTCCTTTATCCATCGACGTAGCGACTGAAAATGTTCATGACCGCAGGAACATCGGGTCGAGAGCAATAAAGCCGATAAGCGTCGCTTTCTACATGTTGGACAACTATTCAGCAAAACAAATGAAACTGCATATGTAATAGAAATCGTCACTATCGTAGCCGATACAACGAGGATAAACCTTGTATCTGAAAGGCTACTAATTGTGAAGGCTCCAACAACAATTAGCGCCGCCAAAAAGGCTTCTATTAGGGGCCAATTCATGCCCCGGTGCTCCCCCATAGCCGCTACGCGGATTGCAGTTAGATATACGAGCAATAACAGTGTTCCTGCAATCATCAGCACGACGCGAACGCCCCCGGAAGATAGACCATGTAAAATCCAGTCGAAAATATATTCCGAAGAATAGCCTTTCCGCATTCCATAAATGATTTTGAGAACAGCGCCAGGAATCTGAGTCGCAAATCCAACTACAAGTGCGTAGATTGGTATCCTAAAAAGGTAACGGCCTGGCCTTATCAAAACTCCGATGCCAAAGCGGACAATATCAGCCTTCAGCACCGAATAAAGCAAAAACCCTGACAAGATCGTCAAGCCCAGATTCCACCAGTGTTCCTCGATATCAAAATAGATTCGCCATCCTGCAGTCAAAAGGAGTGTCATCGGTTGAATTCCAGCAACAATTGCCGGATACAGTAATGTTGACAGCAAGATCATATCGCGGTCGATGACAATCTTCTTGCGAGCCGCGACATTAGGATGCAGCCGGAAAAAATCCCTGACGCCGCGCACAGTCATCAAGAACAGGTCGCTATCTTCTTGTTGGGAAAAAACTTTTGTTGCGAGCGTATCATTACCAGCAAGTTGCGAGCCCCGTACATCGTGAACATGCTCCCGGCGAACCACAAAAAAATAGGAGTAGATAAAAACAACTAGCGATGAGAGGGCGAGGGCAGCTATCTGCGGTGCAAGCTGAACGTAGAGTGTAGTATCGAATGATGGGATTATTCCGCCAAATGCCTCAGATCTTTCAATGCCGGTTCTATCGATGAATCCAAGCAGCAATAGGAATACTAAGAACAACCAGAAAAAAATCCGAAAATGTATCGCGACAATTTGGCGTGCTAAAATTTCAGAATTGGTGGCAGCCAGCTCCAGGTGCGATATTTCATGACCAAGCTTGGCGTCAAAGATATCTGGTTCCATGCGCTGTTTTCCACGTTGATCTAGGCCTATGATGATTGCCTTATTAGCGCAATGGAACTCACGAACTTCCAACGCAAGTGCGTTTTTTGGCGTATAAAGAAGATCAGGCTCTGAGTGAAGAGTGGACTGCGTTAGTAATTTTTGAAGAGCCGAACGAATGGGTTTAAAGCTATCATTTGTTGCCGATCGTTCGAGTCGCCGAGCTGCTTGCTTGCCGTTATGCCAGTGACGAATTGACAATAGAGCTATAGTGAATGCGCCGCTAATTGAAATCAAAGCGCCGACCAATACAACGTTGGAATGAATCGTGTCACCAGCCTCGTTGACCAGATACCCTTCCCAGAGTTTAGCAAGGAAAATATACTGTAGAAGAATCGTTAGACCGATGGCAACAATCGCAAGCCTTTCCGAAATACCCAGACGCCTGAGGATGAAGCCGAAATGTTCGCAACCGGTTTTATTTCTCAAGAATGCTGCCCGAGTTTCGCAAAGAGCGTGGTAAAGCCGTTTCTCAGCGTTGTCTTTTCGTCTGCTGAAAACCGGCTTCTATCAATCGCTTGATAAATTTCTGCCTCAACGCTTGCGACTTCCTCGTTCGATGCTTTGCGTTGGAGGAGATTCTCTATAAGGCGACCTGCCGCCTTCTTTGCCTGATCCTTTACAATATCTTTGAGAACGTCGCCGAAGAAACTGAACAGGAATGGCACAACGACAGCCGCAAAGGTCGTAGCGACCAATCCGTCTTCAAATCGCCCCTCATCTTGCGAACGGGCGCGATGCCAGTCTTCGGCGAGGGAATCAAAACAGTCCTCTACGACAAAAACATTGTCAGGCTCGACTTCAGAGACGATTGCCATAGCCCAACTTTTAACTCTGAGGTTATCGATATCTTGAGTCATACTGTGGCTTTCGAGATCTCATGTCACCGCGCTCAATGACGGCCGAAATTGACTTCGACGACACGAGGTGTAATGGCAACCAAATGATCCCCTGGCATTCCTTGATCATTCACCTGTCCCATGAGGAATGACGACCGTTTGTGGATCCTTCCAATCGTTTTTGCGATATTTGCGCGGGCCATAGCCATCGATGAGTCGGCAGTCTTTAGTCGGACAATAAATTTGACCTTCATCAGCGCGGGAATTCCAGATTCTCCGACTTTGGCAACTAGCGCCGAGCAATGCCTGGCATCAGGATCACAGAGGTTCTCTGACGCTGACTGGCTATGTCGGAATTCATCAAATCCGATAGCTTGCGCGTCACCTGCGTTAACTACTTCAACGCTGAGTACGCTCATACCTGCCGGTAGTTCGGCCATAACAGCGCACGATCGCCCTGCAACACTGCCCGTGGTCAGGAGTGGTGAGATTTCCAGAGTCAGTACTGATCCATTCTCATCAATTTTTGTGGGGATAATTGTGAACGCCGGCATGCCGTTTACATCAATACAAGCCCCAGCTGGGCCTACCAAGCCAACTATCAAAAATATGCATACGGAAATAAGCTGTATTAAGCAACGCATCATCTCCTCCATATATTATCAACTAAAGATAGATAATATATTTATATAACACCCTTGTCAATTGGAAGACCTTGTGCGATAGGTCAAACGCTGCTTTATCAGGTATATTATGCTGACGACCGCCTTCTGAACAGAAAGCGGGCTTTGCGTAGAGCGGCAAAGGTACGGCACAACCTGAATGAACCCAGGTATTTTAGTGAAGGGCTTAGCCTCAGCCATTGACCCGAAACGAATGGGTGCAGGATTCAATTCATACTGCTCAATTCTAGGAAATGTGTGCTCCGTCTATGTTTGGGTTTGTCCTGAACCCCAAGTATCACACAACAGATGTTGAGGCCTTAGTTTAGTACTAAGTGGCGTTATGCAACCCGTCAGTATATCCTAAATTTATCGGCAAATTCCAACGGTGGTTTATTTCTAATCACTTGTAGGTCATCAGCGTTTATGGGCATATAGGACGAAATTGCACGAGAGAGGGTTAGTGGTTCGCCTAAATGTTAAATCACTATATGCAACGCCATATCATTTATGTAATTGGAGTTACTATATAATACAATCATAGTATTTGAACAGTATGGAACATAGTGTTCAAAATAATAATTGATTGTCAATGAATAATTTACACTATAGCGGGCGAGAAGGTAGTGTTTCATTTCTTTATGACCGGGAGGGGCGGCGGAAGTATTTAGGACAGATAGAACGTGCGAAGTTCCTGAAATCCGTCGAAAACCTACCGTTATTGGAGATGCGATGTTTTTATCTGCTGCTCGCCTATACCGGCGCACGTCTCTCTGAGGTTCTGGCTTTAACAACAGATCAGATTGATTTAGAGGCTGGCGTTGTCGTCATCCAGACACTCAAGAAGCGACAGCGGTTTGTTTATCGCGCGGTTCCTCTCCCTCCGTCATTGCTCAAAGAGCTAAAGCAAATACCTGCTTCTGGAATATGCTCTGATTTGTCAGGGCAGCGCCTCTTTCCGTGGTCCCGTACGACAGGCTGGACACGGGTGAAAGAAGTGATGAACGCTGCGGGTATTTCCGGCCCTCAAGCCTCGCCAAAGGGCCTCCGGCATGGCTTTGCGGTCTATGCCCTGCTGGCAGGCGTTCCACTAACCGTGGTCTCCAAATGGCTGGGCCATTCCTCCATCAAGACAACGGCCATCTACACCGAAGTAGTGGGCGCTGAAGAACGGATATTCGCTGAAAATCTCTGGAAGACGGATGGGACGGAGGGGCCTGCGTGTTGAACAGTTTGTTCCATACTGTTCAATCGTTTCATTTCGGTCACTGTCCCTGATCTGACGGTTGAACACAAGAGCCGCTCTTTAAGTGTTTTTGTTGTGTCCCTCAGATGGAGAAATAACCGATATGTATTCAGTGTTGACGAAACCCGTTCTTGCCTCAGCCGCTGCCCTTGTAATACTGGCAGGCTGCCAGACCACGACCGAAGAGGCGGCGGTGACCAAGCCCCTTGCACCCATGGAGAAACCGTCTGCCTGGACGATGGGTTCAAATATGGAAAGACTCAAGGATGGCAAACCATATTCGGCTGAGGTTATTGCCGTTGATGCAGAGACCACGACCTGGAAAAATAGTGAGGGCTGTATATATACGCTCAAAAATGGCTTTGGCTTCGGCTCATCCGTGACCTGGGAGAACTGCCCGAGTTCAAGAGGAACGCAGAGCGGGACCCAGACAATCGAGAAACTCGATGATAATCCGATTTGGCCGCTGAAAGTTGGTAAGAGCTGGCGCTACCGGGAAAAGGGGAGCAATACGAACGGTAATTCATGGAACATGGTAAGAAAATGTGACGTGGAAAAGGAGGTCAAGATCACTACGCAGCTCGGCACCTTTGATACGTTCAAAGTTATCTGTGTGGATGATTATAGGGAGCGGACCTGGTATATAGCGCCTGACTACGGTACGTCCGTAAAATTCATCAACCATAACAGCTCTCGGAACTCGACGACGGTCTATGACACGATAAGCTTCAGCAAACCAGCATCCTGATCTTTCAGCCGTTTCAGGAGCATATGGAAAAGCACCTGACTTGAAAGCAGGTGCTGGGGTGGAGGACAAGATCCTCAAGCTATGTTCAGCTGTATGGGTGAACAATTGCCGCAGAGAGACACATCAGTCCGCACCCCGCAAATAAGGCTTGCGCAGCCTTGATGCCGGGTGATCCTTCTTCCCCAAGGATTGCCCGGCTCTTTTTTTGAGTTTACGAAGTTCAGAAGATGGTCTTCAGGCCTCATTCCCATTATCTGCCCATTGCTGCCAGATATGGGCTTCGGCAATGGCGAGGTCCCTGGCTTTTGGCACGTTTCGTTTGACCAGTTTGTAGTATTTCTCTGTGTACAGCATTTCATAGGCTGTCTCCGCCAGAAACTGCCGGACAGTCGGTGGGATTTCTTTTTTCTTCACATCCATCAGGCACAGCATGCGTGTTGCTAGGGTAGGTAGATAGTCATTCGCTGTTATATGACCGTTAATGCTATCGTTGAGTGCTTCCGTTTTTTCTAACATGTTCATAGGGTACAAAAAACCCGCCACCAGTAGAACCGAAGCCCCTACAGAAGTTTCCCTCTGCAACACACAACATGCCCTGATGACGGGATCTTTATGTTGTGTGATTTCAATAACCATATCGACATGCGACTTAGGCCAATTCCGATAATACTACCATGAAAGCATAGAATGCTTGCAATGGGCTGACAGCAGAGTGGCACCCGTGGAAGCAGCTCTCAAACAAGCAGATGGAATATGAGGTGCGGTATGTGTCTGCAAGCGTCACCCTCACCTGAATTTGATATGAAAACTTGCGGTAACAAGCGCCTTCACGGAAGAGCTTGCCAGCTCATAGGGAACGGTTACAGCACGGCAATTCTGCATATTTTGAATGTCCTCGAAACTTCAGAGGATAGTCAACATGAAAACCATCGAACTCTTCAGCGGCACCAAATCCTTCAGTAAAATCGCTGCCCGCCTCGGGCATGGCACCTTCACCGTCGATAATGATCCTGGTACTTATCCTGATCTTATTGCGGATATCAGAATTCTGGACAAGTCTGATTTTCCTTATGCTCCAGATATTCTCTGGGCGTCGCCGCCTTGTCAGGGCTTCAGTGTCGCCACCATTGGCCGTAATTGGTACCGTGACGGAACGCCCAAGAGTCCCAGCGCAGAGCTGGCCATAGAACTGATCGAGCATACTCTTCGGCTGATTGAAGAACTTGAGCCAACATGGTTCTTTATTGAGAATCCCCGAGGTATGCTTCGCACGCTTCTGCATTTGCAGCATTTAAATCGCTACACGGTCACCTACTGCCAATACGGAGATACGAAAATGAAGCCGACGGATATCTGGACCAATGCCGATTGGTGGTCTCCACGGGAGGCTTGCATAAATGGTGCGCCCTGTCATGAGGCAGCGCCCCGGGGATCGAGAACGGGTACACAGGGCATCAAGGGAGCGAAAGCACGAGGTGCCATTCCGCCAGATCTGTTTGACGAGATATTTGATCACCGTCAAGACATACGAATAGCCGCCTGAATGTTAGTCCCTCTTCGGAGGGGCTTTTTTTTTGAATCCAATTATCCCCGAGCATTTCAAAATAAGAAATATTACAGTATTTTCCTTGATAAGCATGAATGTCCTACGAGTTCCTATATATTTTTGCTTTGCACTTACATTGCACTTACGTGAAAGCCATCAATAAATGGAAGCGAGAGTGGTGTGTATAAGTATATGATTTTTATTAGAAAATTGGCGCACCCGACACGATTCGAACGTGTGACCTCTGCCTTCGGAGGGCAGCGCTCTATCCAGCTGAGCTACGGGTGCTGAGAAGAGGGTCTTGCTATAGCCCAACCTTTGGGTAAGCGCAACGGTTTTGCGTCAGATACTGGATGCATTTTTTTGCTAAGCAAAGCTTAGCTGCGACGCAGGTTATCAAGTTTGGCTTTCTGTTCTGCTTTATCGCGATTTGCAGAGACAGTTGGTGCCAGATCCGTCGTTCTGTGTCGTATCGGCATTTTTTTTAACGACATCTCGCTGACCTGGCGATATTTGCGACGCTTTATTTTCTGGCTGAAGCGCTCAAAGTCAGATTCCAGTGACATTGTCATCTCCTTTCCAGGATGAAGTTTGTCCATATCGGAAGGATAGGGCGTTGGCACCCAGGTGCCAACAACTTTATTCATCCGCGTCTTGGTCCTGATTTACGGTAGGTCTACGATACGGCCATTTTTGACGACCATGCGATGGTTCGCTGCTTTGGCCGCCATCATGATATCTGCCGTTGGATCTCCGTCAACGATCAACATGTCGGCTTTGTAGCCAGCCTTAATCTGACCGCGTCCCTCAAGCTCCATCAAAGAATGGGCAACTGAGGTGCTGCTTGTAAGTGCATCGGTCGCCGTCATTCCACATTCCACCATGAAAGCCATTTCCATGGCATTCTCTCCATGCAGATTGAACGGTGTTCCGGCATCGGTGCCCATGGCGATCTTGCCGCCTGCCTTGTAGAACATCGTGAAGCTTTCGCGATGCTTTTCAAACACCCGCCGTGATTTTTCCACTACGTAGTCAGCAATACCGTTATCCGCATTGTTGATGATATTCTGGACTGCCGACAGGGTAGGCACGAGATAGGTTCCACGTTCCAGCATTGCATCCAGGCATTGTTGATCCATAAAAATACCATGCTCGATGGATGTAATACCGGCCATTACAGCGTTCATAATCCCTTCAGAGCCTTGCGCATGACTGGCGGAAGTCTTGTGGAAACGCTTGGCTTCATGGACGCCGACTTTCATCTCGTCGGCGCTGTAATGGGCATCCTCAGGGTTGACGCCGGGCGTCATGACGCCGCCGGTTGCCATGATCTTGATCAGATCGCTGCCTGCATGAATTTGCTCGCGCACGGCTTTGACCACTTCGTCACAGCCGTCGGCGATACGACCGCTTCTGTTGCCGTGACCGCCGGTCATGCAGATCATTTTGCCTGATGCCATGATGTTGGGGCCAAAGAAGCGCCCGCTGTTGCAGGCATCACGTACAGGAAATTCCAGATATTCACGGCCGCCGCAATCACGTACTGCCGTAATCCCGGATTTGAGCGATGTTTGGGCGTTCTCCAATACCCTCAAAGTGATCTCTCCGGGATTGACACCTTCTATGCTGCCATGGGGGTTGGCTTCACCCTTGTAAACTAAATGGACATGACAGTCGGCAAGGCCAGGGAGGAGCGTGCCGCCGCCGGTGTCGACCTTGTTCCCCTGATAGTCAGAGAATTTTTCGGCGGGGCCCATATCCTTGATTGTGTCGCCTTCAACGAGCACCGCGTGATTTTTGTGAAGAGTGCCTGCCCCGTCAAAAACGTCGCCGCCCGTATATAATGTGCTGGTCATATCCCATCGCCTTTATCTTATGAGCGCTCAAAGCACCCTTATTGTTTGATAGCCATCAATATTGCATGAGCTTCCCGGTAACATGCAACAAAAAAAGCCGGGCATGTTCTACACCCGGCTTTTTAAGGTAAATATGTTTTACTTATTAGGTTGTGGCGTCATCCGCAAATAGGGCTTTAATTCCTGCCAGCCTTTGGGGAAAAGTTCTTTCATTTGATCGGGATCAGTGATGGCGGGAACGATGACGCAGTCGCCGCCATCCTGCCAGTTTACCGGCGTTGCCACCTTGTGATATTCCGTAAGCTGGATACTGTCGATGACCCGAAGTATCTCATCGAAGTTACGTCCCGTACTGGCGGGGTAGGTGAGCGTGAGCCTGAGCTTCTTTGCCGGATCAATGATAAAGACGGAGCGTACCGTCAATGTGTCATTGGCGTTTGGGTGGATCATGCCGTAAAGATCGGATACTTTCCTGTCTTCATCTGCCAGAATAGGGTAATTAACGGCGCTTCCCTGTGTTTCTTCGATGTCGGCAAGCCAGTCCCCATGACTGGCGACGCTATCAACACTGAGCGCAATTGGTTTCACATTCCGCTTTTCAAATTCCGGTTTAAGGCGGGCAACTTCCGCAAGCTCTGTTGTGCAAACCGGCGTGAAATCTTTGGGGTGCGAGAACAGGATTGCCCAACTGTCGCCAATCCAGTCATGAAAACTGATATCGCCCTCAGTTGATTTTTGAGTGAAATCCGGAACGACGTCTCCAAGTTGAATGGTCATGATACCCTCATTGTTTAGGATGAATTAGGAACAGACGAGATTATCTGTCCCTGACGGGGAACGCAAATTACAAAACTGTGTAATGAGCAGGACTATTTCGACGATGTCATTTGCAGAAAGGCATCTTCGAGGTCCGGCTCTTCGGTTGTTAAGTCGACAATATCATGGCCACTATCTGTGACCGCTTTCAAAATATCCGCAACCCGTGTCTCACTTGGGCGATAGGCAATATTCAATCGCCGCCCATGGGACAAGGTCGCGTTGAACTGCGCAAGGCTTTTCGGAACCTCGTCCATATCTTCGCCGAGAATTAGGCAGACATTTTTCATATCCAATTTACTGAGAAGGCTCTGGGTGGGCTCACAGGCGACGACTTCTCCATGATTGATAATCGCGATTGTATCACATAGCTCCTCGGCCTCCTCCAGATAATGGGTCGTGAGAATGACGGTCGTGCCCTGGTCGTTGAGGCCCCTTACATAGTCCCAAAGCTGCTGGCGAAGCTCAATATCAACGCCGGCGGTGGGCTCATCAAGAATAAGTACTTCCGGCGAATGCACCATGGCCTTTGCTACCAGCAATCGCCGGCGCATCCCACCGGAAAGCGTGCGGGCATAGACATCGGCCTTATCCTCAAGGCCCATGGCCTTGAGTATTTCATCGGTTCGCCGCTCCGATTTGGGCACGCCATAAAGACCGGCCTGAAACTCCATTACCTCGCGCGGGGTGAAGAAAGCATCCAGATTAAGCTCTTGCGGAACGACGCCTACGGCACTTCTGGCGGCCCGCATGTCTTTCTCGGTATCGAAGCCACAGATGCTGGCATGGCCGCTTGTTTTATTGACAAGCCCGGCAATAATATTGATCAGGGTGGATTTTCCCGCACCATTCGGTCCCAGCAATCCAAAGAATGAGCCTCTTGGAACAACGAGGTTTATGCCTTTCAGGGCTTCTTTATCCGGGGTTTTACCCTTGGATTTATATATTTTCCGTAACTCACGAACTTCAAGAGCGGCGGGTATGGTCTGTGCTACATTCATTCAGGTCTATTTTTCGGTTATTGTGGACTATACGGACGTATTCTCTCGTCCTATGATCAACACATAGATAGCAAATGGGCCGGATGCAAGCTCCTGCTGAATTTGTTCTGGGGTACGAGTAGTCGTAAATCCGGCATTGCGGCTTTTTAGCTGTTTTCGCAGTTGCTTCCTGACGGGCAATCGATATCATCCTTGAAGCAATTTGGGTGCCTTTTGACGAAGTGCCGCCCAAGATTTACGCGAATTTTTGATGACAGAAATGAGGCCATGTTGATGCAAGCCGTTGAGACAATTGAAGTAGAAAAGACGAAGATAGCCTGTGATGGTGGCAAGGGCGCACTCGGTCATCCAAGGGTCTTTTTGAATATGGGAGACAAAGGGCAGGTTGAATGCCCTTATTGTGGGCGAGCCTATGTGCTCAAAGCCGGTGCCAAGGCGGATAGTGGCCACTAATAGAATGAGACAGGACCTACCTCTATGACCGAACCGGATGTAACTGGCGACCCTGATCAAAAGCACCGCATTTATCTCGTGGATGGATCTGGATATATTTTTCGTGCCTATTTCGCGATGATCCGGGGGCGGGGGCCGATTACACGGTCTGACGGAACGCCAACCGGGGCGGTTCTCGGTTTTTCCAATATGCTTTTCAAGCTGATCCAGGACACGCAGGCTGATGGCCGGGTTAGTCATCTGGCGGTGATTTTTGATACCAGCCGGAAAACTTTTCGGTCCGACATTTACCCCGAATACAAAGCCAACCGGGATGCACCACCAGAAGATTTGATTCCGCAATTCCCGTTGGTGAGGGATGCAACCCGGGCTTTTAATGTCCCGGCGATTGAAAAACAGGGTTTCGAGGCGGACGATATTATCGCGACATATGCGATGCAGGCGCGCGCAAAAAATATGGAATGCGTGATTGTGTCTTCGGATAAGGATCTGATGCAATTGGTTGGCGGCGATGTCACCATGCTGGATCCCATGAAGAACAAGTCCATTGGCGTCGATGAAGTGCATGAGAAATTCGGTGTGGGACCGGACAAGGTCATTGATATTCAATCACTCGCCGGCGACAGCGTTGATAATGTTCCGGGCGTGCCGGGCATTGGTGTTAAGACCGCCGCCTTGTTGATTAATGAATTTGGCGATCTGGATACGTTGCTGGATCGCGCGGGTGAAATCCCGCAAAAAGGCCGCCGGGAGAAATTGCTTGAACATGCCGACCTGGCGCGGGTAAGCCGTGAATTGGTGACATTGAAGAATGATGTTGAGCTTGACATTGATGTCATGGATTTGACGGTCCAGGTGCCTGAGGCGGCGGACCTGATTGCTTTCCTCAAGCACAACGAGTTCAGGCAGCTTACCGGGCGGGTGATGGAGTTTTTTGGTGAAGGATTTCGCCAGGACGCCGCTGATTTGCCCGATGACACGGAAGATGCCGTTGGGGAGGACAGTCCGGGTACGGCAGCGATTGAGACGGATTATACGACCGTCACGGACATGAAAGCCCTGCAAGGCTGGATTGAGGAGGCAACGAGAGTTGGCGCCGTGGCCGTTGATACAGAGACCACGGGGCTCAACGCAATGCAGGCAGGTTTAGTTGGCGTGTCCCTTTGCATTCATGCGGGCAAGGCATGTTATATCCCTGTGGGTCATGTTACCCCGAAGGCGCAGGGCGGTTTTGATTTTGACGGGGCTGAAGATGCTGAGGGCGGGTCGGATGACGCGCCCGTGCAGCTATTGAAATCAGATGTTGTCGCAGCGCTGAAGCCAATGCTGGAAGACCCCGGCGTCCTCAAGATCGGTCAGAATATCAAATATGATCAGGTGATTTTGGGGCAGGAAGGGATCGATGTTAGCCCGATCGATGACACCATGCTGCTGTCTTATTGTCAGGAAGCCGGAATGCATGGCCATGGTATGGATGAACTCTCCCGTCTTCATTTTGGCATTACGCCTATTCCGTTCAAGGAAGTGGCGGGAACCGGGAAGGCGCAAATAACCTTTGCCGAAGTTCCCATCGACAAGGCAACTGAATATGCGGCGGAGGATGCGGACATCACCTTGCGTCTTCACCAGGTTCTGAAACCCCGCCTTGCGAAGGCTAAATCAGTCAGCCTGTATGAAACCATTGAACGGCCACTTGTTCCCGTAATCGCCAGGATGGAGCAGGAAGGCGTTAAAGTCGATGCGCCGTTTCTCTCCAGACTGTCCGAGGACTTTGGCGCCCGGATGATTGAGCTGGTAAGCGAAGTCCATGATCTGGCCGGTGAAGAATTTAATGTGGGCTCCCCAAAACAACTAGGCGAAATCCTGTTTGACAAGATGGCGTTGCCCGGCGGCAAAAAGGGCAAGACGGGCGCCTATACGACGGATGTCAATGTGCTTGAGGGTCTTGCCGCTGATGGGGTTGAGCTTGCCCGGAAAGTATTGGATTGGCGCCAACTCGCAAAACTTAAAAGTACCTACACTGACGCCCTGCAGGCGCAGATAAACCAGAAGACTGGACGTATTCATACGTCATTTTCTCTGGCGGCGGCCTCCACCGGACGGCTGGCGTCAACAGATCCCAATGTGCAGAATATTCCGATCCGAACGGAAGAAGGCCGTAAGCTTCGTCAGGCGTTTATTGCCGAGCCTGGACATAAGCTGATGAGTGCCGATTACTCACAGATCGAGCTTCGACTGCTTGCCCATATCGCGGATATGCAATCCCTAAAGGAAGCCTTTGCGGAGGGTCTCGATATCCATGCCAAGACAGCGTCGCAAGTGTTTGGTGTTCCGCTCGAAGGGATGGATCCGATGATGCGCCGGTCAGCCAAAGCAATCAATTTCGGTATTATCTATGGGATCAGCGCATTTGGCCTTGCGCGGCAGCTTGATGTTTCACGCACTGAGGCCCAAGGGTACATCACTTCTTATTTCACGCAATATCCCGGTATCCGCGATTATATGGAAACCACCAAGGAATTTTGCCGTGAGCATGGCTATGTCGAGACTGTGTTTGGTCGGCGGGTTCATCTTCCCGGTATTAACGATAAGAACGGCGCCCACCGCGGGTTTTCTGAAAGGGCGGCGATCAACGCCCCCATTCAGGGGTCTGCTGCGGATATTATCAAGCGGGCCATGATCAGATTGCCAGATGCCCTAGGCGACGCCAAGCTTTCGGCGCGGATGCTGCTGCAGGTGCATGATGAACTCATATTTGAAGTGCCGGAAGCTGAAACCGACGAAACTTCGGCGCTGGTCAAATCCGTTATGGAAGGGGCGGCATTGCCCGCCCGCGAGATTTCCGTGCCGTTGATTGTGGATGCCGGCGTTGGCGATAACTGGGGAGAGGCGCATTGAGGCGTGCGCCAGAAACTAGAATTGCATGATGTTTGAAACGGCCCTAATTGCTTTCACAACTTTTTTTGCGACCATTGGGCCGTTGGACGTCGCGGCATTGTTTGCGGCGCTCACCCATGAAAATACGCCGCGTGAACGTCGGGCCATGGCGCTTAAGGGCACGTTGATCGGAACGGCAATTCTTTTGTTTTTCGCATTGTTTGGCAAAACGGTTCTGACTTATTTCGGGATAACCCTGCCAGCCTTGCAGGCATCAGGCGGCATTCTCTTACTGCTGATCGGCATTGACATGGTCTTTGCCCGGCATTCCGGAAGTGGTACGACGACGGATGAGGAAACGGCGGAAGCCCAGGGAAAGAAAGATGTATCTGTCTTCCCGTTGGCGACACCGCTGATCGCGGGGCCAGGCGCTATAGGTGCTGCCATACTGCTTGTTGCCGGAACAGAAGGGGATACCGTTCAGATATCGCTGGTCATTGGGGCGCTGCTGGCAATCCTTCTGCTCACATTCCTGCTGATGCTATTGGCCACACAGGTACAAAAGCTTCTAGGCGTAACGGGGCTCCAGGTTATTTCAAGGGTCGTCGGCGTTTTACTATGCGCACTCGCCGTACAATTTATCTTTGATGGCATTCGCAATAGTGGGTTGTTGTCCTAAAAGACTTGATAGATACAGAAACGCCATTTGATTCAAAGATTCGAAAAATTAACCATTATTGCGAAAAAATTAACTATTTCAGCGGCATAGGCGATTTGGCTTCCAGATTTGTTAAAAGGGGAGAATTCTGCTGAATTGGGTGGAATTTGCTAAAATTTTATTCAAATTAGGAATGAAATGTATTGACATTGTTGGCCTGCGGCGGCAAATTCCGGTAATTATTATGTGTCTGAGTATATTTCAGACGAATTTAGATATTGAATTTAGAAGATCTAATTTTTTGATACCTATTACGAGGTAAGTACTATGAAACGTTTTTTAACAACATTTATCGGTCTTGCAGGCGCTGCATTCCTTTTCATCGCTCCGGCACAGTCTGCGACTGTCTCCATCTCATTGGATACACCAGGTTCAGATACCGGTGTTATTCCTGCGACAACGATAATGGGTAATGTTTTTGAGGGTGCCACTGACTCCGTCGGCGGCCTTCGTCGTTCTCCTTGGCAGGGTACGGCTCTTGAAGGTATTGGAACCTATACATCGGTTTCTGCAGATTCTGTTGCCAGCTATAAGTTGGATACGTTGGCTAATCAGATTGAATTCATGTGGGGCTCAGTAGATACCTATAATTCCATCTACTTTTTCTTTGAAGGTGGTCTTGTGGATTTTGTATTAGGCCAGGAAGCTCTGGATGCCAACCCTTCACCGACGCAAGGGCTTAGTTTCGGCATTGCAACAATCTTGGCAAATGCATACTTCGACGAAGTACAGTTTGTTTCTGAGAGAAATGCATTTGAATATGCAAACCTGAATATCTCGGCTGTTCCATTACCAGCGGCGTTACCGCTTTATGGTGCGGGCCTTGCTGTGATGGGTTTTGTTGGATGGCGTAAGCGCCGTAAGGCTGCTGCCACTGCTTAAACAGAAAATCTGACAATAGAATATTGAAAACGGCGGCCTTGATTGGGTCGCCGTTTTTTGTTTTCAGTTACCGCTATTGCTCTTCGTCATAGGATCGCCCTGCTCGTGATTTATATCTGGGTAATGTCCAGCTGAAGTAGATAGCCCCTGCCCGCAGACCGAAGCCGGAGAGCACTCCGGCGCTGGCGGATAGGAATAGCGGCATTTCCAGCATTGCGAGCCCTGTAAAAACACCGGCGCTTAGCAATGCAGCCGTTGCGTATATTTCCTGTTTAAGCAAAAGCGGCGTTTCACCGGAGACGATATCGCGGGTGAGCCCTCCGAATGTTGCGGTCATCATTCCCATAACAATGGCAAGCAATGGCGCTGTACCGGATTGCAGAGCAATATTCGCGCCCAATACGGCAAAAGCCGCCAGACCGATTGCATCGCCCCAGACAAGCAGGATGTAACGCTTCTGAACGCGATGTGCGAAGAAATAGAGGATCGCGGCAACAACCAGGCAGACAATCAGGTATCGTTGGTCAGTGAGCCAGAAAACCGGGCGGTCCAAAATCACGTCCCGTAAGGTGCCGCCGCCAACACCCGTAAATGTCGCCATCATGCCAAAGCCGATCAGGTCCATCTGTTTACGACTGGCAACCAGGCCACCTGTTGCCGCAAATACAGCGACACCGATAAGGTCGAGAGAGATAATAAGGTCGGAAAACATAGGTGCCCCGTTCAATCAGATCATCATGTCATAGACTTATAGAGAAATCGGCGACCTAGCAATGGGAGCTGACTTTGCATCCAATGGAATACGCCTCCTATTTTAGCCTCCACTGTGACAAGTAAATTGTATTGGCCATCGGCAACAAAAACAGACAGAAGTGAACATTACGGCGCCTGATAAGCGTCTTGCCAGTCAAGAGCTACGATAGGGCGATCTTGATAAGAAGCTGATTGATGCTGGTTATCTGACGATTGGAGCTCTCGTTTTGACCCTTATTGTTCTGAGGTCATTTCCGGTGGAGACAATCAAAGTCATTATTCACCGCCGGGTTTTGGCGGAACTTGTCGCGGGACTGAAAGCGATAAGAATGATAGCGCGGATACGTCACCATCAACTGCAGCGTCTCCGGGGAACGGCGATGAACAGCCCGCGGGGCAAAAGACGTCAGTACCAAGTCTTTACAGCATTGCCTGTAACACGCGATCAGGCGGCGAGTGGCCATCGATAAAGGTCTTGATGTTGATCAGGACTTTTTCGCCCATATCTATACGGCCCTCAATAGTGGCCGAGCCCATATGCGGGAGAAGGATGACGTTGTCGAGCTCAAGAAGCCGAGGGTTAACGGCGGGCTCATGCTCAAACACGTCAAGGCCGGCACCAGCAATTTTCTCAGCCCTTAGCAAGCGGGTCAGCGCATTTTCGTCCACGACTTCGCCGCGTGAGGTATTGACCACATAGCAAGTGGGTTGGAGCAATGCGAGCCGTCGTGCATTCAACAGATGAAAGGTAGCCGGCGTATGCGGGCAGTTGACGGAGACAATATCCATGCGGGCCAGCATCTGGTCTAGGCTTTCCCAATATGTGGCTTCCAGCTCGTTCTCAATAGCCTCCGGCAGACGGTTGCGATTGTGATAATGGATCGACAAGCCAAAGGCGCGCGCACGGCGGGCTACAGCCTGCCCAATACGACCCATCCCGATAATACCGAGGCGCTTGCCCCAGATCCGATGGCCAAGCATCCCAGTTGGCGACCAGCCTTTCCATTCACCTGCGCGCATCCGCCGCTCCCCTTCCGTCAAACGGCGGGGGACTGCCATGATCAGCGCCATGGTCATGTCCGCTGTGTCTTCTGTCAGGACACCAGGTGTATTGGTAACCGTAATGCCACGCTGGCGGGCTGTTGCCAGATCGATATGATCGACACCTGTGCCGAAGCTGGCAATGAGTTTTAAATTGGGGTTGGACTGACTGAGCACACCAAGGTCGATTTTATCCGTCACTGTCGGGACAAGGACGTCCGCTTCCTGCACGGCATCAATAAGTTGACCTTGCGACATCGGCGCATCGTCATGATTTAATCTGGTGTCGAAAAGCTCCATCATGCGGGTTTCAATCGCATCGGGAAGTTTTCTTGTGACGACGACAAGCGGCTTTTTTTGTGACATCCGGTAACTCTCTTTTTGTTGGTCCTGCATATGCCTCGACCCTTAGACTTTATCTAGCAGATCACGTTGACAGTTACAATCCTGCGGCGGGGTCGGATTGGAGAGTTTTTATGCTCTTGACCCCGGACTACCAGGCGCGGCATAAAGACTTTCATTTTCGATTTTGCCTAAGGGTATTTTTCTGTGATTTTTCGCGTCACTTTACTTGCGGTTTTTTGTGTAAATCTCTTTACTTTCAATCTTGAAGCTGGCTCGACCGGCTCCGTAACAGGATTGCCCTTGCCGAGGTTTGTTTCCCTGTCATCAAACGAAGTGAATGTAAGGACGGGACCCGGGACGCGTTATCCCATCAACTGGATTTTCGTGCGCCGCGGTTGGCCAGTGGAAATCATCGAGGAATATGAGCTTTGGCGCCAAATTCGAGATATCGAAGGCGCCACGGGCTGGGTCCATAAAGGCCTTGTCAGCAGCCGTCGGACCTTGATCGTCACAAAAGAAACCCGCGCTGTTTACGAGGAACCGGATGAGGGCAGCGTTGTGGTTTTGCTGGCCGAGCCCGGTGTTCTTGGCAAGTTATTGGAATGCGATGGCCGCTGGTGCGAAATTGAAGCAGCCGGATTAACCGGCTGGCTGAAGGCTGATCAGTTCTACGGGGTATATGCCGATGAAAAAGTTAGATGATCGCGGCTGTTGGCATTACTGGTTCACCCATCCAGATCTTCAGCTAGTGATGCGCGTGTTTCACCGGCAATAAGCGCCATATGGCCATAATGGTCATGTTCGATACCAATCATGATGTCACCTTCCGAGCTTTTAAATCGCTTTTTCTGAGGATTACTCAGCGGAAAATGAAGAAAATGGATAGCGGAAGTTTTTCCGTCATCCGTTGTCCGCTCCACTTCCTGCTCCGGCACGGCATAGGTTTTTTCTCCGTCCACGGAAAGATATATTTTTTCTTCAACATGACCTAGCTGACGCAAGGTAAAATCCCGGCGAACAGGATCATCAATTTCGATCATAAAGGTGGCCACCAGCTCTGATCCGTTGGGAACCAGGGGGTTATAGGCTTCCAGCTCATCACGCGCCTGCGCTTCACCGCCCTTTTCGATATAGAGCATTTCCTGGATTTGTGACCACATGGTCTCATAATTTTCGAAGTAGAAAGTGGCGAAAGGGCCAACTTGGAGGCGGCGGTTTTTCTTCACCGGTATTAGCTTTTCCTTGTGGCTTTTGCGGATTTTCGCATAATCCTCATCGGATAAAAGATCCTCCAGGGAAATCTGGCGTTTTGCCGAAGCGTTCATTGTGCTGGTTCCTAATCGAGGCCGTAAGCTTTGGCCAGTAATTCAATGGGGTGGGAGGCCGTCTTCGAAGCCGTTGCTTCTGCATCGAGTATTTCCATCCCCTGCATCAGATGCTCTGCGGCCAACGGGCATTCAGAGGCGATAAAGCCAGCCTTGGATGAAAGAGCGGTTTTTGCGGCCGGTTTTCCGACTTTTAAAGCCGTCTCATAGTTCCCTTTCATAATCCCCCAGGAACCACCATGGCCGGAGCAGCGCTCAACGATGGCAACCCGTGTTTTCGGGATCAGACGAAGCATTTCCGCGCCTTTGGCTCCCATATTCTGGGCTCGGGCATGGCAGGCAAGATGCATGGAGATATTATCGCCGAGCGGTTCCATGTCCTCAACGATGCCTTCTTTCTTGGCGATATCGACCACATATTCCGACACATCGAATGTTGCTTCCGACAATTTCTTGACGGCCGGGTCTTCCGGCGCAAGAAGCGGCCATTCGAATTTCAGCATTAATGCGCAAGAAGAGACGAGGGCGATTACGTCATAGCCCTTGTCAATCCAGCTTGTAAGCTCGGTTGAGACATCCTTGGCATTGCTTGCAACGCCAGCAAGATCACCCTGTTCCATCAACGGCATGCCGCAACAGCCGGGATAGACGACTTCGGTCTCAACACCGTTCCTGGCAAGGACTTTCCGGGTTGCTTCCCCTATGTTCGGCTTGTTGTAGTTGCCAAAGCAGGTAGCGTATATCACAGCCTTGCGACCATAAGCGGGCGCATCCTTGTTGACTTTAATTGGGTTTTCGGTGGCGCGTTTTTCAAGGCTCCTGGATTGATACTCAGGGAGGGCAGCATGTTTATCAATGCCAAGCGTTGCTTCCATAATACCGCGGGTCAGGCCATTGGAGGTTTTCGTTGCCCAATTTGCAAGCGGTGCGACTGGTGCTGCCAGTTTGCCATTTCGATCGGTCTTGGATAGCTCGCGCGGGATAAATTTATCTTTGCCATTGTGTTTTTCGACGGCGCGATAACGAAGCATTAAATGCGGGAAATCGAGGTTAAATTCGTGTGGCGGCACATAGGGACACTTCGTCATAAAGCACATGTCGCAAAGCGTGCAGGCATCTACGACGGGCTTGAAACCATCAGATGAAACAGCATCCAGTTCCTCCGTTTCCGAAGTGTCGATCAGATCGAAAAGTTTGGGGAAGGAATCGCATAAATTAAAGCATCGCCGACACCCATGACAGACGTCAAAAACCCGGCGGAGTTCCTCGTCCAGCTTCTTCTCGTTATAGAAATCCGGATTTTCCCAGTCGATAATATGACGGGTAGGGGCATCAAGGCTGCCTTCTCGCATGCGGATCTCCTGAAGATGGGCTGAGAGGGGAAGGGGCAGCGAATAGTTCTTTCGCTGCCCAATAGCGTATTCTGTGAGGGGCCCTAGGGATTAATCGTCAAGATTATCAAGGGCCTTCTGGAAGCGTCCTGCGTGGCTTTTTTCTGCTTTTGCAAGCGTTTCGAACCAGTCAGCGATTTCATCATGACCTTCCTCACGCGCAGTCTTGGCCATGCCCGGATACATATCCGTATATTCATGGGTTTCACCGGCGATAGAAGCCAGAAGGTTGTTTTCAGTTCCGCCGATAGGCAGGCCAGTCGCCGGATCACCAGTTTCTTCAAGATATTCCAGATGGCCATGGGCATGTCCGGTTTCGCCTTCCGCCGTAGAGCGGAAAACTGTTGCCACATCGTTATAGCCCTCGACGTCCGCTTTTTGCGCGAAGTAAAGGTAGCGACGGTTGGCCTGGGATTCACCTGCAAAGGCATCTTTCAAATTTTGTTCAGTTTTGCTTCCCGCTAGAGACATAAAGTCCTCCTGGAATGAGTGGTGAGTTGGCTGTTCATGAATGAACAGGATTACCTCCAGAATATAGGTCTCTCGCCAAAGGCTGTCAATAGATTAGAATGTTTCTAAAAAAGAAATCAGGGAAAGTGCGAAGGCGGCTTATTTGCCGATTGAGTTGATCCGTACAATAACATCCACGCTACTGATCTTCGTGCCCTCAGGCAGGGAAGGGATATTATCGACACTCAAAGCGCTTTTCGGAATATCTTCCAGCGCGCCCGTCTGTTCATGGAAGAAATGATGATGCGGGGAAACATTGGTGTCAAAATAGGACCGACTGCTGTCTACGACGACCTCACGTAGTAGGCCCGCCGACGTAAATTGATGAAGGTTATTGTAAATAGTCGCAAGCGAGACGGCAACACCAGCATCCATGGCTTCGCTATGCAGCCTTTCAGCTGTTACATGGCGGTTGCCGTGAGAATAAAGAAGCTCAGCAAGCGCCAGGCGTTGCCGGGTTGGACGCAGTTGTGCATCCCTGATTTTTTTCTCTAGATCGGCGTGATTGAACGTCATGCTATTGCTATTGTCTCAGATTTCGCCCCCCGGAAATGGTGGGTGATACCTACTTTATATAGTATTTATTATAATAATTCAAATCTGCAATAACGAATAGGCCTTGATAAGGATCATTTCCCTGTCACGATCCGGTCGATCAGTTGTTTTACAGTAGGTACGAAACCGTTGGCGTAGAAGGGGTCGTCGGCGAACCGATAGGCGCCATGCCCGGCGAACATCAGGTTATTCTCGATATTGGCCTCTGAATGGATGACATCCTGTAAGGTTTTTTGAATACAGAAGCTCCGGGGGTCTGCTTTGCGACCGGTATTACCTTTTTCGCCTTCAGCCCAATTGGAAAATTTGCAATGTGACAGACAGCCCATGCAGTCAATCTGGTCTTTGCGGATTTCCTTCATTTTATCCGGATCGACGAAGATCAATGTGGAATCGGGTGTTTTCAATGTTTCTGTATAACCCTGTGCCACCCAGGCTTCCGCCAGCCGTTTGTCGTCGGCAGTTAGGAAAACCTCTCGTTTGCGGGCGCCAATCCCGAAGGGGGTATCATGGGCACCGATGGGTTCGTTGGCAAAGGCCAGTTGGCGTTCTGAACGAGCCTTCAGCTCGTCAAGAAAATCATTCCGCACCGCAGACGACCAGAAACCGGTCGGACTGAATTTATTCAGGAAGACATCGCCCTTCTTGAGCGACCCCAGCTTCTTTTTCCAAGCGTCCGAAATAGGACTTTCCTTGGTCAGTAGCGGACGTGTTCCAAACTGGAAGGTAATAGGTCCGATTTCCGGATTGTCCAGCCAATGGGACCAATCATCAAGATGCCAGACGCCGCCTGCCATGATAATAGGCACATTGTTCAACCCAATTTCGTTCATGAGTTTACGTAAATCGGCGACTCGCGGGTAGGGATCTTCGGGTACGAGCGGGTCTTCAGAATTGCTCAGGCCGTTGTGGCCGCCTGCGAGCCATGGATCTTCATAGACAACGCCGCCAAGCCAATCTGAAAACTTGTGATAGGCCCGCTTCCATAGCGCCCGAAAAGCACGGGATGACGAGATAATAGGATAATAGTGAATTTTGTAGTCAGCCGCGATCTGGGCAATTCGGTAGGGCATTCCGGCCCCGCAGGTAATGCCGTGGATAAGGCCTTTTGTACCTTCCAGAACGCCATGTAGAATACGCTCAGCGCCACCCATTTCCCAGAGTACGTTCATGTGTATACGGCCTTCGCCGCCAGCGATTTCATGAGCAATTTGTGCTTGGGCGATGCCCCCCTGAATGCCATAGGCGACCAGTTCGTCATGACGGTCCCGGCGAGTCCGGCCATGATAAATTTGTGGAATCATATTCCCGTCATCGTCAAAGCTGTCTGCATTCACTCCGGAAAAGGTGGCGATCCCGCCTGCTGCGGCCCAGGCGCCTGAGCTTTGACCAGAGGAAACGGCAATTCCCTTTCCACCTTCAATCAGCGGAAGGACTTCTTTGCCGGACATCAAAATAGAATTCAACGATTTCACGGAACAGTTCCTATGACAACATACCTATCCACTTTACATTTAGAGCACTCGTGCTTTCGCATCAAGCGGCAACTGGTGTTGTGGGCGGGCAAATCATGACATTTCCCGCCCACAACATTGTTCCGTAAGTAATGCGGAAGGTAGGTTAGCCTTCTTCCGCTACTTTTGCTTCATCTGCCTCTACGGCTTTGATTGACAGGCGGACCTTGCCGCGTCCATCGATTTCCAAAACCTTGACGCGGACTTCATCGCCTTCATTGACGATGTCAGTCACTTTGCCAACCCGTTGCGGGGCGAGTTCGGAAATATGCACAAGGCCGTCGCGGTTGCCGAAGAAATTGACGAAAGCGCCAAAATCAACAACTTTCACGACCTTACCGGTGTAGATAACACCGACTTCAGGGTCATCAACGATGGACTTGATCCAGTTAATGGCGGCATCGGCGCTTTCAGTTGTCGTTGCCGCAACCTTGACAGTTCCGTCGTCATCGATATCGATTTTGGCACCGGTCACTTCGCAGATTTCGCGAATAACCTTACCACCAGTTCCGATGATGTCGCGGATCTTGTCTTTCTTGACCTGCAACTGAGTGATACGCGGAGCGCCATCACGGACGCCGTCACGGGCTGAATCAATCGCTTTTGCCATCTCACCCAGAATATGCAGGCGGCCCTCTGTGGCTTGTGCCAGGGCAATCTTCATAATTTCTTCGGTGATACCGGAGATTTTGATATCCATCTGCAGGGAGGTGATCCCTTCGCTGGTACCAGCAACCTTAAAATCCATATCGCCAAGATGATCTTCATCACCCAGAATATCGGAAAGAACAGCAAATTTGCCGTCTTCTTCCAAAATCAGGCCCATGGCGATACCGGCAACAGGGCGCTTCAAGGGCACACCTGCGTCCATTAAAGCAAGGGACGTTCCGCAAACGGTCGCCATAGAGGACGAACCATTTGATTCCGTAACTTCAGAGACAACCCGCAATGTGTACGGGAAAACGTCTTTGCCGGGGAGAAGCGGATGTACCGCGCGCCAGGCAAGCTTACCATGGCCAACTTCGCGACGTCCGGTAAAGCCCATACGGCCAACTTCACCAACTGAGTAAGGCGGGAAGTTATAATGCAGCATGAAATTCTCGCGATATTCTCCTGCGAGAGCATCAACGATCTGTTCATCCTGACCGGTTCCCAATGTGGCTACGACGAGCGCCTGCGTTTCACCACGTGTGAACAAGGCAGACCCATGACTGCGGGGCAGGGCGCCGATTTCGGAGGAAATTGAGCGGACAGTGCTGGTATCACGACCATCGATACGCGTGCCAGAGGCAATGATATTGCCGCGGACGATTTTCTTCTCGATGCTTTTGAGAATACCGCCGGCAGCCTCAACTTCATCTTGTTCAAGGCTTTCGATCGCAGCAGATTTCGCGGCCGAAATTTTCTCGGCACGGTCCTGCTTTACCTGTTCCTTATAGGCTTCGGTCAGGCTGGCTTCTGCAGCGGCTGCCACTTTTGCCTGTAAGTCGGCGTCGACTTCGGGAGGTGAGTAGTCCCAAGGCTCTTTTGCGCAGACTTCTGCAAGATCGATGATAGCATCAATAACTGTTTGCATTTCCCGGTGACCATACATAACGGCACCAAGCATTTGCTCTTCGCTGAGCTCGCTTGCTTCTGATTCAATCATCAGAACCGCTTCGGATGTACCGGCGATAACCAGATCAAGATCTGTTTCTTCCATCTGCGCCGATGTTGGGTTCAGCACATAGTCGCCATTTACATAAGCGACGCGGGCGGCGCCAACGGGGCCCAGGAACGGAATACCAGAGATTGTCAGTGCAGCAGAGGCACCGATCAGTGCAACGATATCCGGATCATTTTCCATATCGTGAGCGACAACCGTGCAGATGACCTGGGTTTCATTTTTGAAACCGCTGACGAAAGACGGGCGCAAGGGCCGGTCGATAAGACGCGAGGTCAGCGTTTCCTTTTCTGAAGGACGTGCTTCGCGTTTGAAAAAGCCGCCCGGGATTTTACCGGCCGCATAGGCTTTTTCCTGATAGTTGACGGTCAGCGGGAAGAAATCCATTCCCGGCTTCAAAAATCTTGCCGCAACAGCGGTACAGAGAACCTGTGTTCCCCCATAGGTAATCATGACCGCGCCGTCAGCCTGACGGGCAACCTTACCTGTTTCCAATACGAGCGGACGTCCGCCCCACATCACTTCCTTGCGATGTACTTCAAACATTTTTTTTCCTTCCAACGCAGGAGCAGCCCAATGCCGTCCTGCCAAATCCGGGACCCTATGCCCCGATCAATTAGTATAGTCGTTTCATCTTCTTAAAATCGTCTGGAAACCATAGCGTCCAAACGTAGTAAACGCCGGTATGCGCTCAAGCTGAAGCCTGACGCAGTTACCGGCGTTTCTAGGTATCGAAACCCAAAAGCAGGGCTTGATAGTGTCACGTTATTTACGGATACCAAGACGTTTAATCGTCGTATCGTAGCGGTTTTCTTCGATATTTTTGAGATAATCGAGAAGACGGCGACGGCGACTAACCATTTTCAGCAACCCGCGGCGAGAATGAACGTCGCCTTTATGGTCCTTGAAATGATCCGTCAGGTTGGTAATCCGTTCCGTCAAAATTGCGATCTGAACTTCAGGAGAGCCAGTGTCTCCGTCTTTGGTCGCATATTCTTTGATCAGGTCTGCTTTTCTATCTGCAGTGATCGACATCGGTAACTCCTATTTTCACAAATTAAAAATACGAACAGGAAACATCCTCTCATCCTCGATTTTCGCGATTCCGATTGGAATATTCTCATCCATGGCGCAGACAATTCCGTCTGCTTGATTTGAGACCGCCACGTCATTGCCGTGCCGCAAGCGATCCGCTTGTGTTTCCGTCATGGCCACCGCCGGGATGTCGTCCAGCGGGGTCGTTATTGGAAGCAGGTCGTCAAATTCTGCGGGACACTGCCACAGTCGTTCCAACTTATCCAGTGAAATCGCCTTGTTTTCGAAAAAAGGCCCTACACGGGTGCGCCTAAGGGCGACAAGATGGGCAAACGTCCCCAATTCAAGAGCCATATCGCGCGCGAGCGCGCGAATATAGGTTCCTTTCCCGCAAGTGACATCAAAGATTGCGTGGTCCTTATCTATGATCTCAGACAGTGACAAATCATGTATCTGGACATCCCGCAAAGGCATTTCAGGACTGGCCCCCTCCCGTGCCAGCTTATAGGCACGCTCTCCGTTGATTTTGATGGCGGAGAAGGCGGGGGGGCGCTGGCTTACAGTGCCGATAAACGCAGGCAATAATGCGGCTATATCGGCTTTCGAGGGCCGGGTATTCGACGTTTCAGTGGTGTCTCCATCGATATCATCGGTATCGCGGGCTTCTCCCCAATGTGCGGTAAAGCGGTACTCTTTGATATCGCTTACAAGATAGGGAACGGTTTTCGTCGCCTCCCCAAGGGCGATGGGCAATATGCCCGTGGCGAACGGGTCCAGCGTCCCGGCATGGCCTGCCTTTTGTGCGTTGGTGATTCTTTTGACGATAGCGACCACACGGGCTGAGCTCATGCCCGCCGGTTTATCGATATTGAGCCAGCCATGGATCGGAATGCCGCGCCGTTTTCTCGCCATGGGGGATCAGTCGTTGTTGCTGCTTTGGTTATTCTTGCGGATCAGGCCATCAATATGACTGGCATATTCAAAGCTTTCATCTTTTTTGAAGATCAGCTTTGGCGTAAATTTCATGGTCAACTGACGTCCCATTTCCCCCTGAATAACACCTGCCGTCCGATTGAGACCAGCAATTATTGTTTCCTCATTGAGGCCGCCGAGGGGGATGACATACACCGTTGCATTCCGCATATCAGGGCTCGGTTGAACTTCCGTGACCGTGACAGACGATCCAGCAACATCTTCATCATGGATAAGATCTTTGGTTAGGATACTGGAAATCACATGGCGCAGTTCCTCGCCCACGCGCAATTGCCGTTTGCTCGCCGTTCGATGAGATCGTTTCGCCGTCGCCATGATGTCCTCGTGAATTCGAAAGATTGAGTAGGGCCCGCTTAAAGCTCGCGGGCAATTTCCTCAATTTCAAAGCATTCGATAAAGTCTTTGACCTGCAGATCATGATAATTTTCGAAAGCCATACCGCATTCCATGCCCGACTTAACCTCTTTCACCTCATCCTTGAAGCGTTTGAGGATTGAGAGCGTGCCTTCGTGTATTACCACATTATCGCGGAGCAAGCGCACTTTGGAACCACGTTTAACCGTTCCTTCCGTGACCATGCAACCCCCAATTTTACCAAGCTTGGAGATGTTGAAGACTTCCTTGATTTCCGCATATCCGAGGAAGTTCTCGTTCAAGGTCGGCGCCAACATGCCGGACAGCAGGGCTTTCATATCGTCGATGACATTGTAGATCACCGAATAGTACTGGATGTCGATGCCTTCCTGTGCAGCTTCATCTCGCGCCTGCTTATTGGCGCGCGTATTAAAGGCGATGATAATTGCCCGTGACGCCGCCGCCAGGGCAACGTCGGATTCCGTAATCCCGCCAACACCGGAATAGAGAACTTTAACGGCCACTTCGTCCGTCCCGAGTTTCTCGAGAGAACTGGTAATGGCTTCAGCAGATCCCTGAACATCGGCTTTGATCACCACAGGTAACTCATCAACCGAGCCTTCCTGGATGGCGCTGAACATCTGCTCGATTGTGCCGCGGGCCGTTGCTGTAACTTTCTTGGTTTTATCCAAACGCTGACGATATTCAGCGATTTCCTTGGCCTTGGCTTCGCTTTCAGTTACTGCAAAATCGTCACCGGCAATTGGCGTTCCCTGAATACCGAGAACCTCCACTGGCACGGACGGTCCCGCTTCCTTCACCTGTTGACCACGATAGTCCAACAATGCGCGGACTTTACCCATGGCCGATCCCATGACGAAGTGATCGCCGACTTTCAAGGAGCCGCGGCTTACCAGAACCGTGCCGACCATACCGCGGCCAGTTTCCAGCTTGGCTTCCACGACAGTACCTTGCGCAGATCTGTCAGGGTTGGCTTTCAGTTCCAGAAGTTCTGCTTGCAGCAAAATTGCTTCCTGAAGCTTATCAAGACCAGTGCCTTTCAGTGCAGAAACCTCCACATCCAGAACATCACCGCCCATGTCTTCCACGAAGATTTCATGTTGCAGCAATTCCTGACGAACTTTGTTCGGATCCGCTCCCGGCTTATCGCATTTATTGATGGCGACAATGATTGGAACCTTTGCGGCTTTCGCGTGCTTGATGGCTTCAATGGTTTGCGGCATGACGCTGTCGTCCGCGGCGACCACTAGAATAACGATATCCGTTACCTGAGCTCCCCGCATCCGCATAGCCGTAAAGGCCTCGTGGCCCGGCGTATCCAGGAAGGTGATCACGTTGCCAGAAGCAAGGGTCACTTGATAAGCGCCGATATGCTGTGTAATACCACCGGCTTCGCCTGAAGCCACATCGGATTTACGCAATGCATCAAGCAAGGATGTTTTACCATGGTCTACGTGACCCATCACGGCCACAACAGGTGCGCGGGATTGCAGTTGCTCATCTGCATCCTGATCGTTACCGCCAAGGCCGATTTCAACATCGGATTCGGCAATTCGCCTGGACGTGTGGCCTAATTCTTCAACGACCAGTTCAGCTGTATCGGCGTCGATGGTTTGGGTTGCCGTTGCCATAATCCCTAGCTTCATCAGGGACTTGATCACATCAACCGAGCGTTCCGTCATCCGGTTGGCAAGTTCCTGCACGGAAATTACTTCGGGAATAGTCACTTCGCGGAAGACCTTTTGCGGAGCTTCCGAAGGCTGCATTTGCTGCTTTTTCCGAGCGCGACGCAAAGACGCAAGGGATCGTTGCTTGGGTCCCCGGTCATTTAGGGCGTCGCCGATGGTCAATCGGCCCGCGCGTCTGCGGGGCTCATCTGCCTTACGGGTTGGTGTTGCACGTTCGTCGCCCGGACGGCTTGGTTTCGCCGATTTTTTACGGCCCGTCAGAGCGGCATCTGCTGGTGCAGCGTCTTCACCCCGAATATTCCGTGTTGCCGCTGGTTTAGCGTTGCGGCTTGGCTCCTCTTTCTGAGGTGCGGATTTTACTTTTTCACGATGAACAGCAACCTGCGCATTCTTGGTGGCATCTGCTTCTTCCAGCAGACGGCGTGCTTCTTCTTCCTCTGCAAGCCGCCGCTCTTCAGGAGAGCGTCGCTTCGCTATTTTTTCCGCAGCTGCCGCAGCAGCTTTTTCCGCTTTTTCTGCTTCCGCGCGCTCAGCCGCCAGGCGCTTATCTTCTTCCGCCTGTTCTATGGCTTCCAGAGCTTTACGTTCGCCGTCCTTGACGCTCTGTTCACGTGCGCCTGCAAGTGCAGCTGCGCGAGCAGCTGTTTCGGCCGTTGTCAGAATAGGCGCCTTTTTTGCTCCGGCAGAACTTTTGGCGGAAGTTCCTGTTGCTTTGGCTGTGTCGGCCTTCGCAATGCCCAGTGTTTTCTTGGGCGTTGTCGCAGGAGCTGTGCCAGGGGCAACCGCTTTTGGTGCGCTTAACGTACCGGCACCGCGTTTTTTACGCACTTCCACCTGCACGGTCTTGGAGCGACCATGGGTAAAACTTTGACGGACCTGACCTGTTCCGCCAGCAGTCTTTTTCGCTTCCAACGGTTTGTTGAGGCTAAGCGATTTACGCCCATCCTTGTCGTTTGTCTCAGTCATTCTTACTCCGACATTTCGGTTCGTTAGCTTACATTGTCATCGTTCCTGAACTTTGAAAGTTGAGAAACCGACAGTTTCAGCTTTTTTGTCAGCCCACCTGGACCCATACTTGCGTGAACAACATTTTCCTTGCCGAGAGCCTGACTTAATTCAGCAATGCTGAAAATATCAATCACCGGCAAATTGCCTGCTATTCGTTTCAACTTCTTTCGTCCATCTTCGGCACCATCTGATGCCGCAATCAAGACGGCAGTTTTTTTCGATTTCAGCGCTTTTTCGACTTTTGCAAAGCCCACTGTTATCAAGCCACTTTTTCTCGCCAAACCCATCAGCGCTAAACACTTCTGCGCTAGCGATCTATCTATTACATCCGGCAAATCATCGGCCATCGTCAGCTTTTGCTTTGCGGATCTCGCGAACAATCCCTTTTTTTGCGCCAGTTCTACAGACGACCGATCACATGAAATCCATATGCCGCGACCCGGCAAATTCATCTGGATGTCATGTACCAACAGCCCGTCTGGCGACACAGCAAATCGAAGAAGATCATCTTTTTCCCGTATCTGCCCAGTGGCTATACACCGGCGTTGCGGATCACTCAAGTCTACTTCTCCGATAACCGGCGATTAACCTGCCGGAATTTCTTCCTCACTTACTTCTGTGCCATCGGCTGTAGCCGAAGCTTCTTCAGTGCCGCCCTCTTCATCGTCAAACCAATGTGCGCGGGCAGACATAACAATTTCATTGGCATCTTCAAGCCGGATATCAAATTCGCGCAAGATACCGTCTTCCGTATTGACCAACTCATCGCCGGATAAATCAGCTAGATCATCCAGTTCCTTAACACCAGCTTCGCCAAGGGCGACGATCATTGCGGGTGTAAAGACCTGCAAATTGATAATATCGTCGGTAACGCCCAGTTCCAGACGTTTTTCTTCCAGCGCAGCATTATAGGCTTCTAGATATTCCTGGGCCCGACGGTTTAATTCCGTTGCGATTTCTTCATCAAAACCTTCGATCTCAGCAATTTCAGCCACATCCACATACATCACATCTTCAACAGAGGAGAACCCTTCCGCTGCCAGAAGCTGGGCGATGGTCTCGTCCACATCAAGGGCATCCATGAAGTTTTGGGTGCGTTCCGTGAATTCGGCCTGACGACGGCTGCTTTCTTCATCTTCTGTCAGGATGTCAATATCCCAGCCAGACAACTGCGAAGCCAGCCGGACATTCTGTCCGCGGCGGCCTATAGCTAGTGAAAGCTGGTCATCAGGGACAACAACTTCGATACGATTGGCTTCCTCATCGAGAACCACCTTGGCCACCTCAGCGGGAGCCAGGGCATTTACGATAAAGCTCGCCTGATCCGGAGACCATTGAATGATATCAATTTTCTCGCCTTGCAGCTCATTGACGACAGCCTGGACGCGGGAGCCGCGCATGCCAACACAGGCGCCAACCGGATCAATGCTTGAATCGCTGGAAATTACCGCAATTTTCGCGCGGCTACCGGGGTCCCGAGCGACGGCTTTCACTTCGATAATGCCGTCGTAAATTTCCGGCACTTCCTGGCCAAATAGCTTGGACATAAATTGTGGATGACTGCGGGATAGGAAAATTTGGGGTCCGCGCTGCTCCTGCCGGACATCATAAATATAAGCGCGAATGCGGTCGCCTTGGCGGAAGCTTTCCCGCGGCAGCATTTCATCGCGGCGGACAACAGCATCGGCCTTACCAAGGTCGACTGTCACATTGCCATACTCGACCCTTTTGACGATGCCGTTCACGACTTCTCCAACCCGATCTTTATATTCTTCAAATTGCCGTTCGCGCTCGGCTTCACGGACTTTCTGAACAATAACCTGTTTTGCCGTTTGCGCGGCGATCCTGCCAAAATCAATAGGCGGGAGAGGTTCAATAATCAGATCGCCAACAACGGCGCCTTCCTTTTGGATCTGAGCGTCAACCGACGTGATCTGTGTCGCATCATTTTCGACTTCTTCGACAACTTCGATAACGCGTGCCAGCCGGATTTCGCCGGTGCCGCGATCGATATTGGCGCGAATATCATTTTCATGACCATATTTAGCGCGGGCAGCCTTCTGAACGGCTTCTTCCATCGCCTCCAGGACGATATCCCGGTCGATCACTTTTTCCCTGGCAACTGCATCAGCAACTTGCAACAATTCCAGGCGGTTCAAACTCGCAGCGTTTTCCATGGCTAATTTTCCGTCCAAAAACCTATTTCAAGATTTTCAAGTGCCGCGCGTAGATGCGGCAATCAATTCATCAGTCAAAATTAATTTCGCCTTCCTCAAATCCGAAAAAGGCAGTTCACGACGGGTTCCATCATCACCATCCAGAAGGATCATGTCCTCCTGCATACCAAGCAATTTTCCCCTATACCGTCTTTGTCCTTCGACGGCTTCCTCCATTTCCACTTTGGCCTCAAAGCCAGCCCAGCGTTCAAAATCCTTTGTGCGCGTCAGCGGCCGATCAATACCGGGCGACGAAACTTCCAGATCATAGGCACTCGAAATCGGATCTTCAACATCCAGCAACGCTGACACCATGCGACTGACTTCCGTGCAGCCCTCAATGGTCATGGTGCCGTCAGCCTTTTCCGCCATGATTTGCAGGATCTTTTTGTCATTCCCTTTCAGGGTGATCCTAACAAGCTCATATCCCATATCATTGAGGGACGGCGCTATCAGCATCTCAATTTGTTTAATCGGGTTCAGGGCTTTTTCTTTCACGACATCAAACATAAAAAAACAGCGGACCAGAGGCCCACTGTTCCGGTGCCCATCCTGACGGTGAGCGAACAGCATATTTTTTTTATATAATAGCTCAGATAAGCCTAAAGCCAAGCTTTTTCTTTGCCTGAGACGAATGACTATATACGTGGACGGCGACGAAACCGGTAATAAACCGGATGGAGTCCTTTATCGAGCGCCTTTTGCTCATACCGTGTTGGTGGCCAATCACTGCCGCGCTGCCGCCAATCACCGGTATTCTCACACTGCCAATCAAAGTCCTTTGATTGCAACATATGCCACAATATCCAAGCGCCATAGTCCGTATGATCCGTTGCGATCCGCAGCTCCGCACCATCTTTAAGGACTTTGGCAAGTGCCTCGATATTAGCGAATGAGACGAATCGCCGTTTGTTGTGACCCGTCTTTGGCCAAGGGTCCGGAAAGAGGAGGAATGCTTTATCTATGGAAGCTGTCGAAAGTTTTGCGAGAAGAAGTTCGGCTGCCTCATTATGGATGCGAACGTTTTTCGAACCGTTCTTTTTCAACTTGCCTAATAAGGTCGCCACGCCGTTTAGAAAGGGCTCGCAACCCAAAACACCTACATCTGGATTATGTTCGGCTTGCCATGCGAGATGCTCACCGCTGCCAAACCCTATTTCAAGCCAATATTCTTTTGCACCCGGCCCAAAAAGGGCTGTGAGATTCACTCTGTCGTCGAGTAGTATCGTCAGTCCCGGCAAATCAGACGCGATTAGATCTTTCTGGCCGGGACGTAAGGGCTTGCCCCGGCGACGTCCATAAAGGATACGTATTTCCGGGCCTACATTTTCGGTCATCGTCTCTTGAGAATTACCTAAGCGCTGATTTCAGGTCGTCGACCAAGTCGGTTTTCTCCCAGGAGAAACCACCATCGGCATCCGGTGCCGGTCCGAAGTGACCATAGGCCGCTGTTCGTGCATAAATCGGCTTGTTTAGCTGCAGATGTTCGCGGATACCCCGAGGACTTAAGTCCATCACGTCCATCAACGCGCCTGCCAGCTTTTCCTCGTCAACATTGCCGGTGCCATAGAGGTCGACGTAAAGCGACAAAGGTTTGGAAACACCGATAGCATAGGAAACCTGGATGCAGCAGCGATCAGCAAGCCCGGCGGCAACAACGTTTTTCGCAAGATACCGCGAAGCATAGGCTGCGGAGCGGTCTACCTTGGTTGGGTCTTTGCCGGAGAAAGCACCGCCGCCATGCGGGGCGGCGCCGCCATAAGTGTCGACAATAATTTTGCGACCTGTCAGGCCAGCGTCACCGTCGGGTCCGCCAATCACAAAAATACCTGTTGGATTAACATAAAAATCTTCTTCTGGGCACATCCAGCCATCTGGCAGTGATTCCGTTACATATTTACGGACGATTTCGCGAACTTGATCTGTATCAATATCTTCATCATGCTGCGTGGAGACAACCACGGACGTTGCTCGTACCGGCTTGCCATTTTCATAGGCAAGGGTCACCTGGCTTTTTGAATCCGGCCCTAAACCTTTTTCAACGCCACTATGGCGGACTTCCGCCAAGCGCTTCAAAATTCGGTGTGAATAATAAATCGGAGCTGGCATAAGGACATCGGTTTCGTTGACGGCGTAGCCAAACATAATGCCTTGATCACCGGCGCCTTCGTCCTTGTTCCCTGCGGCATCAACGCCTTGTGCGATATCGACTGACTGTTCATGCAAGAAGACGTCGACGGCAGCATTTTGCCAATGAAATCCATCCTGTTCATAGCCGATGTCTTTTACTGCGGCACGGGCGGCTTCTTCGATCATTGACTTGGTGATGGTATCGGGCCCGCGAACTTCCCCCGCTAGAACTATCCGGTTTGTCGTTGTTAAAGTTTCGCAGGCTACCCTGGAAAACGGATCGTGCGATAGATAAAGATCGACAATACTGTCGGATATCCGATCACAAACCTTATCAGGATGACCTTCGGAGACAGATTCACTTGTAAATAGATAGTTTTGACTTGGCACTCAACCGCCCTCACATCTCAATTTGCTTCACGTGGCGTCGATCAAGCGCAGATGATAACGCCGCAAAAATGCTATTGTTAAAAATATCACCGCACTCTAGCCAAAAAGGCAAACAGGTCAAGACATTGTGGTTTGGAAGATGGCTATCTGATCGCAGCGCGCTTGTTTTTACTGTCCTCACCGTCGCGATTTGAGATGGATTTGACGACTTCGAACACTCGCTTTCGTACATTTGGATCGGTAATCCCGTAATAGGAGCGCAGGAGTTCAAGCGTTTCGCGCCTCTCTATAAATTGATGTTCAAATTTGTTATTGTCTTCATCATTCAGTCTATGAATATTGTCCGGCATTTTCTTTTTCGGCATCTCGTCGAAGAAAAAGTTAACGGGGACGCCAAGAATTTCGCTTATTTCGAACAAACGGCTGGCACCAATTCTGTTGGCACCTCGCTCATACTTCTGTACTTGCTGGAAGGTTAACCCCAGACGATTTCCGAGTTTCTGCTGACTTAAACCAAGCAGGGTGCGGCGCATACGAACGCGGCTTCCTACATGGGCATCAACGGGATGATTTGGCATAACGATTTCCCCATTTATCTTGG
>Ga0315338_1000849_pt1 | contig 50995 bp, 40 predicted proteins | sample ASW8metaG_FD_204518 | JGI IMG/M metagenome (GOLD analysis project Ga0315338, IMG submission 204518) | Ammonia-oxidizing marine archaeal communities from Monterey Bay, California, United States - ASW #8 | ecosystem: Environmental > Aquatic > Marine > Coastal | place: USA: California | collected... | reverse complement strand
AATACCCGAGAGCCCTGGCGCTGGCGCGCCGCCTGCGTCGCAGGGACAAGCTCACCGGTGACCGGCTGGAGGTCCAGATCCTGCTCTCGCAATGCGAAGCTCTCGGCGAAGAGGGTGATCATTCCGGAGCACGGCAGGCGATCAAGCGCTGCCTTCGACGCGACAAGACCTGCGGCGCGGCCTGGGATCTGCTGGGAGAACTCGAGGCCGAGCGCGGCAAATCCGCTCGAGCTTTGGCGGCCTGGAAGCGGGGCGCGTCGGTCGACGAAGAAGCGGCCGTGACGCTGTATCCGAAGATCGCGGCCGGCTTTGCCGAGCGCGGAAAGTCCGAAGAGTTCGACGTGTTCCTCGGGAAGCTTCTCGACGAGCGGCCCTTCGACCACGCCGCGCGCATCGCGCTGGCTCGCGCGAAGGCGAGTCGAGGCGAGACGAAGCAGGCCGTCGAGGAGCTGGCCCGAGCGCTGGAAGTCGCTCCGGAGCATCTGCCGCTTCGCATCGAGCTCGGCCGGCAGCTGCTTGCGGCGGGACAGGAATCGGAAGCCGCCAAGGCCTACGGCGCGCTGCTCGACGTGCTGGATCGATCAAGCCCGGCTGCGAACAACGCCTCAGACAACTCCTCAAGCAACGCCTCGGGCGATGCCGCGGGCCGCACGCGGGCTGGGGAGCGTTCCGATTGAGCGCCTCCGCCCTCGAAACGCCGATGATGCGGCAGTTCCTGAGCGTGAAAGCGCAGTACCCCGATGCGGTCGTCTTCTATCGCATGGGCGACTTCTACGAGATGTTTCTCGATGATGCGGAGCTGGTTGCACCGATCCTCGACATCACGCTGACGACGCGAGACAAGGGCAAGGTCGATGCCGTGCCGATGTGCGGAGTCCCGGTTCATGCGGCCGACGCGCATATCAAGCGCCTCGCTTCCCTCGGACATCGAATCGCGATCTGCGAGCAGGTCGAGGATCCGCGAGAGGCCGGCGGAAAACGCCTCGTGCGACGTGCCGTCGTCGAGGTCGTGACCCCCGGCCTGGTCGGGGATCCGACCGGTCTCGACGCGACGGCGATCGTCTCGGTCGCGGCGCTCTACGCGGAAGCCGATAGTGGCGGAAATCTGTCGCGATTCGGGCTCGCGGTCCTCGACGCATCGACGGGCGACTTTCGCGCGACCGAATGGGGACCTCCGCTCGGAACCGACGCCTCCTCGCCAAGTTTCTCCTCGCCGCAGACGTCGAAACGATCGAGCGACCTCGCGCCGATCCCGGATGTCCTGCTGCAAGAACTCGCCCGGATCTCTCCCCGCGAACTCCTGCTGCCCGCCGATCGGATCGAGACCACGAAGCAGACGCTCGAGGACATGGTGGACGGAATCTCGATTCGACCGCTGTCGAAGGGCGAGTTCGAACCGATGCCGGGTATCGAGGATTGGCCGGAGAGCTTCGCAACGGCCACCGATCCTGCTTCTCGCGCGGCGACCGCTCTGGCCAACTACCTCGTGCAGAATCAGCCCTTCTCGGTCGAGAATCCACCGCGCCTACGCCGCTACGAACTCGCCGACTCGGTCGTCCTCGATTCGGCGACGCGGCGACACCTCGAACTGCACGAGAACAGCGAAGATCGCGGTCGCGCAGGGACCCTCCTCGCGGAGCTCGACGAGACGAGCTGTGCGCTCGGCGCGCGACGACTCTCCCATTGGCTCGCATACCCACTCCTCTCACCCGACGAAATCCGCGCACGCCAGGACGCCGTCGCGCTGCTCGTCGAGGGGGACCGGATGCGAGCGCGATTGCGCGACGCGATGGCCCGCGTTCGCGACCTCGACCGATTGCTCTCGAAGGCCGCGCGTCCCGGGTCGGTCCCCCGTGATCTCGGCGCATTGCGAAGCTCTCTGCAGGCGCTGCCCGAAGTCGTCGCCGCGGTCGCGACCGGCGCGGACGGCGACGATGCGGATCTGCTGCAAGACGCGGTGCGTGGGAAGGACGATTCCGGCCGGACCGGAGCGCTTGAAGCGGGACTCGTGATGCCGGTGCCGCTGCCCGAGCTCGTGGAGCTTCTCGAACGGGCCCTGATCGACGACCCGCCAGTCATCGCGCGCGGATCGCGCGGCGCCAACGAGACGGGCTATATCCGGGAGGGCTATCACAGCGAGCTCGACGTGCTGCGCGAGAGCGCCACGAAGGGCCGCGAGTGGATTGCCGGCCTCGAAGCCGGGGAGCGCGAGCGGACCGGAATCTCGACGCTCAAGGTGCGGTTCCACCCGGTGCACGGCTACTCGCTCGAAGTCGGCAAGGCGCATCTGGCCAAGGTGCCCGACGACTACGATCGCAAGCAGACCCTGGCGAGCGTCGAGCGCTACACGACCGACGCGCTGCGCGAGGTCGAGTCGAAAGTGATGGGCGCCAACGAGCGCGCCGCCAAGTTCGAGCGCGAGATCTTCGAGTCCGTGCGCGAAGCGGTGTGTCGCGAAGTCGACGCGATTCGTGACGCGGCGGACCGCGTGGCCAGCCTCGATGCCCTGGCGTCATTGGCGGAGGTCGCGCGCCGCAAGCGATGGACGCGACCCGAGATCGACAATTCGGAGGGCCTCGAGATCAAGGGCGGCCGCCATGCCGTCGTCGAATCCGTGCTGGGAAGACAGGGCTCGGACGGCTTCGTCCCCAACGACACGCGTCTCGATCCGTCGGGGCAGCAGATCCTGCTGCTGACCGGTCCGAACATGTCGGGCAAGAGCACCTATCTGCGCCAGGTCGCGCTCATCGTCCTGATGGCGCAAATGGGAAGCTTCGTCCCCGCGGATTCGGCTCGCATCGGTGTCGTCGATCGCGTCTTCACGCGAGTGGGCGCGTCCGACCGGCTGTCGCGCGGCGAGTCGACGTTCATGGTCGAGATGCGCGAAACCGCCGACATCCTGCGACAAGCGACGCGTCGCAGCCTCGTCATCCTGGACGAGATCGGACGCGGGACCTCGACCTTCGACGGACTCTCGATCGCCTGGGCGGTCGCCGAATACCTGCACGACACGAAGGGCAGCGAAGCTCGCACGCTCTTCGCGACCCACTATCACGAGCTCGTCGCGCTCGCCGACTCGAAGTCGCGCATCCACAACGCGCATTTCGAGGTGCGTGAATGGAACGACGAAGTGATCTTTCTGCGGCGTCTGGTCGAGGGCGGCGCCAGTCGGTCCTACGGGATCCAGGTCGCGCGACTGGCGGGACTGCCCCAGAGCCTGATCGAGCGAGCCCGAAGCATCCTGATGGATCTCGAGGCCGGACATCTACCGGGCGGGCAGGCAAAACCACTCGCGGCTTCGAATGCGGGTCAGCTCTCGCTGGCCCTGCGTCCGCCGCGATCCGCGAAGGACGATGCTGAGGCGGAGTTCCTGCGGGCCTTCCGCGAACTCGACCCCGACGCGATGACGCCCATCGATGCGCTGACGTGGCTGGCACGGAGTCGTGAGGCTCTGCGCACGGCGGACTCCGACGATGACCAGGGCGGCGGCAACGGCGACGGAGAGCCTTCTTGATGCGCTGGCGTAGAGCCGTCGAGATCGCGCTGCTCGTCGCTCTCTTGCCCCTTCTCCTGGGCGTCGAGAGGCCGCCCGGCCTGGGCGACGTGCGCGACGTTCGGACGTGGTCGTACCCGGGTTACACGCGAGTCGTGGTCGAACTGACCGATGAAGTGGAACTACCCGACGAAGGACTCGTGCGCCTCGCGGCGAATCGCTTCGCGAAGCGCCCCGAACGGCTCTATCTCGACATTCCCGGCATCTGGGTCGGGCGACGCTACGAGAGCGGCATCGAAGTGGGCGATGGACTCCTCGCCGGTGTTCGGCTCGGACAGAACACGCTCGAGCATTCCCGCCTGGTCATCGACCTCGAACGCTACGAACATCATCGACTCTTCACCCTCGCGAGCCCGGCGCGCATCGTGGTCGACGTCTTCGCCGACCGAAAGCGCTTGAAGCGCGACTCGAGCGGGCGCCTGCCAGCGGAGATGCGACGCGTGCATACCATCGTCGTCGATCCGGGTCATGGCGGCCGTGATCCGGGCGCGACCGGCGTCGGCGGAATTCGCGAGAAGAACGTGAATCTCGCGATCGCCAAGCGGCTGGCCAAGCGCCTCGAGGAGCGCGGCTTCGAGGTCGTCCTGACCCGTGACCGCGACCAGACCCTCGATCTCGAAGAGCGAACCGCCATCGCCGAGTCGGCTGGAGGTGACGTCTTCATCTCGATCCACGCCAACGCCTCGCGCCGCAAGAACGCTCGCGGAATCGAAATCTACACCCTGGACCAGAACCACGAACGCCACAGCCTGGACGTCGCATCCCGGGAGAACGGAGTCCCCGCCGCGAAGCTCGATCCTCTGCAGCGCGCCCTGGCGAAACTCCGGGTCGACGAGCTGGGTACGCAGTCCGAACGCCTCGCGAGCCTGGTGCATCGCAACGTGATCGAAGGGGCCAAGCGAAGCGATCGCAACTTGCCCGATCTGGGACTCAAGAAGGGTCCCTTCTACGTGCTCTTCATGTCGAGTATGTCGTCGGTCCTGGTCGAGACCGGGTTCCTGACGAACAAGCGCGACGCGAAGCTCCTGCGGAGCGCCAAGTTCCAGAACCAGCTGGCAGACGAGATCGCCGAGGGCGTGCATCAGTATCGCCGACAGGTCGAGCGCGGGATGGTGTCCTCCGCGGGTGCGGCGGCACGGGGCGTGGTCTCCCGAGAGAGCAGGGCGAACTGATGGAGACGGCCCCGTCGATCGTCGATCACCTCGCGGACCTGCCGGTGGATCCCGAAACCCGCGTGAACGCAGTGCCGAAGGTCGTAAAGCTCTACCTCGCGGAGGTGCGCGCCCATCTCGAATGGTTGCACCGGACGTCCGGGTCGGGCCGACGCGTCAACGAGGCGAACTCCGACCTGATGGACCGGCTGATCCGCCGCCTCTTCTCGCTCGCGGAGGAGATCCATGTCGCCCGCGGACATCAGGTCGAACGCGACCTGGCCGTGATCGCGGTCGGGGGTTATGCGCGGCGCGAGATGTCGATCCACTCCGACGTCGATCTTCTGATCCTGTACCGGAATGAGCTGACGCCCTTCGTCCAGCACGTGTCGGAGCGAATGCAGTACTGGCTCTGGGACGCCGGTCTCAGCGTCGGCTGCGCCACACGCACGATCGAAGAGACGGTGGATCTCGGGCTGGAGGACGTGACGGTCCGGACGGCGGTTCTGACCGCCCGCTTCCTGTGCGGCGACGGCGAGTTCTTCCACGTCTTTGCGGACAGCATCCGTGACGAACTGCTCCCCGACCCCGCGGCCTTCGTGATCGAGCAGCAGGAACTCATGCGAGAACGCCAGCTCGAGTACGGAAACTCGCTCTTCCTGCTGCAACCCAACGTCAAGGAGGGTGCCGGGACGCTCCGCGACTATCACGCGGCCTATTGGGTCGCCCGCGGAACCCAACCCTCGGTTCGCGACGTCGACGACCTGCTGCATTTCGGACTCCTGACCGAGACCGAGATGAACGAGTACCGCGATGCGCTGGAGTTTCTCTGGCGAACGCGGAACGAATTACATCTGCGTGCACGGCGCGCGAACGATCAGATGAGCTTCGAACGTCAGGAGGAAGCCGCCGAGGGTCTCGGCTATGGCTCGATGGCGGAGGCGTACGAGAAGCCCAAGCCGGAGGTGCGCCCGCAATCGACTTCGAAGGCGAACCCAATCGACGACGTCGCCCTGGAGCCCGATGACCCCGACCTTCCGGTCGAGCGGTTCATGCGCGACTACTACCGGCATGCGCGCGCGATCAAGTCGTACTCGGAACTCGTGATCGATCAATGCGCACAGCGCGTGCTGCCGCCGGATCCGAAACTCGCATCCGAGGTCGAAGTCGAAGACGGGTTCGGGCTCTACAACGACAACCTGACGATTCCTCACGCCGCCCATCTGCGCGAAGACCCGGTTCGCCTGCTGCGCGCCTTCCTGATCGCACAGCGTCATCAAGTCGGCCTGTCGCGCATGGCGCAGCGGCTGGTGCGCGAGAACCTCTCTCTGATGGACGAGGACGTGCGCTCGTCGACCGAGGCCTCCGAACTCTTCATGCAGATCCTCGGGAGCGAATCTCGGGTGATGCGCACGCTGATGTCGATGAACGACGTGGGTCTGCTCGCTCAGTTCATGCCGGAATGGGAACACATCGTCTGCCGCTGGCAGCACGTGATCTATCACACGTACACGGTCGACGTGCATTCGATCTTCCTCGTCGAGGAGCTTCGACGTCTCTGGCGCGGGAAGTACGCACGCGCGATGCCCGCGCTGACAGAGCTCATGCAGGAGGTCGAGGATCGCCCGGCGGTCTTCCTGGGATGTCTGCTTCACGACATCGGAAAAGGTTTCGGGGGTGATCATTCCAACAAGGGTGTGGTTCGCGCCATCCCGGCGATCGAGCGCCTCGGGCTCTCGAAAGAGCGCGCCGACCGCGTGCTCTTCATCGTCAAGCACCACCTGCTGATGTCGCACCTTGCGCAGAGTCGGGACCTCTCGGACGCCAAGCTGATCCTGGAGCTCGCGCAGATCTGCGGCGATCGAACCAACCTGCGCAATCTCTACCTCGCGACCTTCGCCGACATTCGCGCTTCCTCGGTCGACGCCTGGACGGATTGGAAGGGCCAGCTGCTGCGAGAACTCTACGAACGCACGGCCGAGATGCTCGAGACGGGCGCGGAGCGCCCCGACCAGGCGGTCGCACTTCTCGAGGCTCGCGTCGAACGCAGGCGCGACGGCGCGAGAACCGAACTGGCACGGTTGGGCGTGGGCGACGCGAAGATCGATTCGCTGTTCGCCGAACTGCCTCGCCGCTACTTCCTTTCGCACACGCCCCGGCAGATCGCGCGCCATGCCCAGGTCATCCTGCGATACGGCGACGCGACCCGACTGGTCACGTCCAGTCGCGACATGAAGGGCGGCTTCACCGAGTTCATCTTCTGCACGAGCGACATCCATGGCCTCTACAGCCGGGTCGCCGGCGTGCTGACGGCCTGCGGTCTGAACATCCTCGGCTCGCACGTCTACACGACGAGCGGTGGACTCGCGCTCGAGATCTATCGCACGCATACGCCGAGAGGGGGTCCCGAAGAGCGAGCGATGATCTGGTCCGAGGTCGAATCGTGTCTCGAGCGGGTGCTCACCGCCGAAGTCGAGGTCGGCGAGTTGGTGCGGCGGCGGCGACGCCCGGTCGGATCGACGCGCCCGCCCTCGCGCAAGGAGCCCCGCGTGCTCGTCACCAACTCGGAGTCCGAGTTCTACACCCTGGTCGACGTGATCGCGGACGATCGGCTGGGCCTGCTCTACGACGCGACCCGCACCATCGGCGAGCACGGATTCGAGATCTACATCTCGAAGGCCGCGACCATCAAGGACCAGGTGAGGGACACCTTCTATCTCAAGGATCTCGACGGCAAGAAGATCAAGAGCGAAGAGAAGTTGGAGCGACTTCGCGATGCACTGCTCGAAGCCGTCGCGAGCCCGCTCGACCGGGGCCCCCATGCCTAGCGGCCGGCCGGACACGAAGCCCGGGGCGAGTGGAGCCAATCCGCTCGAGGAGAGCTGCGACGTGTTCCTGACTCGACTCGCCGTGGAGGAGGGCCTCTCTCCGCGAACGATCGAGGCCTATGCCGGCGACCTCCGACACCTTCGTGGCCATCTGTCCGATCGCGGTATCGACCGCGTGGGCCAAATCAGTCGAAAGGATCTGTCCGCCTTTTCGGCGTTCCTCGACGAACGCGGCATGGCCGCGAGCTCGAAGGCGAGGGCACTCGTCGCCGCCCGACGGCTGATCCGGGACGCACAGGAGCAGGGCGAGGCGGACGGGGCGGCGCTCGAGGGGATCGTGACACCGAAGCGTCCTCGCGTGCTGCCGAGGGTGCTTCGAACCGAGGAAACCCTCGCGCTGCTCGATGCGGCGCGTTCGGAGGACACCCTCGGACTGCGCGACGTGGCGATGCTCGAGCTGCTCTACGGCGCGGGACTGCGCGTCTCGGAGCTCGTCGGACTTCCGCTCGGGGCGGTCGATCTTCGCGCGCGTCTACTGCGGGTGGTCGGCAAGGGGAGTAAGGAGCGTGTCGTGCCCATCGGCGATGCCGCGGCCGACGCGCTCACGACGTATCTCGAGGAGGCCCGGCCGACGCTGCTCGGGAAGCGCGCGGATCGAGAACATGTCGTGTTCCTCAGCCGTCGCGGGAGCAAGATGACCCGCCAGAACTTCTTCGCGCGGATCCGTGGGCACGCACGCGCAGCTGGCATTCCCGCGGAGCGCGTCTCGCCCCACGTGCTGCGCCACGCCTTCGCAACCGATCTGCTCGAAGGGGGCGCCGACCTGCGCGCGATCCAGTCGATGCTCGGGCATGCGGACTTGTCGACGACCGAGGTGTATACGCATGTCAGCCGAGCCAAGCTGCGCGAAACGGTCGAGTCGAGACATCCGCGCGGATCGGGCAGCGGCCGGTGAAGCGGAGCTTGCGATTCGAAGACGTCGTGTCGGCGTTGCCGGACGATGTCGGCGAGCTGCTCTTGCGGATCGTTCGCGTTGCGGGCGAGCATGACCGGGTGATCCGGCTGGTCGGGGGACCGATCCGCGACCTCCTGCTTGGGCGCGAAATCGTCGACGTCGACCTTGCGGTCGAATCGGATCCGGGCGAGCTGGCGAAGGCGATCGTCGAACGAGCGGGGCGGGAAGAGCTGCGCGTCGTCGCACATGATCGCTTCGGCACGCTGCGCATCGAATCGAACGAGGCCCATATCGACATCGCGCAGTTGCGCGCGGAGACCTACGAGCATCCCGGAGCACTGCCCCAGGTCCGCCCCGGAGACCTCGCCGAGGACATGAGCCGTCGCGACTTCTCGGTCAACGCGCTCGTCTGCTCACTCGACGCCGACCAGCCAACGAAGGCGATGCCGATCACCGACCTCGAGGGCGGCCTCGAAGATCTCGAACGGCGTCGACTCCGCATCCTGCATCCGAGGAGCTTCCACGACGATCCGACGCGCATCTGGCGCGCCGCTCGATTGGGTGCGCGACTCGGGTTCTCCCTCGACCGGAAGTCGCGAAACGCCTTGCGGGATGCCATGCGCGACGGCGCCTTCGGCGCGGTCAGTGGCGAGCGATGGAGACGCGAACTCGAGTTCGGCTTCGACGAGGCCCGGCGTGGCGTGCATGTCGGGCACGTCTTGCGATCGCTCTCCGATTGGCACGTGCTCCCGGCCCTCGAACCTGGCCTGGCGCTCGCAGCCGATCGGATGGTGCCGCTTCGTAGACTCTCGAAGGCCATCGCCCAGCCGGAATGGCCCACGCCTCGCTGGCGCCCCTGGCTCGCGGGTCTGTCGATCTGGCTGGCACCATTGCCGGCGGTCGTGCGACGACGCACGCTCGAGCGCTTCTCGATCCGCGGCGATGCGGCGCGACGGATCGTTCGATTCGGGCGCGACGCCGACCGCACTCTCAAGTCCCTCTCGCGTGCGCGGGGTCGGGGCGCCGTGGACGCGCTGCTCTCGGAACTGCCCGAGGAGACGATCCAGGCCCTCTATGCCCTGGCCGACGCCTCCGTCCGACGGCGCATCCTGCGCTGGGCCGCCGAGGATCGACGGCGCAGGGCACCGGTCGGTGGCGCAGAACTGACGGACCTCGGACTCGCCGGTCCCGAGGTGGGGCGCGCGCTGGCCCGGATCCGCGCCGGCTTCCTCGATGGCGAGGTCGCGAATCGGGAGGAGGCCCTCGCCCTGGCCGAAGAGATGGCCCGTCGCGCGGCTCGACGACGAGCACGGAAGACGGATCGACCATCGCCCCGCCGAAAGGTTGCCGCTCGAAAGACGATCACGGATACTCCGCCCGAGCGGGTCTGATCGACCTCGTTCCTCCATCTCCCCGACCTCCCCCAGGCGCCAGGATGGATCGAAGATGGACCGGAGCCGATGAGCGCGACGGAATTGACGACGAATGAGGTCCTGCAGGATCTCGGTGCCGAACCCGACGAACGCACGGATGGACTCGATGGCTATGCCGTCAAGCTCGACGTCTTCGAGGGTCCGCTCGATCTTCTGCTGCACCTGATCAGACAGAACGAAGTCGACATTACCGACATCCCGATCGCCCATATTGCCCAGCAATATCTCGGCACGATCGAGCTGATGCAGGAACTGAATCTCGACGTCGCCGCCGAGTACCTCGTGATGGCCGCGACCCTGGCGCTGATCAAGAGCCGGATGCTGCTGCCCGACGAATCGGACGACGACGAGGAGGCGATCGACCCGCGCGCCGAGCTCGTCCAGCGCCTGCTCGAATACCAGCGATTCAAGGAGGCGGCCGAGACGCTGTCGCGCCGTCGCCTCCTGGGCCGGGACGTCTTCAGCGTGACCGGCCCCGGCCCCGAGAAGACGCCCGACGGCGAACGCGAGATCGAGGTCGGCCTCTTCGAATTGCTGGCCGCCTTCCGGGACGTGCTCGAGAACGCCCAGGACGCCGAGCTGAAGCACGAGGTCGAGACCGAGCACGTGACGGTGCGCGATCGCATGATGGTCGTGATGGACCTTCTCGAGTCGAATGAATCGATCGAGTTCATGCGCATCTTCGAAACGCCGGACGTCGACGGACCGCCGACGCGACCCGTCCTCGTCGCGACCTTCCTGGCGATTCTCGAACTCGCGCGGCTCTCGGCGCTCAGGATCTATCAGGGCCTTTCCGAGCGCGGGACCCCGGAAGGCGCGATCCGACTTCGCCGTGCGTCCCTCGACAACGAAGATCCCGAATGGCGCGAACGCATCACGGAGTCGATGTGATCCCCGCTGCGCGGACGAGGAGTGGATGTGAGTAGAATGGAAGCGAGTGAGAAGCGACGGATCGTGGAGGCGCTGATCCTCTCGTCGACCGAGCCAATCTCCGCCGCGAAGCTGGCCGAGATCATCCCCTACTGCAAACCGGGGCAGGCGAAGGATCTCGTCAACGAGCTGAATACCGAATACGCCGAACAGGATCGCGCCTTCGAGATCTGGGAGGTAGCCGGTGGCTACCAGATCCGGACGCGCGCGGAGTTCTCGGGCTACCTGCAGAAGCTGCAGAAGGAGAGGGCGCTGCGCCTGTCGCAGGCCGCGCTCGAAACACTGGCGGTGATCGCCTATCGACAGCCGGTCACGCGGGCGGAGATCGAGGACGTGCGCGGAGTCGATGCGGGGGCCACCGTAAAGAGCCTGCTCGATCGCCACCTGATCCGGATCGCCGGGCAGCGAGAGGTGCCGGGTCGCCCGATGCTCTACGGGACGACGCGCCGGTTCCTCGAAGTCTTCGGTCTCGAGACGCTGAAGAACCTCCCGAGCCTTCGGGAACTCGACGAACTCGCCCGCGAACAGGGTCTCGTCGATCATGGTGACGAGGATCCGGTGGTGGACGAGGCCGAGGCGGAGGCATCCGCCGAAGGAACAGCCGACGTCGTAGAACTGCAGACCGACACGGCGGAACAAGACGAGACCGCGGATGATTCGTCCGTGGACGTGGACGATGCAGACGATGCAGAAGATGCGGACGGCGTCGAAGATGATTCGACTCCGCGTGTGATCTCGAATTCGGCTGCCGAGTCGGTTTCGCAAGACGACGTCGACGAGTCCGACGGGGATCCGACGGAAACCTGACCCATGCCCCATGGCAAGTCTCCCAAGCACGCGCGGAAGTCCAAGAAGAAGCGCGCCGCCGCCGCGCGACCGGCGAAGGAATCCGCCTCGAAGGGCGCCGCTTCCGCGGGTCGATCGCGCTCGAAGTCGACCGAGCGGGGCGATCTACCCTTGTCGAGCGGTCCGGCGGGTGCGACGCGTCTGCAGAAGCTGCTGGCCGCCGCCGGATTCGGATCTCGTCGCGAGGTCGAACAGTTCATCGTCGACGAAAGGGTGACCGTGAATGGTCGCGTCGCCGGGCTCGGCGATCGTGCGGATCCGACCGAGGACGACGTGCGGGTCGATGGAGAGCGGCTACGCCGCGAACGTCCGAGCTACTGGATCGTGAACAAGCCGCGGGGCGTGGTCACGACCGTCCGGGACGACGAAGGTCGGCGAACGGTGATCGATCTGCTTCCGAGGAGGATCGAACGCGTGTATCCCGTCGGTCGGCTGGATCGCGAGACATCGGGACTGCTCCTGCTGACGAACGATGGGGACATGACCCATGCGCTGCTGCATCCCTCGCTCGGAAACGAGCGCGAGTACAAGGTGAACGTGAAGGGTCGGATCGACGAGCGCGCGATCGGTCGTCTCGAGAAGGGCGTGCAGCTCGAAGAGGGACGCTCCGCCCCCACGACCGTGCGCAGCCTGCGCTACGACTCGGACGCGGAGACGTCGAGTTTCTCGCTGACCCTCGTCGAGGGGCGCAAGCGACAGATCCGTCGCACGCTGCTGATCCTCGGCTTTCCCGTGCGTCGACTGGTTCGCGTCCGGATGGGTCCCTTGCGGCTCGGCCGACTGGCAGTGGGTGAGGCGCGTCCGCTTCGACCCGAGGAGCGTCGATCTCTACTCGCGCACGTCGCCATGCTTCGGGACGGCGAGGGGAGTCGGAAGAGAGGGACCGCGAGAGCGAAGCCCAGGAAGTCTCCGAAGAAGGCGACTTCGACTCAGCGCGCGGCCAGTTCGAGGAAGGGCACCAGGAGATAGAACGCGAGCAAGAGGCCCAGCCCGAAATACACACCCTGGTATGGGTCCCGCGGCATCGCGCTGGCTTCCTCTCGAGTTCTTCGCTGGGTTCGAATGCGACGTAGAGCGGACGCGAATCAAGAGACTCACGTCGTCCATCATCCGAGACAGAGCAAGAATCGTGCAATAGGGCCGGAAGCGTGGCCTTGATTCCCTGGACAGCCGAATCCGATCGGAACCTGCCGGGTTGCCGCGTCGATTGCCGGTTGGCGGCACGTCCGGGTTCGGGCGAGCGATCGCGCGAATGGAAGCCGATTACCCAGGAAGGGTCGCTGGCTACGCATCGAGCGGTCCACCATCGACTGAAAGAGACGGTCGGAGGTTGTAATCGGAAAAGATCACAGATGACCTCCGGGCTAGGCGTTCTCGCTCATCGGATCGCTGTCGTCCTCGTCCCGTTTCGAACCCAGGCGCGAGATGCCGAAGGTGAGCATCAGTCCGAAGGCGATCGTTCCACCCGAGGCGGCGACCTCTCTGGGCGTCGGCGTGAAACGTTCGAGCGGCCAGTCTTCCTGGGGCACGTCGGCGAGTTCCGATTCGAGCAGGACGCGTCCGTGATCCTCGAATCCGAGTTCCGGCGGCACGGCCTTCTGGAAGGGATAGAGGCCGACCACCGCGCCCAGGAGCAGCCCGAGCAGCGCCCCGAGCGTCGCCTTCTCGTAGCGGTCGAGCAGCCAGCGAAGCAGATTGCTCACGCCGACGATCCCGATCACGACCCCGATACCGACCGGCACGACGACCATCATCGCGGCCATGAGGCGATCCGGGTCGAAGCCCCCGGCCCCGACGAGACCCTGTTTCAGGTCGTCGATCGCCCCCAGGATCGGTTCGTACTGCCCGAGCAACAGGAGCAGGTAGCCCCCCGAGATCCCCGGCAGGATCATGGCCGAAGCCCCCGCCAGACCGGAGAGGACGAGCAGAGGCATGCTCGCCGAAGAACTGCCGCCCGATTGGTCGGTGCCGAGGGCCATCAGGACCATCAGGCCGAAGGCGACCGTGGCGGCGACCCAGACCGCCGTCGTGGCGGGTCGCGCGAGGCGCCATACCAGCGGCAGGCCGCCCAGGGTCAGACCGATGAAGAAGCTGTACATCAGGGATCGTTCTTCGATCACCAGCGACCGTGTGGGACCCGCGAGCAGGCCGATCGCAAGCACGGCGGAACCGCCGATCGTGCCGAGCACGACGATCGGTCGGAGCTTGATCTTCAGGGTCGTGAGATCCGCGATCGCATTGATGAAGCTCGGATAGACACCGGCGGCGAGGAGCATCGTGCCGCCACTGATGCCGGGCACCAGATTCGCGAGGCCCATCAGGATGCCGCCGATCAAGCCGCGTGGAACGAAGGCGGCGAGCGAATCGCCGATGCTCGCTGAATCGATCGATCTTCCGTCGCTCACGTCGCTCAATGCAATTCCCCCATTGCGGCTACTCTAGCAAGGAGCGCCAACGGGGGAGGGGCGAGCATGTGCGGACGGATGACGCTCACGCGTTCCGGAAGTGAGATCGCCGAGTACTTCGCACTCGAAATGCAGGCGGAGGAAGTCGCGGACGTCGATGGTCAGCCGCTACGGCCTCGCTTCAACATCGCCCCGTCGCAGACGATCGCGACGATCGTGCGTACGCCGGAGGGCGCGCGGACCCTGGCGTGGAAGGAGTGGGGACTCGTCCCCTCCTGGAGCAAGACGAGATCGATGCGGACACCGCTCTTCAATGCACGCTCCGAAACCGCCCATGAGAAGCCGTCGTTCCGTGCGGCCTGGAAGCGACGGCGCTGTCTCGTGGTCGCCGACGGTTTCTACGAATGGACGCCGCGGAACCGCGGACATCAGCCCTATCACTTTCGCCCGCGAAGCAGCAGTCTTCTGGGCTTTGCCGGACTCTTCGAAGAATGGCAGGGCGAGGGCGGGGAAGTCGTCGAATCGTGTACGGTCTTGACGACCGAGGCGAACGCCGACCTCGAGGGAATTCATCATCGGATGCCCGTGATTCTCGACAGCAGCGATTTCGACGTGTGGCTGGACCCGGGCGCCGAGCAGGCGAGCCTGCTGTCTTTGATGACGGCCGCCGCGGGTACGCTCGAGGCCCGGGCCGTCGATCGCCGCGTCAACAACGCACGCATCGACGACGCGGATTGCCTGATGCCACCCCAGGACGAAGCGTCGGACGACTCCCGTTTCGATGCCCCTCTGACAGCAGAGACCAAAGCCGTCGAGCAGGGCGAACTCTTCGGCTCGGGGGATTCGGCGAAGCCCGACCCGCGAGCGAGGGGCAAGCGATGAGCGTTCCGCGTTCTCGGCGTTTCGCCCATGCGGCGTGCATGAGTGTGATCGCTCTTCTCTATGTCCTCTCCGTGCCGTGGTATCGCGATTCGGACGCACCTCTGCGCTTGTGGCTGGGCCTACCCGATTGGGTCGCCGTCGCCTTGCTCTGTTATGTCGGTGTCGCCTTCGTGAACGCCATCGCCTGGATCCTGACCGATGTCCATGATGATTTGCCGGATGACGTGGCGGATGGCGTCTCGGATGACGTGGCGGATGCCCTGAATGTCGCAGCCGGCGATGCCGGGGAGCGCCGATGAACTTCGGCGTCTGGGGCGTCACGTCCCTGGTCTTCTATCTCGGCGGACTGCTCGTAGTCGCAGAGATCGCGAAACGCGCGAAGCGCGACGCGTCTCCCGCGGATCATTTCCTGGCGGGGCGCTCGCTCGGCACATTCGTCCTCTTCCTCACGCTCTACGCCACGGCCTACAGCGGGAACTCGCTGCTCGGTTATCCCGGCCGCGCCTATCGCGACGGCTTCTCCTTCATCATGGCCACGGGCTTCATGATGTCGATCATCGTGATGTTCCACGTGATCGTGCCACGCCTGCGGCCCCTCGCCGTGCGTCATCATTTCGTGACCCCGGGCGACTACCTCCGCATCCGCTTCGCGGGTCGCTGGGCAGGACCTCTGCGCCTCGCCGTTGCCTGCCTGATGAGCCTCGCCCTCGCGAACTTCCTGCTCGCGCAGTTGAAGGCGATGGGCGACGTGGCAAGCGTCGTCACGGACGGACGGATCTCGTATCCGGCCGGGGTGATCGGGCTGGCCCTCGTGATCCTCTTCTACGAGACGCGGGGCGGAATGCGGGCCGTCGCCTGGACGGACGCCGCGCAGGGCATCGTGATGCTCGTCGGTCTCTCTGCGCTCCTCGGCTGGCTGCTCGCCGAAGCGGGCGGACTCGCCGAGATCACGCGAAGCGTGGCCAGCCGACGCCCCGCCGCGGTCAGCGTGCCGAGCGCGACCGTCTGCATCAACTGGTTCAGCACGATCGCGCTGATGGGATTGGCGAGCATCCTCTATCCCCAGGCGATCCAGCGGATCTTCGCCGCCGAGAGTGGGAAGGCGCTGAAACGGTCCTTCTCCGGGATGACCTTCATGCCCCTCGCGACGACGCTCGTCGTGACTCTGATCGGCGTCGCGGCGATCGCGCGCTTCGACATCACGAACGCCGTCGATACGGACGAGGTCGTGCCGATGCTGCTGCACGACTGGGGGTCCGACGGCGGGTTCTCGACGGGCGCCGCGTTGCTCGTGTTCCTGGGCGCCCTGTCGGCGATCATGTCGACGGCTGATTCGTGTCTGCTCTCTCTCGGTTCTCTGCTTTCGCGAGACCTGCTGGGCCGCGAGGGCAGCGCCGAGGCGGATACGCGGCTCGGAAAGCGCCTCGCCGCGGTGATGCTGATCGGCACGATTCCCTTCGCTCTCTGGCGCGATCTCACGCTCTGGCGTCTGATCGAGCTGAAGATGGAACTCCTGATACAGTGCGTTCCGGCGTTCCTGATCGCGCTTCACTGGTCGCGATTGCGGGCTGGGCCGGTCTTCGCCGGCATCGTCGTCGGGACGGTCTTCTCCGCCGGGCTCTCGCTTGCGGGCGTCGCCCGAATCGAGGGCGTGCATGTCGGGGTCGTCGGCTGTGCATTGAACGTCGCGGTCGCGACGCTCGGATCGCTGCTGCCCGCCGATCGCGAGACCGGCGCGTCGGTGGCTTCCCCTTCTCCCGTAAACACTCAATGAAACCAGCGAGTTCCGACAACATCCTTCAGTAGCAAGAGAGACATGTCCCAGAACGACCCGAATCCGCTCCATCTTCATGCGGCCTTGCCCCGCTTCGATCTCCTCGACCCGACGCACGTCGTGCCCGGCATTCGCGATCTGCTGGCGGAACTCGGCGATGCCTTCGATGCGCTCGAGGGGAATCTCGCGCCGAGCTGGGAAGGACTGGTCGAACCACTCGAGGCGATCTCCGAGCGCTTCGGTTTCGCCTGGGGGCTCGTCGGTCATCTAATGGGCGTGAAGAACAGTGACGCCCTTCGCGAAGCGCATTCGACGGTGCAGCCCGAGGTCGTCGTGTTCGGGCTTCGGCTCGCGCAGAGTCGACCGGTCTTCGAAGGACTCGAGGCCCTACGCACCGGGCCCGAATTCGAGAACCTGGATGCGGCGCAACAGCGGATCGTCGAGACACTCCTTCGCGAGGCGAGGCATGCCGGCGTCGGACTCGCCGGAGCCGAGCGTGAACGTTTCAACGCGATCCAGGCCGAGCTCGCCGAGCTCGGTACGCAGTTCAGCAATCACGTGCTCGATGCCACCGAGGCCTTCTCGATCCTGATCCGCGACCCGGACGAGATGGCCGGGACGCCGGACAGTCTGCGACAGCTCGCGGCGCAGGGGGCGAGAGAGAAGGGCGAAGAGGCCGCCAGCGCGGAAGGGGGACCCTGGCGCATCACCCTCGACGCGCCGCTCCTGATGCCCTTCCTCGAACATGCGTCGTGTCGTCCACGACGCGAAGAGCTGTATCGCGCTTACGTCACGCGGGCGAGTCGCGGCGAACTCGACAATACGCCGATCATCGAATCCATCCTCGCGCTTCGCCAGGAAATGGCGCGGCTGCTCGGCTTCGAGAGTTATGCCGCGCTCTCGATCGATTCGAAGATGGCCCCGAGTATCGATGCCGTCGCGGAACTCCTCGAGGGTCTTCGAAGCGCCTCGATCGAGGCGGCGAAGCGTGACCTCGAAGAGCTGCGCGAGCATGCGGCGCAGTCTTCGACGGATGGCTTCGAGGGGCCGCTCCGACTCTGGGACGTCGCCTACTATGCGGAGCGTCTGCGCGAAGCGCGCTTCGACTATTCGGAGGAAGCGCTGCGGCCCTACTTCCCGCTGCCGAAGGTCCTCGACGGACTCTTCGCGTTGGCCGCTCGTCTATTCGGCGTCTCGATCGTCGACGCGGACGACGAGACCTCGGTCTGGCATTCGGACGTAAGATTCTTCCGCGTGCTCGGCGAAGACGGAGAGCCGGTCGCGGCCTTCTTCCTCGATCCCTACAGCCGTGCCGGAGAGAAGCGCGGCGGCGCCTGGATGAACGAGTGCCTCGGGCGCAGCCGCCTCCACGCCGGCGTCCCGGTCGCCTATCTCGTCTGCAACCAGACACCACCCGTCGGCGACCGACCGTCTCTCATGTCCTTCGACGAAGTCCTGACGCTCTTCCACGAGTTTGGGCACGGACTCCAGCACATGCTGACCCGCGTCGACTACGCGCTCGCCTCGGGTATCCGGAACATCGAGTGGGACGCCGTCGAGTTGCCGAGCCAGTTCATGGAGAATTGGTGCTACCACCGCGAGACGCTGCTTGGCCTCTCGGAGAACATCGAGACGGGCGAAACCCTTCCCGACGAACTCTTCGACAAGATCGACGCCGCACGAACCTACCGGGCGGGAAGTCAGATGCTGCGACAGCTCTACTTCGCCGAGATGGACCTCGCGCTGCATCGCGAGGAACTCGACCAGACGGGCGACAGCATCTTCGACGTTCAGCGTCGCATCGCGGAGCGCACGACGGTCATGCCGCCACTCGAAGAGGATCGCTTTCTCTGTAGCTTCGGACACATCTTCGCCGGCGGATACGCGGCGGGCTACTACAGCTACAAATGGGCCGAGGTGCTCTCGGCCGACGCCTACTCGGCCTTCGAAGAGGTCGGACTCGAAGACGCATCAGCGGTCGCCGAAACCGGACGACGCTTTCGCGAGACCGTCCTCGCGCTCGGCGGGGGCACGCCCCCGATGCAGGTCTTCGAAGCCTTCCGAGGCAGGCAGCCGTCGCCCGACGCGCTCTTGCGGCATTCGGGGCTGACTTCCGCGGCTGCCGGATGAGCGACGCTTCGCCGGCTGGCTGGAAGCCCGTCTACCGCGTGGTGAGGCGCATTCCGTCGGGCCGGGTGGCGACCTATGGACAGGTCGCCGCCATGGCCGGAATGCCCGGGGCCGCTCGACAGGTCGGCTGGGCGCTGTCTGCGCTCGGCGAGGAGGATGACGTACCCTGGCATCGCGTGATCAATGCGCGCGGCGAGATCAGTCCGCGCGGCGCACGTGAAGCGGCGGACCTCCAGCGAGCGATGCTCGAAGCCGAAGGGATCGAGATCGGTCTGCGGGGACGGGTCGACATGAAGCGTTTTGCGTGGACCCCGCGGACGAGGACGAAGAGAGGAACCAGCCCATGATCAAGCTCGCAATCGATTTCGAGAATCCCGGCAAGGAATGGTGGGCCAGCGGCGGTCGAGAACTCTGGGAATCGATCACCGAGGCGTTCGACAACAACGACGTCGCCGTCGACGAGTCGATTGCCGAGTCCTGGCTGGCCGAAGCCGCGCGCATCCCGGGCTGGGAGGGTGGACCCGAATGGGCCCCGCATCCCGTCTGCCTGAAGCAGGTCGACGAGGACGAGATCGTTTGAGACAAGGCGAGCGATCGCCATCGCCCCTGCGACTTCCCGCGTCGTCCCCCGTCATCGAAGTCGCTCGCGTGATCGCGAGGGCCGGCGGACGCGCGATCGTCGTCGGTGGCTGGGTGCGCGACCAGCTCCTCGGCGTCACCTCTCACGACCTCGACCTGGAGATCTTCGGACTCGACGCGGACGAGATCACACGACTCCTGCGACCTCTTGGATTCTCGCCCCCCGTCGGTCGACACTTCCCGGTCTGGCGGCATGGCGCGCACGGCATCGATATCTCGCCGCCGCGTGCCGGGAACGATCTCTACGCGACGGACGACGCCGACTCTCTCGTGCGGGCCTTCGGCGAAGCCAGTCGGCATCGCGACCTCACGATCAACGCGATGGGCTGGGATCCGCTCGGCGAGAGCGACATCCGCGGAGGGGAAGTCGAGCCGTTTTCGGACGTCGAATCGGCGCACGACGAATTCGCGGAAGACGAGGAAGCTGCGGAAGACGAAACGCAGGCGACCGACGGACTGATCGATCCGTGGGGTGGACGCGACGACGTTCTGGCGCGCGATCTGCGGGCCGTCGATCCCGCGACCTTTGGCGCGGATCCACTCCGCATGCTTCGCGTCGCCCGGATCTCGGGCTCAATCGGGGCGAGCGTCGATCCCGCACTCGCGCGGCTCTGCCGGGACCAGTGCCTCGACGAGGTTCCTGTCGAACGGGTTGCGACCGAGCTTCGGCGCATCCTCACCGAATGCGCGTGCCCTTCGCGCGCCTTCGCGTTCCTCGCAGAGATCGGACGTCTCGACGTGTTCCCGCCGCTCGCCCGCTTGCCGGACGTCCCGCAGGACCCGCGCTTCCATCCGGAGGGGGACGTCTACGTTCACACCCTGATGGTCGTCGATCGCGCGGCCGAGATCGGTCGGGACCTTCCGGACGAGGAGCGGGAGATCCTGCTGCTGGCGGCTCTGTGTCACGATCTCGGCAAGCCCGAGACGACGACCGTGGCGGGCGACCGCGTCAGGTCCCTCGGACACGAAGCGCGCAGCGCCGAACGCGCGCGCGAGTGGCTCACGAGCTTGCGGATCCCCGAGCGTCGCATCCGAGCGGTGGAGGCGCTGGTCGCGAGCCATCTCGCGCCCTTCCAGTTCGTTTCGCAGGGCGCGGGACCGCGCGCCTATCGACGTCTTGCGCGCAAGCTCGCGAAAGGGGGTGTCGGTGTCTCGGAGCTGGAGCGACTGGCCCGGGCGGATCATCTCGGTCGTACGACGCCCGAAGCCGAGAGAGGAAGCTTCGATGCGGGACGGGCCTTCCTCGAAGCGGCAGAGGGAGCCGGCGTCCGCGAAGGGTCGCGACCGGACGTCGTGCTGGCCGAGCATCTGATCGAGCGCGGCGTGATGCCCGGCCCTCGGCTGGGACGGCTCCTTGCGCGCTGTCGGCAGATCGAAGACGAGACGGGAATTCGCGAAGTGGAAGCGATCGTCGATCGCGTCCTCGCCGAGCCCGACTCGGACTAGCGTCGGAGTTCGCCCATCAGCTCGAACATCTCGAGCGGTCCCGGCGGCGGCGAATCGTCGCCGAACTCGCGGTAGAGGGTCATGACGTTCACCGCGATCCGCTCGGAATCGAGCCAGGCCGAGTAGTCTCCCAGCTGGATGTCGAGCGCGGCCTCGCGAGCCGAGAGGCCCGCGTCGAAGCGCTTGCGGGCCTCGTCCCGCACGTAGACGAGATAGTCTCGGACGGCGAGGGCGCCCCTCGTATCGGTGAGCGGCCCGTGGCCCGGCACGACGACCTGGGGATCCAGGGCGACGATTCGATCGCAGGCATCGATCCAATTCGCGACGGGCCCTTCCCACATGATCGGTGTGCCTTCGATGAAAAGGATGTCGCCGGTGAAGACCGCGCGGGCGTCGGGCACGTGGATGATCACGTCGCCGCGGGTATGCGCAGGGCCGACTTCGATGAGTTCCACCCGGCGATCTCCGACGTCGAGATCGAGACGGCCGTCGAAGGTCTCGGTCGGTGGCGTCAGCTGGATCCCCTCGAACTCGAACTCGCCGAAGGCCGCGCGCAGGAACTCGCCGGCCACGCCCATCTCGTCCGCGCCCTTCAGGAGCGAGGCCATCACGGTCGGCGTGACGGCGTTCATCTCCTCGGCGCTGGCCGTCGACGCGATGATGCGCGCATCGGCGACGAGTTCGTTCCCGTAGCAGTGGTCACCGTTGGCGTGCGTATTGACGAGAGTGTCGATCTTCCGCGCGGCCGGGACGGCATCGATCATCGTGTCGAGCATGCGCCGGGTGAGGGGGAGGTCGAAGAGCGTGTCGATCAGCAGCGTCTGGTCCCCGTCACACACGAGTCCCGCATTGCTGTAGCCCCAGGACCCATCGGGCTGCAGGTAGGCGTAGAGCCCGTCGCCCAGGTCTTCGAGTCGCGCATCGTCCCGCATCGTGTGTCGATCCTCCGCTCCGGGCGGCCAAGATCGCACAGGGGGAGGGGAGACGCCGTGGGCTCGCCCCCGCGCGGAGACGCAATTTCCGCGTCGGAGTGTGCGGAAACACTCAATTTCTCGCCCGACATGCCGATGAGATGCAGGTCACTTCGAGGGGAATGAATGTCGACGAACGCCTTGGCCCGCGTGGCCTATCGAGAAGCGGGACGCGCCGCGATCTGTGAGATCCTGTACGGACCGAACGTCCTGAAGCACGCGGTGATCTATCCGGAGGCGGACGAGGGCGAGGTCGTCACCTTCTCCGGACTTCCGCTGCCGATCGATTGTCGGCCGCCGCCCGGCCGCCGCCGTGGTGAACAGGTCGGTGTCGTGCCCGAAAAGCTCGTCGATGCGCATGGCGTCTTCGCCTATGCAGGCATCGCCTCCGAACGCATCGCCCTTCGCAAGGGCCGATTCGAAGGCATCGATCTCGAATTCGAACTCGCCTGGGACCGCTGGTACGGCGCGGCGCGACGGGGTCGCGAGGAACTCTCGCGGATCGCCAAGCTGCTCGGCCTGAGCCGCCCGCCCGAGGAGTTCTACGCAGCCTACTGCGAGGAATCCGAGCGATTGCTCGTGCCCGTCTGGAACACCGTCGAGGAGCTGGCCGAGGCCCTGCTCGAGCGACGTGAGCTGATGGGACACCATGTCGACCGCCTCGTGCACGGCGAAGAGGTCCTCGAGAGGCCCGCACCGCCCATCTGACGAGCCCTCCGCCGCCGCTGGCCATCGACGCCCATCGACGCTCGGAAACGCACTTCCGGCCGGAATCAAGCCGCCCACGGGTCGGCTCGCGCGCCTCGCCTCGCTCTGGCATCGTTTCGGACGCAACAGCCAAGGGACGAGCTCGATGATTCGACCTTCACGATTCTCCGTTGACCCTCTCCTCGCCATCCTGCCGGGGGGCGCCGGCGTCCTCATCGGCGTCATGCTGCTGGCGATCGCGAATCCGTCCCTCGCGGACGACACCCGCGGCGCGACCGCACCGGGCACCGCGGACATCAACCAGCGCCTCTACCAGCAGCTCGACGGGAATCCGTCGGCCTCGAAGATCGAAACCGTGTCCGGTCAGATGTACATCTCGCAGGAGAACATCGATCGCGCGGTCATCAACGACGCCCTCGCGGCCATGCTCGACCAGGGCGCGACCGGTGACACTTCCGTCGCCGTGCGCAGCGCACCTCGGTTGAACTTCGAGATCCATTTCCAAAAGAACTCGGCCGAGCTGACGCCGGAGTCACGCCGGGGGCTCGACGAACTCGGCGAGGTGCTCGGCTCCGAGTATCTCGACATGCACTTCGTGCTCGGCGGGCATACGGATCTCGACGGCGACCCCGCGCTGAACGAGCCCCTCTCCCAGGCGCGGGCGGACACGGCGCGGTCTTATTTGATCCAGACGCACGGCATCCAGCAGGAGCGACTCGTCGCGCGCGGCTATGGCGAATCCGATCCGCTGCGCGAGGTCGAAGAGAGCGCTCAGGACAAGCTCTACAACCGGCGCGTCGACCTGCGACCGATGCGCGGAGAAGAGGCTCCCTAGCAGGCGTCTGGCGCCCGCGAAGAGACGACTCCGCTAACTCCGCAGGCCACATTCCTTCATCCGCTCGAAGACGGCGCTTCGATGCGCCTTGGCGAAGCCGAGGGCGCCGGGATGCCACTCGCTGCCGTCGAATCCGTAGTAGCGCCCCATCGTGAGACCGAGCCCCCCGCTATCGAAGTCACGTTCGATCTCGACCCAGTGATCGCAGGGAATCGCTTCGCTCTCCTCGAGCCGATCGATGCGACCCGATCGATCGAGGTCGTAGCGAGCGAGCATGTCCGCGGCGACGCGGTCGTGCCAGACCGTCGACCCGCCCCCGGTCGTGATGCTGGTCGCGAGGTCGTCGAAGTCCAGATCCGGATTCACGACCTCCGTCCTCTGCGTGTCGGCGTCGATTTCGTTCTGCAGGCCCGAGAGATCCAGACCGTCCGGTCTGCCTCGACCGCCGCCTGGGACGGGCGCGGGCGCGACCTTCGTGACGGGCATGGGGCGACCGACGGGGCCGCCCGCTTCGGCTGGCGCGAGTTCGGCGCGTAGCTCCAGGCTCTCATCCGGACGGATGCGCACCTTTCCCTCGAAGGGTTCGAAGCCCGCCTTCTCGATCCGTACGTCGTGATCGCCGACGCCGACGAGATGTGCCTTCTCGCCGGTCGGCCCGACGTCGAGTCCATCGATCGTGAGACGATCGCCCGCGACGTTCGAACGCACGACGAGTTCACCCTCGCCGATGCAGAGCGTCGGTTCGAAGCGTCGCGTCTGCCCGGCTTCGAAGTACACCGAGCGCGTCCACTGGTCGGGGCAATCCTCTCGACCGACTTCGAGCGCGTAACGTCCTGCTTCGAGTACCAGTTGCGCGCCCTCGGCCGGTACCTTGAAGAAAAGCTCTTCGCGGTCGGCGTCCAGCACGCGAAGCGTCGCGCCGGGCAGTCGCCCGTCGAGAATCAGCTGGGCGTCGGCGACTTCGTAGGAGGCGGCGTCATCGTCGGACTCACGAATGATCCGGAACCCCGCCGCATACGCGATCAGAAACACGAGGGCGAAGGCGACACCGAGCAGCGCGCCGACCTTCTCCGGGCGGAGTCGTTCGCTGAGACCCGATCCGCCGGGCCTCGATGGTTTCATCGTGGCAGCGGCGAGACTCGCTTCGAGTCTCTCGATCTCGACGCGAAGCGCCGGCGCCTCGTCCTCGCTCGCGCCTTCGAGTCGTTCGCGCAAGCGATCGAGCAGACGCGGTGCCGTCGATGCGATCTGCTGCGGGGAAGCATTCCGGGTGAGGGCGAGAACTCGGGCGAGTCGCTCTCTCGACAGGTCGGGCTCTTCTCTTGCCATCAGCGAACGAGGCTAGCAGGCGCGGCGCCGAAGCGATTTCGGTCCTAGTCTTCCGAGCGCCGTGATCGACACCGCGCTCCACGGCACGAAGGAGGTCCGGAACCCGATGGGTCGAGCTTGTCCCTATTGCGAATCCGTCGACGTCGAGGCGGAGGAGGACGGCGCGATCCTGCGCTGCCGTGACTGCGGGCGATCGTCTCTGCCGGAATCCGGCTCGGAGATCTCGGCCGTCGGCGCGACGCCCCGACTCGATCCCAGCTGGACCCCTCTCGATTCGAAGCATCGCCGCGAGAGCCGGGGCGCACCCGCCGAAATCCCGAGCTGGCCGGCGGCGCTCCTCGCGTTCGGTCTGACCATCGTCTTCTATGGGATCCTGTACGTGGTGCCCAGCACTTCGATCACGTCGCTCTTCACGGATCGCGGCTGGGTTCCCTACGTGATCACGCTGATCTCGACCTGGGCACTGCTCCTGCTCGGGGCCAAGCTGCTACGCCTGCGACGCGAACGCGAAATGCTCCTTCGAAATCTGATCGCGATCCCGCCCGACGGACGCCTCCGGCCCGCGCAGGCCGATGTGGCGCTCGCGGCCCTGCGCGCCGAACCGCCCCGGGTTTCGGAGAGCTTCCTGGCGCGGCGCGTCGAGCGCGCCCTGCATCATTTCCAGTCCCGTCGTCGCGCCGTCGAGGTCGTCGAGTTCCTGGCCTCCGAGTCCCGCGCGGACGAGAACCGTGTCGATGCGAGTTACGGACTCGTCCGTGTCTTCGTCTGGGCAGTCCCGACCCTCGGCTTCATCGGGACCGTGATCGGCATCGGCGCCGCCGTCGCCGGTTTCTCCGCGACGCTCGAATCCGCCTCCTCGCTCGACGGCATGAAGGAATCCATCGGTCTCGTGACCGGCGGACTCGGCGTCGCCTTCGATACGACGCTGCTCGCGCTGGTGATGAGCATCCTGATCATGTTCCCCGCGAGCGCGGTCCAGCGGATCGAAGAGACCTTCCTCGGCGAGGTCGACGACTACTGCGCGGAAAATCTCGTGCCCCGATTGCGCGATGAGCCGAAGGACGACATCGACGAGGCCGCGATCGCCGCGCTGGCCAGACGACTCGTCGCTTCGATGCCTTCGAGTGAGCGCCGCGAGGGCTAGACCTTGGCCAACCGCGAACAGACGAAGGTCTCGCTGTTTCCGTTCATGAGCGTGCTGGCGTGCACGATCGGTGCGCTCATGCTGCTGCTCGTCGCGATGTCCCTGGCGGCGGTCGGGGCGAGCGATGCGTCGGTTCGAGCCTACGCGGAGACGCGAGAGCTGGTCGAGGCGGACCGCGCTGGGCTCGAACGCGATCGCCGTCTGATCGAAGACGCCGAGACGCTGTGGGCGGAGGTCGACGACGCGCTGATGGCGCGCGGACTCGATTCGGGACTCTCGCTTTCCTCGATCGAGGGGGCACTCGATCGCGAGGAGCGCCGGCGAATCCTCGAAGCGCGACTCGCGGAGATCGAGGATGAAGAGGAGCGCCTGCGCGACGACGACGAATCGATCGCGACCACGATCGATGTCCTCGAGAGCCGGCGCGAGACGCTGCCCATCCTGATCGACTCGACGGGGCTCTCGCGGCGGCATCATCCCTACTTCATCGAATGTGATGCCGGGGGCGTGACGGCCTACCGGGCGCGGGACGATTTTCGATACTTCGTGGCCAAGGAAGACATCTCGACGAGCGGGGACTTCGGTCGCTACCTGATGCGGGCGCGCGCGGAACCCGGGGCCTTGCTCGTGCTGCTCGTTCGACCGGACGGAATCGAGACGATGCTGCGCGCGGGAAACGCCGCCCGGGGAGCCGGGCTCCGCGTCGCCCGCTTGCCCTTGCCCGGGAACGGTGAACTCGACTGGAGCCTGCTGCGTCGGGCCGAGGGAGGGAACTGATCCATGCCTTCGCGCGGCCGTCGCTCGCTCCCCGACAACCTCGACCCTCTCGTCGACACGCTGAGCAACGTCGTCGGCATCCTCGTGATCGTCGTCGTGCTCAGTCAGATCCAGCTCGGGGACGCCCTTACACGCGTCGCCGAGCTCGACCTCCTGCGGCTGCGGGAGGAGCGCGTCCGGGCTTCCGTACCGGTGGAGGTCGAAGCGCTCGACCTGCGCCGGAACGAGATCGTCCGACGCACCGACGCCGATGTGGCGGAAGCGATCGAACTGGCGCGCGAGACGCTCGCCACGCTCGAGGCGCTCCCGACCCGCGACGAGTCTCCCGATGACCGATCTCTCGAGGCGCTGGACGAAGCGCTCGTGGCCTCCCGGCGCGAGATCGAGGCTCGGCTCGCGACGAAGGAACAGCGTGAACGCTATGCGGAGCGACTTCGCGAGGTGCCGAAGCAGCTCGTGGCGCGACTGCCCGACCCCGTGGTCGTGCAGGGCAAGGAGGCCTGGATCTTCGTGCGGCACGGCCGCATCTACCTCGCGGACCGGGAAAAGCTCCTCGAGCAGGGCAGCAGGGCGATCGATCGCATCCTGGTGGGCGGCGGCAGTCGCCAACTGCGCCACGACGAGTTCGAGTCGGTTTCGCGCTACCTGCGCAAGCGCGCGGTCGGAGCGGGGAATTTTCGCTGGGCGCTGAAGACCGATCCCGCCGTGCGGGCGGAGCTCGTCTGGCGAACGGAAAACGGTGGCATCGAGCACGCCGATCTCGCTCGCGACCGCAGCTTCCGTCGTTGGCTGGCGGAGCGGGATCCCGAGATCGACTTCATCCGATTCCATGTCTGGGCCGACAGTTTCGAGGCCTACCTCGCCGCGCGAGAGGTCGTGGAAGCCGCGGGCTTTCGCGCCGGCTGGTACGGACACGAGAAGGACGACGACTTCGAACTCACGATCCGCTTCGGCCCGGCGCAGGCTCCGATCGGGCCGATCGAGGTCGATTGAACTCGAGCGGAACTTGCGCCGGATCGGCAGAAAAATCCTAGGCAGCCCCGGCAAAAGCGCGTATAAAGAGAGGTCCGCAGAATTCGATGGGTGAGGGTTGGGATGGGCGATGGGCCGGACGACATCGTGCTCGAGGAGCTGAGCGCTCTCGAGAAGGTGACCTCTCAGCTCGCCGAGATTCCGCCCGCCAAGACGGCGAGTCAGGCGCCGATCATTCGGGAGCTCGAACGTCTGCGTGAGCGCTTGTTGTCGGGCGACGAGAACAAGGATCTCTCGACGCTCACCGAGCAGTATCACAATCAGTCCGCGATTCTGAACCAGCTGCAGAGCGCCGGTCAAGCGATCCGGGTCGATGCCGCTTCTCCGTACTTCGCCCATCTCCGACTCGAAGAGGACGGCCGAACGCGGGATCTCTACCTCGGTCGGGCGACTTGTCTCGAGAAGGGTGTGCGCATCGTCGATTGGCGCGACGCTCCGATCTCGAAGATCTTCTACAGCTATCGCCAGGGCGAGGAATTCGACGAAGAGATTTCGGGGCGCGAGCGCCAGGGCTGCGTACTCGCCCGTCGCATGGTGCGAATCCGCGACGGCAATCTCGAACGCGTGCAGGCGCCCGAAGGCGATTTTCGTCGCGATGACGAATCGGATACGGGCTGGCGGCGCGAAGTCCTCGGTCTGCCCAAGCTCGCGGGCGGTGAAGCGGCGGCTCTGCGCTACGGCGACGACGATCCGGGGCTCTCGCGCCGCATGGGCGAGGGGCGGGACGGCGAGATCCTCCGCGCCGACAAGCACCTCCCCGAGATCACGAGCCTGATCGACCCGAGCCAGTTCGATCTGATCACGCGACCCGCGAACGGCTTCCTCGTGATCCGCGGCAGCGCGGGTTCGGGCAAAACGACCGTCGCGCTGCATCGCATCGCCTACCTCGCCTTCGACGACGCGCGCATCGACGGCCCCGAGACCCTCGTCGTCGTCTTCTCCCGAGCGCTGGCGCGTTACGTCGAGCACGTCCTGCCCTCGCTCGGCCTCCGCAACGTGCGCATCCTCACCTATCGCGAATGGGCGCACGAGGAACGTCGGCGCTGCTACCCCGAGATTCCCGGCGCGCCACGCGAGGACACCCCCGCCATGGTGCAGAGGATCAAGCTGCATTCGGGCATGGACGTCGCTCTCGCTCGCCAGGTCGAGCGCTTGCCCGGCGCACGCACGGGAGAGCAGGCCTTCGACGATTGGGCCAGCGTTCTCACCCAGCGACGACTCCTCGGCGAGGTCTTCGAAGACGTCGCGCCCGGTCAGTTCACGGATCGCGATCTGGATCGCTTCGTGGAATGGAATCGTCGCCGGCTCGACGAGCTGAGCTCGGCGCAGGCGGGTGACGCCGAGGCGGACTGTGGCCTCGATCCGGAGGACGACGCGCTCCTGCTTCGGGCCTGGCAGCGCCGCGTGGGCCGACTCGTCGGACGTTCTCGTCGCCCACTCGCGTATCGACATGTGGTGGTGGACGAGGTGCAGGACTTCGCGCCCCTCGAGATCCGCGCGCTCCTCGACAGCATGCAGAAGGAGTCGAGCATCACACTCGCCGGCGACACACAGCAACACCTGATGGAGCATTCCGGGTTTACGTCCTGGAGCGACTTCTTTCGCGAGCTCGGCCTGGACGGTGCGGAGATCGATACGCTGAAGGTGAGCTACCGCTCCTCGGAGCAGGTCATGCAGTTCGCGACCTCGCTGCTCGGCTCGCTGCACGAAGAGGAAGAGGTGGTCACGACCCGCTCGGGGCCGCCCGTCGAACTCTTCCGCATGACGGACCGGGGCGCGTGCGTGGCATTCCTGTCGGACGTGCTTCGCGACCTGATGGCCGCCGAGCCGAACGCGTCGGTCGCCGTGCTGACGCCGAGCCCGCTCGCCAGCGATCTCTATTTCGATGGCCTCGACCGCGCGGAGCTACCGCGTCTGCGGCGGATTCGGGACGGCGAGTTCCCCTTCAAGGCGGGCATCGAAGTGACCGAGGTGGCGCAGGTGAAGGGGCTCGAGTTCGACTACGTGATCGTCCTCGACGTCGATGCCACGAACTACCCTGACACGCCGGCCGCGCGGCGTGTGCTGCACGTCGCCGCGACGCGCGCCGTCCACCAGCTCTGGATGATGAGCGTCGGGACGCCTTCGCCGCTGGTCGACGCGATCGACGCGCGCTGACGACGAGCCCCGACGCGTCGGCGATGCACGCGGCGCCCGGACGATCGGGCTTCATCTGTGGCGTTGAAGTCAGCCCTCGCGGGCAGCGGGTGCGTCGCCCTCGGCGATGCCGCGATCGTCGACGATGCGCACATTCACGACTTCACGGCGGCGGTCTAGATGCCGACGCATCGCGCGACGACTCTCCTCGTCGATCCAATCGTCGATGACACGCTGTCTGATCTCCGCGAAAGGCGGCTGTCGACTCTCGATGGACTCGTGGATCCAGACGAGATGAGTTCCGAAGGCGGACTCGATCGGGCCGAACCAGCGTTCGGCGTCCTTCCCTCGAACGCCCTCGGCGAAATCCGGACCGAGGCGGGCGACGATCCGCGTCGGCGTCGCGGCCTGCAGGCGGTGACCGGACAGGAACGAATCGCCGAGCCCGATCGCCTCTTCGGGGGGCAGGTCCGACCGAAGGAGCGTTCGGAGGATCTGTCTCGCATCCGCGATGCGGGCCTCGCCGCGCTTGTCTCGGGAGAAATAGACATGCGTGAGATCGAGGAGTTCCGGTTCGCGCCAGCGCGCAGCCGTCGCCTCGTAATGCGCTCGAAGGATCTCTTCCCCGGGTTCCTCGGCGCGCACCCCCGCACGGACCATCGCCTGCATCCGATCGATCAGCCGCCGTCGGACGACCATGTCGCTTCGGTCCATGCCGAGTTCGATCGCGCGTGCGACCAGCGCCTCCTCGGACTCGCCCTCAATCTCGTCCGAGGAATCGAGAAAGCGCATGTTGAGCAGCAGCCGCTGGCGTACCACCGGGTCGACTTCGTGTAGGCCGAGGGCCCAGGCCTGCTCGAGCCAGAGGGCGTCGTCGATCACTTGATTCTCGATCGAGAGGGTCTCGGTCGGACCGACGCGACGTCGCATCTGACGTTGATAGGCCTCGATCCTCGCGTCGATCTCGCTTCGCAGGACCTCGACGCTCGGGGGCTCGCTGGATTCGAAGAGGGGCAGGGCCACGCGCTGGAGTGCGAGCAGCAGCGCCCCGACGAGCAGGAAATGGACGAGTGGAGACCTGAGCGTACGGCGCAAAGCGATTCCTTCGAGAACGCGACGAGGGGCGAGCGAGGGGCGCGAGAATCCTTCAGAAAGGGGCGCGCGTCGAGTCGTCGGACGACCGTATCCGGCCGATCACGGGGTAGACGGGCGCGCGCGAGCGGAGGTAGAGTGCGAATCGTCGTTCGAAGCGAGCGCGGGTAGAGCCCGCCTGAAGCAGGAGCGATGAAATCCTGACGAAGATCAGGTGCTTACTGGACGAAAGATCGAGTGCATTCTCGGGTTTCGATGCCGAAGCGTTCGCAACAGAGGAGACTCGCGCCGCATGACCCTTCCGATCTTCTATCTGGTGCTCGCCACTGTAGGCCTCGCATTCAGCGCGATGACGCTGTTCAGGGTTCGGCTGTTTCCGCAGCTCACGATTCCGACCTTCGTCGTCGGTTGGTTGAGAGGGGAGCTGGCGCTCCAGGCGATCGCGTTCGAAGCGCTCGTCACGGTGGGCTTCTGGCGGGTGGGGGCTTTCGAGGCGCAGAGCGGCCAGGTCGGTCTGGGCCTGACTTTCGTGTCCTGGGGGCTGCTCCTTGCATCCCATGTGCGCGGGATGCGAGCCGGACGCGAGATCTCGGCGGCGCTCGCTTCGATCGGCCTCGAACACGACGAGCCCGTGTCCGCGTTCCACGGCTTCCTCAAGCCCTTCGGCTTCAAGCACCCCGAAATCCAGACCCTGCGCAACATCGAGTACGGAGAATCCCTGCCCGGCGACAAGGGCGGTCGGAACCTACTCGACATCACCCTTCCGAAAGCGGCACGCGAAGGGGACCGACGACCGGTCCTGCTTCAGGTGCATGGAGGCGGATGGATCATCGGCGACAAGCGCGAGCAGGCGCGACCCCTGATGACACATCTCGCTTCGCGTGGCTGGATCTGCGTCGCGATCAACTATCGCCTCAGTCCCAAGGCCACCATGCCCGACCACATCGTCGACGTGAAGCGCGGGATAGCCTGGGTCCGGCGTCACATCGAGGAATTCGGAGGGGATCCGAACTTCCTCTGCATCACGGGTGGCTCGGCGGGCGGACATCTCTGTTCGCTCGCGGCGCTGACCGCGAACGATCCGGGCTTCCAGCCCGGCTTCGAGGACGTCGACACCCGCCTCGATGCCTGCGTGCCCTTCTATGGGGTCTTCGATTTCCTCGACCGCGCGGACGACCGACCCCTCGGAAAGATGGCCGACGTGATCGGACCGCTCGTCTTCAAGTGTTCGCCGGAGGAGAATCCCGAGCTCTGGGATTCCGTCTCCCCGATCACGCGTGTGCATTCGAAGGCGCCGCCCTTCTTCGTGATCCAGGGCAGTCACGACAGCCTCGTGTTCACGGAAGAGGCCAACACCTTCGTCGGAGCGATGCGCGAGAAGAGCGTCGAGACCGTCCTACATGCGGAGCTCTCGGGCGCGCAGCATGCGTTCGAGGTCTTCCATTCGCCCCGTTCGCGACATGCGGTTCACGGTGTGACGCGATTCCTCGAGAAGGTCCACGCGGACTACGAAGCGGCGCAGGGTACGAACTGAGAGCGCGCGCACCCGTCCGGCGCGGGAGTGGCGCCGATTCCGATCAGCGCTCCGCCAGCGTCCCGAGGCCGTCGAGGATACGGTTGCGGAGTTCGCACGGATCGATGATGTCATCGTAGACGAGATGGTTCGCCATCTTGTACGGACCCGACGCCTGCTCGGCCTCTGCGCGTCTCTGCGCTTCCTCGTCGAGCTTCGCTGATTTCCCGCCGGCCGCGGCGGGCATGGCACCCATCGTCACGCCCGGAAGCGAGAGACAGAGCGTCTGCCGATCGAACGGGTTCTGCGCCATCGTGACGGCCCCGAATCCGAAGGCCTTTCGCAGCGTGACGTGAATCTTCGGATTCGTGAGTCGACGCTCCGCCTGGAACATCTTCCCGCCCCATTTGAGGATGCCCTCGCGTTCCGCCTTGCTGCCCGCCATGACGCCGGGGTTGTCGGCCAGGAACACGACCGGATGGCCGAAATGCCCGAGGATTTCGAGGAAGTCCGTGGCTTTGATCGAGGCATCCCGATCGACGGCACCCGCATGACGCGCGGGATTGTTCGCCACGATGCCGACGGCCTGACCGCCCAGGAAGGCGAGACCGACGACGATCGCGCGACCATGATCCGGTTGGATCTCGAGGAAGGAATCGTCGTCGACCACGCGTTCGATCACGCGATGCACGTCATAGGGTTTGCGATCGTCTGGCGGCATGACCGCGGGCAGATCATCGAGTCGACGGGGAGCCACATCACCATCGTCGCGTGTCGGCCGACGGGCGCCGGCATGCCTCGGGAAGTAGGCCAGGTATTCCCGGGCCAGGGACAGCGCCTCTGCGTCGTCCCGTGCGACGCGATGCGCCGTGCCCGCGATCTCGGCGCAGATCCGGGCACCGCCCAGTTCCTCCTTCGAGATGTCTTCGCCCGTGGCGGCCTTCACGAGGGGTGGTCCGCCGGTGAACATCGACGCGCTCTCGCTCATGATCACGAAATCCGAGAGCGGGGCTGCGAGTGCGCCGTGCCCGGCCGAGGCGCCCAGCACCACACACACCATGGGTACGTGACCCGACAGATCGGCGAGCGCCAGTAGATCGTTCGGCACGCGTCCCATGCCCTCGGTATCGGTCAGGCGGTGACCGGCGCCGTCGAGAATCATCACGAGGGGCGCTCGTTCCTGGAGCGCGAGCTCGGCGATCCGGAAGCGTTTGGCCGTCCCGCCGGCACCGATCGAGCCCCCGAGCACGCTGAAATCTTCCGCCCCGGCAAAGACCGTCCGCCCGTCGATTCGACCACTGCCGCAGACGAAACCCTCGGCTGGAATGTCGGAAACCGTTCCGACGAGCTGGCCGATCTCGCGAAAGGTGCCCGCATCGAAGAGGGCGTCGAGGCGCTGCCGCGCGTCGAGCTTGCCGCGGCCGTGCAGGTATTTGCTCAGCCGGTCGGCGCCGCCCATCTCCTTCATGCGCCGCCGCCGGTTCTCGAGTTCGGCCTGGATCGGTTCCCAGGCGCGTCGATTGTCCTGCGCGGCCTCCGCCTCGCGACGGCGACGCCGCGCCTCGCGGCTGTCGTCTCCGGCTCCCTTCGATGGCGATTCGCTCACGCGATCCCCTTTCCCGTGTTCGTGCATATGAACGGGAATCGTACTGCAATCCTCGCCGTGTCATCGCCGCCCGATTACATCGCGGACGCTTGGCCTGTGGGCAGCTGGGGGACCTCTGGCTAAGCTTCGGCGCCATGGATATCAGACTCGACGGAAAGGTCGCGGTGGTGACCGGAGGCTCTCGCGGAATCGGATTATCGATCGCGAAGACCTTCGTGGCCTCCGGCGCGCAGGTCATGATTACCTCCCGCAAGGCGGAAGCCTGTGAGGGCGCAGTCAAGGAGATCGGGGAGGGCGCCCATTTCGAGCCCGGTCATATCGGCAGCGAAGAGGACACGGACCGCGTGATCGAAGCGACCATGGATCGCCTGGGGCGGATCGACATCCTCGTGAACAACGCCGCCACCAATCCCTATGCGGGACCGCTGATCGACATCGATCGGTCGCGATGGGACAAGACCTTCTCCACGAACCTGACGGCGCCGCTCGCCTGGACCCAGCGCGTATGGCAGCGCTGGATGAAGGAGAACGGCGGCAATGTCATCAACATCGCGAGCGTCGGCGGCTACGGCACGAATCCCATCCTGGGCGTCTACGACATCACGAAGTCCGCCCTGATCCACATGACGAAGCAGCTCGCCGCTGAACTCGCCCCGAATGTCCGCGTCAACGCGCTCGCGCCCGGCCTCGTGAAGACTGATTTCGCAAAGGCGCTCTGGGCGGACGGCCGGGGCGACGAGGTCGCGAAGGCCTATCCCCTCGAACGTCTCGGCGAGGTCGAAGACGTCGCGGGAGCGGCGCTCTTCCTGGCCGCGGACACGGGGAGATGGATCACGGGGCAGAGCTGGATCCTCGATGGCGGTGGGATCATCGCCTTCAAGCCGACGTCCTAGGCACGGTCGCGGCGGACCATCGGCGGTCCGCCGCCCATCGGCGTGAGCGACGGCGAAGCATGGCGGATGTCGACGGGCGAAGGCTCGCGACGTCCCGCACGGAAGGAAGACGATGAGCGACGCAGCGAACATCGAGGCACTCGGCCCCCTCGCGCCTCTGGCGGGAGTCTGGGAAGGCGACAAAGGTCTGGACATCAGTCCGTCGGAAACGCGCGGAGTCATGGAGACGCCTTATCGAGAGCGCTTCGTGCTCGAGCCGATGGGCGCCGTCGACAACCACGAACAAGTGCTGCAGGCACTTCGCTATTCGACGACGGCCTTTCGTCTGGGCGAAGACGACGCCTTTCACGAAGAGCTCGGCTACTGGCTATGGGATGCGGACGCGGGGCAGGTGATGCGCTGCTTCCTCGTGCCGCGCGGCGTGACCATCCTGGCGGGAGGAGACGCGAAGCCGACCGATCGAAGCTTCTCGCTGTCGGCGCAGGTCGGCTCCGAGACCTATGGCATCGCCTCGAATCCGTTTCTCGATCGCGAATTCAAGACCGTCCGCTACGAACTCACCCTCAGCATCGAAGGCACGGACAGCTTCCGATACGAGGAGGACACGCAGCTCCTGTTGAAGGGACGCTCCGATGTCTTTCATCACCGCGATTCGAATACGCTCCAGAGAGTCGGCTGAGATCGCGCCGACTGCGGTCCAGATCTTCGGTCGAGGTCTTCGCTCGGGGGCCTCGATCTGGGTATTCGTTCTGAAACTGCGCTCTAGGGAAGTCGCATTTCGAAGACCGGCGCTTCGGCACCCGCCTCGACGACACGCAAGATGACGACGTCTTCCCCTTCGTTCGTCCCGAAATCGACGACGACGAATCCCGGCGCAGCATGCGCGAAGCGCGTGTCCGGCAGGTGCGTCACCGTCGAGACCCGCTCGCGTGCGCCCGCCCCACTCACGACATGCATTCCGGCGACGTCTCCGGCCTCGAGGATCTGCAGGCTGTGGTCGTGTCCAGCGGCGTAGATCGCGGGCGGATGACGCCGCATGACGGCCTGGGTCCGAGCGATCCAGTCGGCGTAGTCCGGCTCGTAGGTGTTTCCGAGTCCGCCCATCATCCAGCCGAGCGGCGTCACGATCATATCGATGAAGAATCCATAGGTGAGTCCGCCATGGGGTCCGCCGGTCAACATCGGGTAGTGCGACGCGACGATGACGAATTGGTCCGCGTGGCGCGCGAGGAGGCCGTCCAGTTCATCGAGAACCTGCTCCTTCGTCGTCTCCGATGGGCAGTCTTCGCGGAGTCTCTCGTTGATCCAGGGCGTTGGATCGAGCGCTACGAAGACGACGCCCTTCCGATCGTCGCTGCCTTCGCGGAGGATCCGCGCAACGGGTCCCATGCAGCCGTCTTTCGGGATGAACTCGGCGCGGCCGTCGGGCCAGCCGTCGACGAAGGCCTGCTGGTTCCGGATCGCCTGCGCGTTCTGGTCCTTGGGAAGGAAGCCCCAGTCGTGATTGCCCGGGATCACGAGCTTGCGCGCTTCGGTCGCGTCGAGCTGCTGAGCGAGGATCTGCTCGCCGCGTTCGCGATCGTCGTCGGTCAGTCCCTCGTTGTAGATGTTGTCGCCGAGCAGCACGACGGTCGCCGAATCGACTGGCCGCGCCCACTCGCCGACGGCGGCCAGGGTCGGATCATCTTCCAGGTAGTAGCCAGCGTCGCCGATCAGCACGACCCGATGCGTGAGCTCGATCTCCGGGGAGGTCCCGGCCTCGCCCTCTGCGATCCAGGGCGGGTCCTCGGCGCTGTGCAGCGGGCCGCTCAGGCGATGAGCGCAGCCCGAAAGGGCGAGGCCGATCGAGACGAGCGAGAGGACGATAATCGGGGTGCGGATCATTTGGGGGTCTTTCCGGCGGTGGCTTCGGGAACCAACTCGGACCGGTCGCTGGTCGAGAGGATCCAGAGTTGGTGGATGGCACGTGTTGCCGCGACGTGGAGCATGCGCCGTGAAGCCGAGTCGACTGGATAGTCCACTCGGGTCGCATCCGGGATCACGACATAATCGAACTCGAGACCCTTCACCTGCTGGACCGAGGTGATGTCGATGCCCGGCTTGAAGGAGAAGCGTCCGTCGAGGACGAGGCGCACGGGGACCTGCTGGGCGAGCGCATCGTGGAGCCGCTCCGCGGTCTGATCTTCGCGCGCGATGATCGCGACCTGGGCGAGTGGCTCCCGATCGAAGAGATCGGACAGCGCTTCTGCCAGAACGAGACTCGCGTGGAGTTCGGTCGAGACGTGGGACGTCGAAACCTCCGCTCCTTCGCGGGTGGCCCTCGGCGGCTCTTCCGGTGCGAGCGGACCGAGGACCGCCTGACCGAACTCGAGGATCGGCCGCGTGCAGCGGTAGCTCGTCTCGAGGGTGACGGGCGCAGCTCGGCCCTGACCGAGTGCCTGCATGAGGGGATCCCAGCCGCGAAAGCTCGAATGGTCGCCGATCTGCTGCGCCGGATCGCCCGCCACGGTGACGCAGCCATCGGTGGCGACCGACTCGCCGAGCACGCGACACTCGACCTCGGACAGCTCCTGCGCCTCGTCCAGGATCACGTGGGCGAAGGCACCTCTCGCTCCCTGCGCAGCCAGCCCGCGGCCCGTCTTCAATCGGGCGAGTTCAAGGAGCAGTGCGTAGTCCTCGACGTCGATCGATCCCGCGTCCTCGCCTGGCGTCCCCGCATCGAGGGATCGTCCATCGAGTGCAGCGCGCCGTCCGGCCGCGACGTCCGCATGCGCATCCTCAGCGGTCTGCGATTGCTGCACCCGATACCAGTCGATCGCGCGGTCGACGGCGCTTTCTGGCAGATCGCCTTCCGCCGCGCGAACCACCGACTCGAGCAGAGTGCGATCCCCGAAGAGCCGCTCGCGATCGAGGACGGGGCTCTCGAATCGCTCGACCACCGCCTGGATCTCCTCGAGACGTCCGTCGGACATGGCCGGTTCGCGCTCCTCGAGGCGGCGCAGGAGCGCGCGGATACGTGCATCCGGGTGGCTCCCTTCGTCGCGCTCGTAGAGATCGAGGATCTCATGCTCCGTCCGAAAGAGTCGACCGAGTTCCTCCGCGCAAGCGCGTCCCGCGGCATCGGCCACGGCTTCGAGATGAGCGCAGAACGCGGGATGGCGTTTCAGTCGGACGACCGCCGCGGGCGTCGAGACGGAGAGCTTCTTCGGCAGTGCGGGGAGTCGCTTTCGGCCGACCTCGACGAACCATTCATCGATCGTCGTGACGCGGACGGCGCTCATGCCGAGCTCTTCGAGCAGGGTGCGTGTCAGACGCACGAGCCCTTCCTCGGGCACGATCACGATCAGTCGCTCGGCCCGGTAGACGTCGGGTTGCTGATAGACGAGATAGGCAAGGCGATGCAGCGCGACGGTCGTCTTGCCACACCCCGCACCGCCGAGGATCAAGAGCGGGTGCTCGACATCCCGCGTGAGCGCTTCGTACTGAGTCTCGTCGAGGAGTGACGAAATCACCGGCAGCTTCCGACCGGCCTGGCCCGTGCCGATCATGCGCTTCGCCAGCGCGCCGCCTTCCCCGCCTTCCAGGGTCGGACGCTCACTCGGAGTGTCTGGCGTCCATTCCCCCTCGGCCGATCGACGCAGCGAGCAGGAGGGACACTGGATGTGTACGAGCTGGCCCGCCTCGAAGGCGACGACACGTCGCTTCCGCATCACGCCCTCGATGGTTCGCTCCGCGAGGTCCTGCTCGTAGTCATCACCTTCCTCGTGATGGAAGAAGACCTGGGCGATCGGCGCTTCACGCCAATCGACGATCGAGATTCGCTTCGCCGAGTCGATGAATGTGTGTTGGCCCAGGAGGACGTCCCGCACGCCGCGCTCCGTCTCGAGCTGCATGTGCGCGAAATAGGGCTGGTCCGGATCCGGGAGTTCGAGCCGCTCGCGAATCGCGGAAGTCGATCGGACGCGCTGGGCTTCGGCCGCGATCGAAGCGACGTCGTCGCTTCCGGCTTCGGCGAGTTCGTTCCGCAGCGAGGACATGTTTCGCTGAGCGTGGCGTTCGCGGTCCCGTCGATCCGCGCTCTCGATTGCGGTTCGAATTCTGTCGGCGAGGGCTTCCTCCTCGCGGATGATCGACCGTTCGACTTCGCTCAGACTCGACGAGTCGGATCGATGCAAGAAATTCCCCCATTTCCGCGAGCGTGGGCGAGACACTCGCGGCGGAAACCAGACCTGTTAGGGCGCCCATTGTTTACGGCAGATCGATCTTCGTTCAAGTCTCAACCTTCGCGCTTCGACGTGATATCATTGCGGGGTCGACGGGCGAGAAGCGCGTCGGCCTCCGGCTCGGACCCACGAGACCCCCCGCGACAAGAACGAATCCGGCCGAGCCGCCGATCAATCCACGATCGCGGGATAGATGATCGATTTCAGCTGGCCGCGGAAGTTGAAGGTGCCCGACGGCATCAGCTGGGTCATGAAGATCGTGATCAGCTCTTCGCTGGGGTCGATCCAGAAGGCCGTGCTCGCCGCGCCACCCCAGGCGAACTCGCCGGGCGTGCCCACGATCTGTGACTTGGCACAGTCGAGCTGGACCGAGAAGCCGAGGCCGAACCCCACGCCCTCGTAGGTCGTCTCCGAGAACGCGCCGGTCGCCAGCTCGGTCAGGTCGCGTCCTTCGGGCAGATGATTCGAGGTCATCAGCTCGATCGTCTTTCGCCCGAGCAGCCTGTGTCCGTCGAGCTCGCCTCGGTTGAGGAGCATGCGGCAGAAACGCAGATAGTCGGCCGCGGTCGAGACCAGCCCGCCGCCGCCCGAGAAGAAAGTCGCCGGCTCCGCATAGCGGCTCGCGCCGGGATCGTCCTCGATGCGTAGCTCCTTCCGCCGACCCCGCGTGTAGTTGGCCGCGAAGCGATCGAGCTTGTCGGCGGGCACGTTGAAGCCGGTGTCGTTCATGCCCAGCGGTTCGAAGATCTTCGTGCGGAAGTATTCGTCGAGCGGCATGCCTGAGAAGACCTCGACGAGATAGCCGAGCACGTCGGTCGAGACCGAGTAGTTCCATCGCGTCCCCGGCGAGAACTCGAGGGGCAAGCCAGCCAGCGCCTCGATCATCGCGCGGAGATCCTTCGAGTCCTCCCGGCCGACACCGAGTCGTCGATAGGCCCGGTCGACGTTCGTTCGTTCCATGAAACCGTAGGTCAGCCCCGACATGTGACAGAAGAGATCCCGGATCGTCATGGGTCTCTCGCAGGGCGTCGTCAGCCAGCGGGGATGGTTCCCCGTCTGGTAGACGCGTAGATCGCGCCATTCCGGAATGTACTTGTGGACCGCGTCGTCGAGCTGAAAATGCCCGTGCTCGTAGAGCATCATCAGGGCAACGGAAGTGATCGGCTTCGTCATGGAGTAGATGCGAAAGATCGTGTCCTCCGACATCGGCTTGTCGCGCTCGAGATCCATGCTGCCGAGCGCCGACAGGTAGGCGACTTCGCCCTTGCGTGCGACGAGGGTGAGACAGCCCGCGATCTTGCGCGGGTCGATGTAGCGACCGCGCAGGTGTGTCTCGATTCGCGCGAGACGCTCGGCGCTGAGGCCAACGTTCTCGGGGGGGACGACTTCGATCTTCGATGACATCACGTTCCTTTCGGCGGGTGTCGCAGTGGGCGACGATTCTACACGAGGCCCAGGGACGCGTCGGCGCCGAAATGCCTGGGCTAGCCTGTCGATTCCGCGCCGGCGAAGGTGTCGAGCGCATCCGTCATCACGAGAATAGAGGGGAGTCATCCATGTCCGACCAACGTTCGCTCGAGACCGGAACCGAGGACCTGCTCGCACGCGTCGAGGATCGAGTCGCGATCATCACCCTGAATCGACCGAAGCGGCGAAACGCGCTCTCGGGGTCCATGCTCGAGGCGCTCGCGCGCGTGCTCGGCGAAGTCGAGACCGCCGCGGACGTGGGTTGTGTCGTCCTCACCGGCGCTGGTGGCGCTTTCTGCGCCGGCGGTGACGTGAAGGGCATGGCGGGCGAGGGCGGCTCCTCCGGCGGATCTCCGCCAACCACCGACGAGGCGATCCACCGACAGAGGCTCTCCCAGCGCGCGACGGCCGGACGCCTCTACTCCATGCCCAAACCGACGCTCGCCTCCCTGCCGGGTGCCGCGGCGGGCGCTGGCCTGTCCCTCGCGCTGGCCTGCGATCTTCGCGTCGCCTCCGAGAACGCGATCATGACGACCGCCTTCGCGAAGGTCGGATTCTCGGGCGACTACGGCGGGACCTATTTCATGAGCAAGCTGATCGGCACGGCAAAGACCAGAGAGCTCTACATGCTCTCGGAACGCGTCGACGCCCTCGAGGCCGAACGACTCGGGCTCGTCAATCGTGTGGTCCCCGAAGACGCGCTCGAGAAGGAGACGACGGCTCTGGCGAGACAGCTCGCCCATGGTCCGGGCGTTGCCTATCGCTACATGAAGGAGAACATCAACCGTGCGCTCGAGGGCGGCGGACTCGGGGAGTGCCTCGATCTCGAGGCGACCCACCATGTTCATGCGTCGTTCACCCAGGACCACAAGAACGCGGTCAAGGCCTTCGTCGACAAGCGGTCACCGACCTTCGAGAGTCGCTGATCCGACGTTCGAGACTCGCTGACCCGACCCTCCGTGGTGGAAGAGCGGGGCGGTGGACGATCGATCGCGCGCGTCAGGCCTTGGCGCTGGGCCGAGAGCAGACCTGCCGGAACCAGCGATCGAGGTTGGCTCGCTCGGGCGGATGGGAGAGTCCGTTCAGGTTCGCGGCGAATTCCATCGTGCAGAGTCCGACGATGTCGGCCATCGAGAACGCATCCCCAGCCAGGTACTCGTTCTCCGCAAGATGTCGGTCGAGAAATCCGAAGTAGCGATTCACGACCGCGCGGTTCTGCTCGGCGACCTCTTCGATCTGTTTCTCGACGACGCCCTTCGTGAGCGGCGAGCCGTGGATCCAGACCATGCCGACGGGCATCATGAAATTGAGTTCGATGCGCCGGATCCACATCTCGACCTGCGCCTGTTCGAAGGAACTGTCGCCGAAGAGGGGCGGGGTTGGGTTCTCCGCTTCGAAGTAGCGACAGATCGCCAGGGATTCTGCGATGTGCGTTCCGTCGTCGAGTTCGAGGACGGGCAGTCCGCCCATCCGGTTCTTTTCTGCGATGAATTCGGGCGTCCGGTTCTGCCGCTTCATGATGTCCACGTGCTCGAAGGGAACGTCGATTCCCTTTTCGGCGAGGTAGACATGTACGCGACGGGGGTTCGGGGCCGTGGCAAAGGTGTATAGCTTCATCGCCTCAGGCTAGCCGATCGATCGAGAAGGACCCGCTCATGCGCCGCTCTTCGCGACCTGATCAGCGCGGACACCGAGTTCGATGGACACGTTCGGGGCGTCCGCAGGAGCCGGGTTCGTCACGGAAACCGCGGCGTCCGGCGCCCCGAGTTCGAGGAGCGCCGAGCGGAGCGTCTGCGACCGTGCTTCCGCGAGCGCGCGCAGACGATCGTCTCCGACTTCCTCTGCTTCGACATACCGCTCGAGGAGCGCCTGATCTTCCTCCGACAGGTCGGCCGCCTCGCCCCTGGCTCTCCGGACGAGGGCATCGCCGACCCTTCGCCGCGCAAAGAATCCGTCGCCCTCGACGGAGGGAAAGTCGCCTCCCGATTCTGCCTTTTCCGCCAAGATCGTTCGCGCCGTCGGATCACGATCGGCCTCGCTCCAGTGACCGCGAAGCGAGAGGGCCAGCATCGGACGTTGCATCACGAGATCCACGAGTCCGCCGAGTCCGTCTCGACGTTCGCCCGAGAGCCGGGACGTCCCCGGCGCGAACGGGATCGCACCCAACGCGTCATCGCTCTCCTCGCCGGACGTGAACATGCCGAGCAGCTTCGCGGGCGAGGCAATCGCGCCCTGGATCGCGTTGCGTACGGCGCTCGTGACGATCGGCGTGAGCTCGATGCCGGCCCCGTCTGCATCGATCCCGACCGGGACCGACAAAGAGATGTCGCCCGCCGAATCCCGCAGCAGCGCGAGCACGACGTCCAGGGACATGCCGAAGCTGTCGACGAACCGATTGCCCTGGTCGAGTGCGACATCGAGATCATGCAGGACGATCTCGTTCTTCGTTCGGTACGTGCCCTGCGAAGCGATGATCGTGGAGTCGAGGGACGTCTTGCCAGATTCGATTTCGACTCCCGCCGCCCGCGCGAGTGAGTCGTAGGTCAACAGATCGAGCTTGCGGAGCGAGAAATCGAGTTCCCCGTCGCCCTCCGGAAGGTCGCCCCTCAATTTGAAGGATCCGGTCCCCTGGATCACGCCATCGACCTCGATGCCGCGCGCTCCCGGGGCGGGATCCGTCGCCAGCCCCTTCAGCGTCGTGCGCAGCTTGCTGATTCGCGTCACGTGCGTCGGGCTGACCGTGCGATCGACATATCGCAGCTCTCCGTCGGTCAGCGCCAGGGCCTCGATCCTGATGATCGGGGTCGCCTGGGCATTCGTCGGAGCTTCTTCGGGGTCGGGGCCGGTCGACGATTCGTCTGACCCGCTTTCACTCTCGAGTGCGGCCAGGAGTTCTTCGAAAGCCTGGGGCGGATTCGTGTACTCGATTTTTGGCGCATCGAGAGCCAGTCTCGACAACACGAATCGACTCGGTTCCCCGTTCGCTGGGTCGAGCGGGATGAACGCCTCCTGGAACTGGATCTCGAGGGATTCCCATGCGATGGCAAGTTCGTTCGACTCGGGCTGCCTGAAGCTCAGCGTATCGATCGCCGCGAACCCGCTGGCCTCCAATCGCGCTGGTCCGCCGCCTGACGCGACGTTCTCCGCTGTGGATCGATAGACGATCTTCAGGTCGCCGCGTGCATTGCAGGACTCGAGCCAGGGCACGAGATCTGGATACGCCAGCAACAAGAAGGGGGGGACGCTGAGATTCTCCCAGGTCACCGATCCATCGAACGTGACGGGATTCAGGCCGAGCTGGCCATCGATGCCGATCATGGCCTCTGCCACGCGTAGGCCCAGCTCGAAAGGAAAGGTGTGCCCCGGGTCTGTCCCCGCCTCCGAGAGCGAGACGCGAATCGAGACTTCGACCGGTCCCTCTCGTGTCGAAACGGTGAACTCTGCGCCCTTGATCTCCAGTTGACGCATCTGGATCGAGAGCAGCTCATCCGACTGGGCCTCCCCGGACGTGACGTCGACATCGACCTCAGCGACGGAGTCCTCGTCGCGCTCGGATTCATCGGGCCCCGCCGCCAACGCCAGGATCCATGCGCGTTCCACGAAGAGATCGGGCCGTTCGAGGTCGATCGCTCCCAGACCTATGCCGTCGTCGTCGACCGACAGCGAGTCGAACCCGAGCTGATCCGCGCCGATTCGCACGACGTCCGCGCCCATCGCCTCACTGTGCAGTGAGACCTCCGGATTCTGCAGATCGAAGCGGTCGAGCAGGATCGTCCATCCGGGCTCGTCACCCGGCACGACCTCCGGCTCTTCGAGACCTTCCGGGTCGTTCGCCGGAAGGACGGGCAGCTCGAAGCTCCCATCCGGCAGCTGGGTGACGCGGATCGCCGGATGCACGAGTTCCAGATCGGCGACGTGGAGTTCGTCGAAGAACAATCCGGTCCATTCGAACGCGAGGAAGCCACGATCGAGAGCCAGTAGCGGGGGCGACTCGGCTGATTCGCCCTCCCGCATGACGTCGACGACGAGATCTTCGATCGTCAGCTCGCCCGCGAGGATCCCGAGATCGATGTTCCCGACCGTCACATACACGTTCTGCTTCGCGGCGACGCGCGGCACGACCCATTCCATCACGAAGGGCAGAGCGATTCTCACGCCGAGAAGCACGACGAATCCGATGATCAGGAACGTGCGGATGCGGCGATGCATGGGGGTGGGAATTGCTGTCGCCTCTGCGTTTTCTCGCGAGGAACCAACTTCCCCACGCGAGGAGCTCTCTTCAGAAGACACGACGGGGGCCTCGAGGATGGTGGGGCGCGGACTCTAGCGTGCTCGGGAAGGCTTCGGGCCTCAGCCCACCCGGGCCTCGGGCCAGACGCGAAGGAAGTTCTCGCTGAAGAAGCGCGTCTTGTCGGATTCGTTCGCGTCGGCGAGCGAGCGCTCGAACTTGCCGATCGGATCGCGGCCGCCCTCGACATGCGGATAGTCACTCGAGAAGAGATAGAGCTCGGGATTCGATTGCTCGATCATGCTTCCGACGTCTTCGACGGGAAAGGGCGTGAAGCCCATCTGCTCCGTGATCTGCTGCGAGGGCAGGCGGTCGAAGCGCACGGACTCGTCGACGCGACCGTAGATCTTCGTCACCCAGTCCAGGCGACGGAGCATCTCGGGCACCCATCCCGCGCCGAGTTCGACCGCCGCGCCGCGCAGTCGCGGATGTCGATCGAGGACACCGTCCATCACGAGCATGCTGATGAAGGTCTCGGGCAGCTGATGCATCAGGGCCGCATCCTTCGTGCGAACGTTCTCGCCGCCGCCCATCCAATCGCGTACCGCGCCACGCCCCGTGTTACTCCAGGCCTTCAGCGACTGAAGAGGAGCGCCCCCGACATGCAGCACGAAGGGCGTGCCCGATTCCGCGAGCCGCGCCCAGAATCCTTCGAGGTCGACGTGACCCGGGGAGATCTCGATCGGCGCGCGATGCGGCACCCAGATCGCCTGCATGCCGAGTTCGAGCGCGAACTCGAGTTCCTCGATCGCGCGAGCCGGATCGTCCAGCGGTACGACGCCGACCCCCATCAATCGATCGTCGTCCTGACAGAACGCGGCCATGTGTCGATTGTGTGCGCGGCTCGCGCCGTAGCGAAGACGCGATGTCGTCTTCGAGCTCGGGTGGAAGGGCAGAGCGACGCTATGGGTCGCGAAGACGAGCTGTTTCTTGAAGCCGAGCAGGTCGAGCGCCGTCTTGCGATCGCCCGCGTCGAAGGCGCCGAGGGCCTGGATCTCCTTCGAACTCTCGATCAGCCGATCGCCGAGATCGATCTGGGCGCGGACATGATCGGCCGTGTGGTGGCCGCCACGGGCCATGATCTCGGCGACCTCCTCGTCGGTGACCAGCGAAGCGCTGTAGCTGACCTCCGGGAGTTCGTCCCGAATCGCGGGATCCGCGTGCACCTTCAGGAAGTTCGGCAGCTCCATGATGTGGCTGTCCGCGTCATAGAAGGGGCGGGTGTCGGGGGCGTAGGTCATGGCGGGCTCCTTCGGCGGGCGATTGCTCGCTCGCGAAAGTAGCCGACCGTCCGACCCGAATCAGTCCGGCGCGGCGGGTGTCGTCTCGGAGAGGTCATAGCCGGTCAACACGTAATGGCCCTCCCCATGGAATTCCTGGAGCTGGACCATTCCGATCCCGGGGGCGACGTCGACCATCGAGTGACGGGGCTGCGATTCAGTCGAATCGAGATCGAGTTGGTAGACGGAGTAGCGGACGCAATCAGAGCGTCCGGCCGGCGTCTGGACCACGATGCGCTCAGCGTCGACGCGAATGACCTCGACGGCAGACGTGCCATGCTCGATCACGACCTCGGAGCCGACCCCAGCCGGGAAGGGGAAGAAGAGTGACGCTCGCTGCCCGTCAGGCGCTTCGAACGTCATGCCGTCCCGCGTCGTATTCTCATCGCTCCATTCGACGGCCTGGTGCACGCCAGCCGGATCGAGCCGCATCGTCCTCGGCAGGATTCGGAGCTTCTCGGCCCTCGCCTGCGTTTCGATCTCGAACCAACGGGACCCCCGACTCTCATGTCGGCGCGCCACGCGCTCGACGAACTCCTCGCCCCGATCCGACTCGAAAGTCCACGTGTGTCCGATCACGAGCGGGATCAGGTCGGCACGTGGCTCCGGCCAGACACCCGTCGACGGCGGGCGGATCCGTGTGACCAGCAGCGCCTCGTCTCCCGGAATGAGGGAGGAATAGGGAGCGAGTCGGGCGCGGAAGTTCAGGTCCTGCATGAATTGCGGCCAGCTCGGCAACACCTCCAGCTTCGACCGGAACCACCTCTCGGACCGGCTGCCTTCCTCGGAGACCCGGAGTCCCAGATAGCAGTCGACCCGAGCCGCCGTCTTCAGCGCGGGCGGGGCCTCGCGATCGAATGCCGTTCCGCATGACCACGCGAAGGCTTCGAGACTCCCGAGTCGCTTCGCTTTGCGGAGCCATTCGTCTGCATCGCGTTTGCCCGCCTCGATAACCTCGCCAACGCTTCCGCCGCGCTCGAGCTTCTCCCGAGCGACGCGCGCATGGAGTCGCGACAGGTGGAACATGGCATCGGCATGTCCTGCATCGGCCGCCTGGCCGAGCCAGTCGAAGGCGCGCTGCGTCGAGCGCGCGCCCGTCTTGTCTGCGAAGGAGCGACCGAGGCGATAGGCCGCTTCGGGGTCACCGTCGAGCGCCGCCTTGGTCGTGCGCGTCCAGTCCTCTTGCGCGCCGGCTTCGCCGGGCAGCTCGACCGTCCAGGCGATCCCCGCCTGGGACAGGCCCAGGAGAAGCACGAACGCCACCATCCGACTTGTTCTCGTCCGCATTCGATCCCCGCCCGAACCAGGTTCCTGTCTTCTTTTGCGGCGAAATTCGGGCCTTGCTTGAGCCGAGCGCGTCTCACGAAGGCTCGCGCAGGAAGCACAGGTCAACGGGGTCGATCGCCGTCGCCTGAAGGCGAGCGCCCGTCGCGGCCGGGTGAGACTTCCGAGCACACCCTCGTGACAAAAGCGGCAATGCGTCTCAGGATCTCTCCATCTCGGGCCGGACAACCGGTCCCCCGCATGGCATGGTGCTTGCTCTCGAAGGCCCCGACCAACCTGGAGACAATCCGTGACCGACAAAGCGCTGTCCTCGAATCCGAATGCCTCTCGCGGAGCCGCCGCCGATCATTTCGACGTCCTGATCGTCGGGGCCGGAATCTCCGGCGTCGGGGCCGCGTATCACATGCAGGACCAGTGCCCCGACAAGAGTTTCGTCGTCCTCGAGGGCCTCGAGGATTTCGGTGGGACCTGGCTGATGCACAAGTATCCGGGCATCCGCTCCGACAGCGACCTCTATACCTTCGGCTATCGGTTCAAGCCCTGGACCGGGCCTCCGATCGCGACCGCCGAGGAGATCCTCACGTACATGGGGGAGGTCATCGAGGAGAACGATCTGGGTCGTCATATCCGGTATGGCCACAGGATCGAATCGGCAAGCTGGTCGAGTGAGGACAACCTCTGGACGATCGAGGGCGTGCGCGTCGACACGGGCGCACCGGTTCGATTCACCGCGAACTTCCTCTGGATGTGTCAGGGGTACTACCGACATGCCGAGGGCTACACGCCCGAGTGGGAGGGCATGCGGGACTTCGAGGGCGAGATCGTGCACCCGCAGACGTGGCCCGAGGATCTCGACTGCAAGGGCAAGAAGGTCGTGGTGATCGGCTCGGGCGCGACCGCGGCCACGCTGGTCCCCGCGATCGCGGGCGAGACGGAACACGTGACGATGCTCCAGCGCTCGCCCACCTACTTCATTCCCGGGCGCAACGTGAACGAGCTGGCCGACCAGCTTCGCGAACTGAAGATCGACGAAGCCTGGATCCACGAGATCACGCGCCGCAAGATTCTGCACGATCAGGCGGCGATCACAGCTCTCTCGTTCTCCCAGCCGGACGATCTGAAGGCGGTCCTGCTCGCGGCCGTGCGCGAATACCTCGGCCCCGACTACGACATCGAGAAGCACTTCACGCCGAAGTACCGCCCCTGGCAGCAGCGAGTCGCTTTCGTGCCCGACGGGGACGTCTTCCAGGGCATCGCCTCGGGCAAGGCCTCCGTCGTCACGGACGAGATCGAGCATTTCACGAAGAAGGGCATCCTCGTGAAATCCGGCGAAGAACTCGAAGCGGACATCATCGTCACCGCGACCGGCTTCAACATGTGCGTGCTCGGCGACATCGCCTTCGAAGTCGATGGCAAGCCCGTCGACTTCGCCGACACGATCAACTATCGCGGGATGATGTTCACCGGCGTTCCGAACATGCTCTGGATCTTCGGCTACTTCCGCGCGAGCTGGACGCTCCGAGTAGACCTGCTCGGCGACTTCGTGTGTCGGCTGCTCAAGCACATGGACGAGAAAGGCGTGCATCGCGTCGAGCCCATTCTCCGGCCGGAGGACCAGGGCATGGAACCCCTCGGATGGATGGACCCCGACAACTTCAACCCGAACTACCTGCAGAGGAGCATGCACCTGCTGCCGAAGCGCCTCGACAAACCCGAGTGGCAGCACACCCAGGACTACTGGCGTGAGAAGGACGAGATTCCAGCGATCGATCTCGAGGGGCCCGAGTTCCACTACGAATGAGCTGGCCTCATCGGCCCGCCTAGGCGATCGTTGCCGTCGAACCCAGAAGCGGGACGCCACCGGGCGCGCCGCATCCCGATGGCGCGAGCATGCTGAAACGACTCTGGCAGAACATCTTCAGCGTCATCCGGACCTACTTCGTGGCCGGTCTACTGGCCTTCGCGCCGATCGGCATCACTTTCTGGTCGATCAGCTGGATCATCACGCGGCTGGACAATCTCCTCCTGCCGCGAGTCATCCAATGGATCTCGCCCGGTCTCGAGCAGCCGCCGGACCTGCCGCCCTTCGTCGGCGCGCTCTTCACGTTCCTGGTGATCCTGCTCGCGGGTGTGATCGTCCGCCATTTCTTCGGACACGAAGTCGTCCGGCTCGGCGAGATCCTGCTCTCCCGGGTGCCGGTGGCGCGAACGATCTATGTCGGCGTGAAGCAGCTGCTCGACGCCGTCCTCCAGACCGGAGAAACGAATTTCAATCGGGTCGTGCTGATCGAATACCCCCGGCGAGGTATCTGGGCGCTCGCTTTCACGACCGGGAGGACGAGCGGCCCAGTCGACGCCGCACTGCCGGGCGAAACCCTCGTCAATTGCTTCTTGCCCACGACGCCGAACCCCACCTCGGGCTTCTATCTCGCCGTGCCCGAGTCCGACGTCACGGACGTCGCCCTCAGCGTCGAGGACGCCTTCAAGGTCATCATGTCGGCGGGTCTCGTGACGCCAGGAACGAAGTCGGACGGCGACGCGGAATCCGCGATCCGTCCTCCGATAGAGAACGACTGACCCCGACCCAGGAGGTTCGCCATCCAGCCCATCGAATCCAGCTTCGTCGACGCGAACGGCCTTCGCTTTCATGTCGAGACCTGCGGTGATCCCACGTCGACCCGGCTCGCGCTGTGTCTGCACGGATTCCCGGAACTCGGCTACTCCTGGCGGCACCAGCTCCCGGAGCTCGCCGAGCTCGGCTATCGCGCATGGGCTCCCGACCTGCGCGGCTACGGCGAGACCGATCGGCCGGAGTCCATGAAGGAGTACGCGATCGAGAACCTGATGGACGACGTCGCGGGATTGATCGACGCGTCGGGCGCCGAATCCGTCCTGCTCCTGGCCCATGATTGGGGCGCCGTCATCGCGTGGTATTTCGCGATCCATCGAAAGCGCAACCTCGACGGACTGGTGATCATGAACGTGCCGCACCCGGCGGTCATGCAGGACCAGCCCTTCAACTTCCGTCAACTGCTGCGCTCCTGGTACATCCTCTTCTTCCAGATCCCGTGGCTCCCCGAGTGGCTACTCGGACGCAACGACGCAAAGGGGATGGGCACGCTCTTTCGCGATACGTCCGTCAACAAGGAACGCTTCTCCGACGAGGATCTCGAGGTCTATCGAAGAGCGGCCCGAAAGCCCGGCGCCCTGCGCGCGATGGTGAACTACTACCGCGGCCTGGTTCGCGGCGGCGGAGCCAGACGCATGAATCGGTTGGGGTATCCCACGATCGAGACGCCCACCCTGATGATCTGGGGCGAACAGGACGTCGCGCTCGGCAAGGAACTGACGTACGGAACGGAGCGGCGCGTGAAGGAGCTCACGATTCGATATCTGCCGAACGCGTCGCACTGGGTTCAGCAGGACGATCCCGAGACGGTGAACA